>Ga0164290_1001001_pt1 | contig 59674 bp, 50 predicted proteins | sample Micstemetagenome_FD_108782 | JGI IMG/M metagenome (GOLD analysis project Ga0164290, IMG submission 108782) | Contaminated culture microbial community from soil near Moab, Utah, USA - Microcoleus steenstrupii SON62 (Illumina Assembly) | ecosystem: Environmental > Terrestrial > Soil > Soil crust...
GCCGCTCGCCAGCACCGCGTAGTTCTCGCCGCTACCGAGCGGATAGTTCACCGGGTTATTGACCGTGAACCGCTCGTTGCCAGCCGACAGGAAGTCCGCCCGCTGCACCGTCGTCGTGCTCGTAGGCGCTGAACTAGCGCGGACGGTGTCGAAGCTGCCAATCGAACTGTCCGTGTTGTCGTACACGGCCACATTCATCCCCGGCACTTCCAAAAGCGCCGGTATGCTCAGCCCAGCATCCTCCGTCGTCGCATAAGTGTCGGCTGTCGCCAGCGGGGCCTCTTGTATCCCGCTTACCACGACAGTCACAGTCGTCGTCGACCGAGATGTCACGCCAGTCCCGGCCGCAATTCCATTGCTGGCATCGCCAAGCAGCTTGAAGCTCGAGTTGAAGCTCGTGTGGCTGCCAGGTGCGTAGAAGAATTCGCCGTAGCTGCCACCTCCGCCTTCGGAGTAGACGGCTTCAAACATATACCGGCCGCGAGGGATGAAAACGGGCGCCCCAAAGATGTCTCCACAGCAACCACTCTGCAGAACGACCGTTTCACTGCCGTCGGTTGCGAGGACGTTGTCGTTATTCAGGTCGATGCGAATTCGCGAAGAGTCATCTGTGAACGTCCCGAAGGTGAACGTACCGCCGGCGCCAACATCGAAAATACCTGTGACGAAGACGGCGTAATTGTTGTCGTCCGAAGAGCCGAGCCCCGGCGGCTGAACGTGGCTGCCGAAGTGAGCTGTATTCCCGTTCTCAGGATCGTTGAAGTCGACCAGGTTGACGGTGCCGGTAAAGTTGGCCGGCCCGGCTGCCCGGACGGCATCGGCGGAGGCGAGGCCCGAATTCGCGCCACTGTACACTTCGACGCGCATATTGCCGGCCGAGAACGAATCGAGCGCGTCGGCGATGGTGTAGCGGAAGGTATCCGACAGGCTTCCAGACTGTTGGCCCTGCAACACGGCACTGGTGCCCGGATTGAACGTGAACGTACCATCGGGCGCAACGGTGACCGCTGCTCCAAGTTGACTGGTTACGTCGTACGCTACCACGGTGACCGGATCGCTATCTCCGTCGCTGTCAGCGCCGCTGCCGGTGTCCTGCGTAACGAGATTTCCAGTGGCAGAGGTGTTCTCGTTCGTAGAATAGCTGTCGGGCTTCGCTGACGGAGCGACGTTGGTTCCGTTCACCGTCACACTGACCGTGGCCACCGACGGCGTAATGACCGTGCCGTTGACGGTGATGTTGTCGAACTCGAGTGTAGAACCTGCACCAGGCGCATACACGTAGACTCGAAAAGTGATCGGGCCCGCCACGTTCTGGAAGGACGCCCCTGACAGCGGCACCATAACACTGGCGAATGATGGTCGAACTGACTCGGCTGCTGCAGAAGCTACATCCGAAGAGAAGTTATCGACGCTGGTACGCAGACCCCAGCCGCGAACGGTTCCTGCGCCGCCGCGAGCGACCATGAATTCCAGATTTGCAAGACTCAGAGCGCCGCCCGGCTGTGGCGATACGGTGAACTCGAAGTAGCGATTGTTAGCGACAGCCTGCGCAAATGTAGTCGTCGAGGCCCCGGGATCTATGCGGAAAACGGGATTCGAAGGATACGTCAGGCTCTCCGTTCCCATGGTTGTGCCGGGCGAGTCCGTAATCGCGCTTCCCGTAACGTTTGTTGCCGTGAATGAGGCAGCTAGATTCGCTGCGGTCTCATTACCCGCTCCGCCGGCCGTTCCATTGAACTGCCACTGCGCAAGTTGTCCGCTGAAGCTTTCACCAACGCCGTAGGTGAAGGTGTCAACCGTAGACTGACCAGGCTGCAGCGCGCGCAGCGATGCCGACGTCGCCGGGTTGTAGGAGAGCGAGCCATTGGACGCCAGGGTCACGGTGGCGCCGGACGACAGGACAGTCGCCGCTCCAACCGCCGCAGCGCTGCCATTGACCTGAATCACCGGCCCTGCAGGAGAATCGTTCCCGACCACATTGCCGCTCAGAACCTGATTGTCGAAGGTACTGAAAGCATCGTTCACTGCCGCCAGCAGCGACCGCCCTTCCAGCGGTTCCAGCAGCATCCGCCGCGCACGGCGCCGATGACCCTCCTGAGCTGAGGCCGATCGAGCAGTTTGACGTAGCGCGCGAGTCCATCGGCGGGGAGAGAATCCCGATGTCATGCAGGCAGCTCCGGAGAGGCGTCGCGAGAGCGATTGGAGTTAGAAACCGGCAGGTTTTCAGCCTTGGCAGCTTGAGCAGAGCCTCCTGCGGAGGTCCGCTGCCGAGCTGACAGCACAACAATCTAAGCAGATCAGGGGGATAATACTAGTTCATGGGTGTTATTTTCTGCCCCGTCGTCAAAGGGAATGCCATCACGGGCTTTCGTTGGATTTCAGGCTCGCATTCAGCTACAAACGAAGGCTTGCCACCCCACCCCTCGCCAGCCTGCTCCGGGTGAGATCAAGCCATGGTGCCCGACCAGTTACGAGTGGATCGAATCGCCCGCCGGGCGTTCTTAGCCCGATATGGACTTGGCTTTGGAGCGGCGGCCGCTGGCGCGCTACTGGCGCGCGAGTCACCTGCCGCCGGGAACTCCGCAGGAGTGATCCAGCCGCACCACTTCGCCCCACAGGCCAAGCGGGTGATCTTTCTTTACATGTCGGGAGGTCCGTCGCATCTCGACCTCTTCGATCACAAACCGAAACTTGCCGAGCTCAGCGGCCGGCCGATGCCCGAGTCCTTTACTGCCGGCCAGCCCATTGCTCAGCTCCAAGGACGAAGCCAACTCAAATGCCTGGGGCCGCTCTTCCAGTTTCAGAAACACGGTCAGAGCGGCCAGGAGATCAGCTCCGCGTTGCCCCATATCGCGAGCATCGCTGACGACATCTGCATCGTCAGGTCCATGGTGACCGAGGCGATCAATCACGATCCGGCCCACACGTTCATGAACACGGGCAGCACGATCAGCGGCCGGCCCAGCATGGGTTCGTGGATCACTTACGGACTTGGCAGCGAAGCCGAGGATCTGCCGGGCTTCGTCGTGCTTACAAGTTTCGCCGGGCGCAGCCCGCAGCCCATCTCGACCCGCATGTGGCACAGCGGCTTTTTGCCTGGGCGGTATCAAGGCGTGCGATTCAACTCGACTGGTGCTGCGGTCGAGTATCTTAATCGCCCTCGAGGCGTTGATCAGGCACAACAGCGGGACGTAATCGATGCCGTCCGCCGCTTGAATCAGCACCAGGAGTCCGGAACATTTGACCCCGAGATCGAGACCCGCATCAGCCAGTACGAGATGGCCTTCCGGATGCAAATCAGCGTGCCCGATCTGATGGACTTCCGCGATGAGCCGCAAAGCGTGCTCGACATGTACGGCTGTCAGCCGGGCGACGGCTCATTCGCCTCCAACTGCATCCTTGCCAGGCGGATGGCTGAGCGAGGCGTACGTTTCATTCAGCTCTATCACCGCGACTGGGACCACCACAACGACCTGAAGCACTTCGTCAACATCTGCGCCGGTGCTTGCGACCGTGCCAGTGCTGCCCTAGTGACCGACTTGAAGAAGCGCGGGCTGCTTGACGACACGCTCATCGTGTGGGGCGGCGAATTTGGACGCACCCCGATGGCCCAGGATGGCAAAGGGGAACAACTCGGCCGCGATCATCACATGAAAGCCTTCTCCATGTGGCTCGCCGGCGGCGGCATCAAGGGCGGCGTCACTCACGGAGCAACGGACGAGCTAGGCTACAACGCGGTCGAGAACGTCGTCCACGTTCACGACCTACATGCCACGATCCTCCACCAACTCGGCATCGACCACGAGCGGTTCACCTACCGCAGCCAAGGCCGAGATTTTCGTTTGACCGATGTGAAAGGCCGCGTTGTGAAAGAGATACTCACTTAGTCATCCTCGGCTCGGCGCAAGAGGAAGGCGGGGCTTGTACCGCTCCGCCTTCGTTGCCTCAACGAAACAAAAACCGCTGCCGAAGGACTACTTCGCAGCCATCTTCGCGCGGACTCGTTCCAGCAACTTCTTCGTCGCCTTGATGCCTTCGGCTTCGCTCAGCTTGCTGCCTTCGTACTCAATGCCGCAGTAGCCGTGATAGCCGTGCTTGTTTACGACGATATCCAGCATCTTGAAGTAGTCGGTCTTGGTCTCGTTTCCTTCGCCATCAAAGTCGTGGCTTTTGGCGCTGACTGCCTTGGCGAACGGCATCAGCTCATCGACGCCCTTGTACCGGTCGTACTGCTTGCCACCGCCGATGTTGAAGTTGCCGAAGTCCGGCAGCGTGCCGCAATTCTTCAGGTCGACCAGCTTCATCACGCCAGCCAGCCATTCGCCGTTGCTCGACAAGCCGCCGTGGTTTTCCACAATCACATTCAGATCGTGCTTGGCCGCGAACTCACTCAGCCGGCGCAGACCGTCCGCGGCTAGCTTCTGCTGCTCTTCGTACTCGCCGCTCGACTGTGCATTAACGCGGATCGAATGCCCGCCGAGAGCCTTCGCCGCCTCGACCCATTTGTAGTGGTTCTCAACGGCCTGCGTTCGCTTCTTTTCGTCCGGATCGCCAAGGGCGCCTTCGCCGTCGCACATGATCAGCAGCGTCTTCACACCGTGATCTTCCCCCCGCTTCTTCAGTTCGGCGACGTACTTCTCGTCTTTCGCTTTATCCTTCCAGAACTGATTAACGTACTCGATCGCGTCGATGCCGAAATCTTCCTTCGCCGCCTTGGCAAAGTCGAGGTTGTCCAGCTTGCCGCCAAAGATGGTCTTGTGCAGCGACCACTGGGCCAGCGAAATCTTGAACGGCTCGTTGCTGCTCGCCTTGTCTTCTGCGACAAGCAGCCGCGGAGCCGCGATTACCGCCCCGGCAGCGAGAGTGGCTTGGAGAAAGCTTCGGCGGCTAAAGTCGGCGATGTGCGGTGCGGACATCGTATAGTTCCCTATTCTCAAAAGCGTTAAAACTGTCGCACGTTGTTGCGCTGTCGCAGTTTAGTCGAAGCTGGTACGCGATTGAAGTCACCAGAATTTGTTGCGGCAGTCCGTGATCTTCCGCCGTTCTTCTGCCAATCTTCATCCACCGCCGCTCCCCTGCCCCGCGGTAAGAGTTTAGGATGCAGGAACCGCTCAGCCGGTTCGCCGATATCAACCAGCGTGAGAATTCGTCCTTTCCAACGTCGGCACCCTTTCAGGGTTGCGTCTATCGCATGGCAAACGAGATCGTTCCCTCCCTGGACAAGCAACACGGGCCAGCCGACCAAACGCCGCCGGATAAATCACCGGCCAAGCCGGCTACTGGCACACGACTCGACGCAATCAACCGCGGCGAACATGTCGATTCGGTCATCCATCGCGCGGTGCTCGCCGACGACCCGGTTCTGCAGATTCAAAACTTCTGTCTGTGGTATGGCCAGAAGCAGGCGCTCTATAACGTCAACATGCCCGTCCCGCGTGGTAAGGTTACCGCAATCATCGGTCCGTCCGGCTGCGGCAAGAGCACGCTGCTGCGATGCGTCAACCGGATGAATGATTTGATCGAAAGCGTCCGCATCTCTGGCGAGATGCTGCTCAACGGCGACTCGATCTACGGCAAGCATGTCGACGTCATCGAGCTCCGCAAACGAATGGGCATGGTCTTCCAGAAGCCGAATCCATTTCCCATGAGCATCTACGACAATGTCGTTTATCCGCTCAAAATCGATGGCGAGCGCGACCGCCGTATCCATCAGGCCGTTGCCGAGCAAAGCCTCAAAGGCGCGGCCCTTTGGGACGAAGTGCAGCACCGGCTCAAGGAAAGTGCACTGAGCCTTTCGGGCGGTCAGCAACAGCGACTTTGCATCGCTCGTGCTCTCGCCGGCGAGCCCGATGTGCTGCTGCTCGACGAACCTTGCTCCGCCCTCGACCCGATCGCCACTAGTAAGGTGGAGGACCTGATCCAGGAACTTCGCGGCGACTACTCGATTATCATCGTCACCCACAACATGCAGCAGGCCTCGCGGGTGAGCGACTACACGGCCTTCATGTACCTGGGCCGACTCATCGAGTACGGCCCAACCGCCGACATCTTCACTCGCCCCAAGCTCCGCGAGACCGAAGCCTACGTCACCGGCCGCTTCGGGTAACAAACAGCCGGCCGGACATTTGACAGTGGGGCAGACATTCCTGTCTGCCATTTGCCATGACGCGCCCCACTACTTAGCCTTCTTCAGTTCGGCCTCAAAGAATTTACCCGCTCCATCGAGCGTGCGAAAAAGCTCGGCCCCGCCCCAGCCATGCCCGGCGCCGAGCAGCAGTTCCACGCGCCCCGGCACGCCCGCATCCGTCAATGCATCGGCCATCTTATAAGCCTGGGTGTGAGGTACCAGCGCATCCTTTGTGCCTTGGTAGATCAACGTTGGAGCGTCCCCCGAATTGACATAAGTCACCGGCGAGGCCGCCTTGCGCAACTCCGGCTTCTCCTCCTTCTTCGCGCCCACCAGATCGTCCACTAAGCCAATCACCTGCGTCGGGATATCGTCGGCCATGAAGTCGGTCGGGCCGAAGTAAGCCACTACGCATTGCACCTTGCTTGATTGGTCAGCGTGGCCTCCCTGCCCTTCCATGCCGTCATCCTTATCCATCGTGCCAAGCAGCATCGACAGATGAGCCCCAGCCGAAAAGCCAATCGCCCCAATCCGCTCCGGATCGAGCTGATACTTCTCAGCATTTGCGCGCAAGAATCGCACGGCGCACTTCGCATCTTCAATCTGTGCCGGAAATTTGTGTTCCGGTGCAAAGCGATAGGAAATCGTCGCCGCCACATAGCCTTGCTTGGCGAGCGCGAGAATCGCATCCACGTGCTGTTTACGATTTCCAGCCCGCCACCCACCACCATGAATCACGACAATACAAGGCGCCTCCGCCGAAACCTTCTCAGGCCGAGCGATGTCGAGCTTTAGCGACTCGTCACCCGCCTTGCCGTACTCGACATCGGCCTCATACACCACGCCTTCCGGCACTTTGGGCTGAGCCCAGGCAGCCGAGCTTACGAGCAAGCAGATCAAGACACTGCCTAAGAACCGTCGCACCATTTCGCACCCCGTTTAAGTGTTCGTGTATGTCTTTCTGAATCGAAAAGGCAAGGCAGGACCGGACGTTCACTGTCGCCCGACTAAGCTTCTACTTCCCCCGCTTCGCCGACAGCAAAAACGTCGGGTTCATCGCATCGAACCGATAACTCCCAAGCTGATCATGCCCGCGGGCCAGGTTCACCATCAATGTCGACATCTCGCCGGCCTTCCGCTGTAGTACCTCGCGAACGGTCGCCAGGTTTTCGACACTGCCCAGATTCGCCACAATTCGTCCACCCGGCTTCAGTTGATCGAACGCCAGTTCCACCAACCGACTGATATGGCGACCACTGCCGCCGACAAAAATCGCATCCGGCTTGGGCAATTTTTCCCACGCTTCGGGCGCGCGGCCGAGAACGGGCGTCAAGCTCGCTGCGCCAAAACGTTCGGCGTTCGCGGCAATCAGGGCGTAGTCTTCTGGATCCATTTCGATCGCAAAAACAGCCCCACCGGCCGCAAGCAACGCAGCCTCAACCGCCACTGACCCGCTTCCAGCACCGACGTCCCAAACGGTGCTCGTCGGCCCGATATCCAATTCCGATAGTGCAATCGCCCGCACCTCAGCCGGCGTAAGCAATCCATGCTTTGGCTTCGACTGCAGAAAGGCCTCATCGGGGTTCCCGAAGAGCTTCTTGCCGACCATCGTCGCGGGCCGATCAGGCACCGACGGCTTGCGAACTAGAATCATCACATTGAGTGGCGAAAACTCGTGCGCGGCAACTTCTTCCAGCTCCGCATGCGTCACGCGCTCGTCCGGAGCGCCCAGGTTCTCGCAGATGTAAGCCGTGAAGTAATCGATCTTCCGCTCCAGCAGCGCCTTGGCCACCACGCGCGGCGAGTTCTGCTCGCTCGTGAACAGCCCCACCTTCGTCGCAGTCCGCACCTTCTCAATCGCCAGGTCGAGCGGCTGGGTCGCCAGATTCATTAGGTAAGCGTCGTCCCAACTTTCCTTCACCCGCGCGAATGCCAGCTGCATGCTGCTCACATGGGGGACAACCTCAAACCGATCCTTCCCCAGCCGATCGCAGAGATACCGGGCGGTCCCGTAGAAGAGCGGATCGCCGCTGGCCAGCACCACCACCTTGCGCTGGCCTGCGCCTTCAATTCGTTTCACTAGCGAGTCCAGATCGCCGCCGACTTCCAACCGCTCCGCCTTACCGGCCCGAGCCAAAGCAAGTGTCGACCGCGATCCAACCAGCAGCTCGGCTTGTTCGATCAGCTGCCGCGCAGCGGGGCTAAGCCCTTCCATGCCGTCATCGCCGATTCCGAGAATCTGAACCTTTTCCATGCCTATTCGGCCTTCCCTTTCAAAACCCAACAACCATCCGCTGCCTGACTCGTTCTCTAACAACACGTTTCAGAACAGCTACGACGGATTCTAAACCGCCTGTCACGCCGACAACAGCCGCACTTCCCGGCGCGCCCCACAACCCAAAATACAACCCCTACGCACACCGCGCAAAAACACCGAAATCCCGTCTAACCAAAAACTTCCGTCAAAACAGCCAAATATCTTCACAACACCTTTTCCAGACACCATCTCACCTCTCAATCAGGCTGAACAGCCTTTGCACCCGTCACTACTTACAACACCCTTCACAACCCCTACGCGAGTCCCGCAACGGCTCAGCGAGGTTCAAACATACAGCTTCAAAAGTGCCGGCCGATTCTGAGAACCGCGCAGCAAACAACACCCCGGCGCCACTAATCGCGGCGGAGGCCCCAACGACTTAAGCATAACAATTAATCAAAACTTTGTCAATACGCGGCGTTCCGGATACCAACGACACCGGGAGCCGGCCTCATCGCCGCGCAGATTGAAATCCCACCTCAAACCCTCTAAAAACGCAAAACAAAACTGACTGATCCCTTCGCCCCTTTGCCTCTTCGCCCCTTAACCCCTCCCCTCCACACATGCCTCGCGTGCTCGTCTCCCCCAACATCCTCCGCCGCAAGCCGGGCCCCTACCGCGAAATCCTCGAGCAGGCCGGCTTCGAGGTTGTCTACCCGGCGGATACGACCGACACTATGGTCCCCGGCGTGCTCGAGCGGGAAATCGTCGGCATTGACGCGATGCTCGCGAGCACCGAATCGATCACCCGGCCGATCCTCGCGGGCAGCACGCTCCGAGTGATCGCCCGCATGGGCGTTGGCTACGATGCGATCGATATCCCCGCAGCCACCGAGCACAACATCGCGGTCACTATCACCCCAGGCACACTCGAAGAATCGGTCGCCGAGCACACGATCGCCCTTATGCTGGGCGTCACCCGCGGACTGCTCGGCCGCGATCGCGAAGTGCGCACCGGCAATTGGAAACGCCAGGGCCTGCCCCGCATGGCCGGACGCACGTTCGGCCTCGTCGGCCTCGGCCGAATCGGCAAAGCCGTAGTCGCGCGCGTGCAAGGCCTCGGCATGCGCGTGATCGCTGCCGACCCTTACGCCGACCACCACTTCGCCCGCGAGCACAACGTGCAGCTCGTAACGCTCGACGAGTTGCTCGCCACCGCCGACGTCGTCAGCCTCCATTCGCCGAGCACGCCGGAAACGGTCAACCTCATCAACTCCACAACGTTGGCCAAGATGAAACGCGGCTCCGTGCTGATTAACACCTCGCGCGGCACCCTGGTCGATGAAGAAGCGCTAGCCGCCGCCTTGCAAAGCGGCCACCTGCTCGGCGCCGCCCTCGACGTCTTTAAGGTCGAGCCGCTCCCCACCAGCAGCCCACTCATCGACCTCGAAAACGTCCTCCTCTGCAGCCACATGGGGGGCCTGGACGAAGAAAGTATCACCGCCGCCAGCAGCCTCGCTGCCCAATGCATCGTTGATCTGTTCAACGGCCGCTGGCCGGAGGAGTGTGTAGTAAATCGTGATACAAGAGCACGTTGGAAAAACTGACTCGTCCGAGGGGATACGCTCGCGAAACTTTCGGTTTACCTACTAACCGTTGCCGTCTACACCTGCTTACCTCAACCGAGGAAAGAATTCAGATGGAACTCGCCGAGTACAAACAGCTCTTCGGTGGTCGCGACGATGCCGCTCCAGGGTGGGATGCGATTGATTACCGGCTGAAAGAGGTCTACGGCGAGGAGCAGCCGCAGCACTGGGGGACCGTGATCAAGCACATGCTTGGCGGGCCCGATCCGATCGACGGAATTAGCGCTTATCCGTGCCGGGATGGCGGCATCGATCACCTGCACTTCTGCACTTACGGCTTCTCGTCGCTGTATTACGACGAGGAAAGTGTCGGCGGCGACTACAGTGGCTACGGCTTCGAACTGACGTTCCGGCTGGCGAGCCCGCTCCCTCCGCAAGAGGAACCTGGCTGGGCTCTCAACCTATTCCAAAACCTCGCCCGCTATGTCTTCAAGTCGGGCCGAATTTTCGAACCGTATCAATACATCCCCGCCGGCGGTCCCATCCGCGGCGAGTCAGACACCGAACTCGTTGGCCTGGCCTTCATTGCAGACCCTAAGCTTGCGCCGATCGATTCCCCACATGGCCGAGTCGAGTTCATCCAGATGTTCGGCATCACAGGCCCCGAACTCGAACAACTGAAAAGCAAGTCCCGCACTACCGAAGACCTGATTGAGGAGCACCGCAAAACGAATCCGCTGCTGGTCACCGATCTGGCTCGCAGGACCGCAGCTTAAGGGCGCTGATGCAGCGCTCGCGGGCCGTCTACACCTGCCCGACCGGCCGCAGCTCATCTCAACTAGGATCCAGGTATCAAGAAACGCGAAAGGCCCGACCGATTGGCCGGGCCCTGCTTTGGCCTGAGCTCGTGAGCCGCTTCTTGCGAAGCGGGCTGACGGCAGGCAACCGTAGTCGCCACATTCCGCCCACGAGTTTTAGGACTTGTCGGCCGCCGGAGAGCGAGCACTTGGCCCGCTACTCCGACAACCCTTGATCTAATCGAATGGGCCAAGCCCATCCCCAAGAACTGTCTACTGAAAACTGTTAACTTCTACCTCTGCTTACACCTGGAACGAGCTACCGCAGCCGCAGGTCTTCTTGGCCATTGGAATGTCGAGGTGGAAGCCCCGCTGTTCCAGGCCTTCGATGAAGTTCAGCACGGCGCCTTCCAGGTATAGCTCGCTCTTCTTGTCAACGACCAGATCCACACCGTGGTAGTTGTACTTGGTGTCGGCCTTTTCGTCGTAAGCCCGGTCGAGCGTTAGCGAGTAGCTATGGCCGCTGCAGCCGCCCGCAGTGATTCGCACGCGGAGGAAGGTGTCTGGCTCAGCCTGCACGTTTTCCTTGTACCGCTGAACTTCCTGGGCCGCGACTTCGGTCATCGTAATCGTCATGGAAACTCCACTCCTCGCGTCTTGGTAAAACGCCGTTTTCGACAAGCGTGTATGTCTTAAATATACCGCCCCCAGCCGGAATGGCTAGAGCGATAGGCCCGGCAAGGCGGGCGAATGCGGAATTCGGAATTGGGAATGCGGAATCCGGGCCAGACTTTCGCGAGTCCTACGTCTTATCGGCACTGCTGAGGGAACTGATAACTGTTTACTGTTAACTGACTACTGCGAGCTCTGCTCGCCGGCCATGCTGCTCAGCCGCCGCAGTCGGTGGACATTTTCGGCGACCGAGCGGACGGTAAAGTCGACCTCTTCCTCCGTGTTAAACCGCCCCAGGCCAAACCGCAGGCTGGCCCGGCAGAGATCCTCCCCCATTGCGAGAGCCCGCAAGACATGGCTCGGCTCCGGGTTGGCCGACGTGCAGGCGCTGCCGCTGGAAACGGCCACATCCCGCATGCTGAGCATCAAGGCTTCGCCGTCGACATACGGGAACGTGCAGTTCAGATTGCCTGGCAGCCGCAGTTCGTCCGGCGAACAGGCGGCGTCGTATGGCGTCTTTAATCGAGGCCCGTTGAGCTGGACATCGGGCACTTCATGTTTTAATCCCTCCCAGAGCCTTCCCCGCAGTTGTTTCAGCCGAACCTGCTCTTGAGGCAGTTCCGCCAGGCAAAGCCTGAGGGCCTCAGCCAATCCGACGATGCCGGGCACGTTGGCCGTACCGCTTCGCAGGCCATGCTCCTGCCCACCGCCATCGATCTGGCTTTCCAACCGCAGCGCCCCGCCGCGTCGCCGCACATACAGCCCGCCAACACCCTTTGGTCCGTAGATTTTGTGCCCGCTGAAGGCGAGCAGATCGACGTTCAGCGTTTCGACATCGACCGGAACCTTGCCGACGGCCTGAGTCGCATCGCAGAGCAGCGGAATGCCCCGCTCGCGGCAGAGGGCTCCGATCTGGGCGATCGGCTGCAGCACGCCGATCTCATTATTGGCGAGCATTACGGCGACAAGCACCGTGTCGTCACGCAGGGCCGCATGCAGCAGTTCGAGGTCGACGAGCCCCGCGCGGTCGTCGCCGAACGGACGCACATCGAGCAGCGTCACCTCGAAGCCGCGTCGGCCGAGCTTTTTCAGCGGATCGAGTACTGCCTTGTGTTCCGTCGTAACACTGACGATGTGATTACCGCGCCGCTTTGCCCGTTCCGCGACGCCGCGGATCGCCAGGTTGCAACTTTCCGTCGCACCGCTCGTGAAGACGACATCTTTCGGCGAGGCGTTGAGTGCTTCGGCGATCGTTTCGCGGGCCGCGTCGACGGCAGCCTTGGCTTCCCAACCAAAACTGTGACTGGTGCTGCCTGCGTTGCCATAGACAGTGCTGAAGTAGGGCAGCATTGCCTCCACAACACGGGAATCAACCCGCGTGGTGGCATGGTTATCCATGTAGATAGGCAATTGCATCCTAGGACCAGCAAAACGGCGAAGAGCGACTCAGATCATGTCCCCTTCGAACAGATGGCAATAACTCTCGTACCGTCGCACGTCCAGTTGCCCGTCGGCGACGGCGTCTTTCACGGCGCACTGCGCCTCGTGGATGTGTGTGCAATCCTGGAACCGGCAGAGATTCACGTACGGTCGAATATCCCGATAAAACCCAGCCACTTCTTCGGGAATCACATCCCAAAGCTGGAACTGGCGGATCCCCGGCGTGTCGATCACATGACCGCCCATCCGTAGTGGAATCAGTCGAGCGACGGTCGTCGTATGTTTTCCCTTCTGGTTCTCCGTGCTCACTGCTCCGACGCGCAAGCCCAGTTCCGGCTCCACGGCATTGAGCAGCGAGCTCTTGCCGACGCCGCTTTGTCCCGCCACCACCGTCTGCTTGCCCTTCACCAGGCGGCGGAGTTGCTCAATGCCCCAGCCGGTTGCGGCGGAGACCAGCAGCACGTCATACCCCATCTGGCCGTACACACCGGCAAGTGGCTGCAGGTCGGCCGGGTCGATCAAGTCGACCTTATTGATGCAGATCGTGGCCGGCAGGCGATTGCGCTCCGCTTCGACGAGAAACCGGTCGATCAGGTTCGGCTTGAGCATCGGCTCGGCGGCGCTGGAGACGATCACAATCTGATCGACATTGGCAACCAGGATGTGCTGCCGATTCTTGCTCGTGCGGCAAAGCGTAGCGCCGCGAGGCTCCACGCGTTCGATCAGTCCTTCCGTGCCGCCGGCAGGACGAAACATGACAATGTCGCCCGCCACGACCACGTGCCGCTGGTCCGTGCTCATGTTCTTGAGCAATCGGCGCGTGGCACACTGATAAATTCTGTCGTCGTCCCCCTGAACGACACTCGCCAGCCCGTGAACGCTGAGCACGCGGCCGCGCAGGACGCCCGCCTCCACGTCTCGCTGCACATCGACGCCCGAGGAGGTTGGGTCGGACTCCTCGCCGACAATCGTCCGCTTGCGAGTCAGTTCGCCTTTGCCGCTGACTCGCTCTTCCTTGAGGATTTTGTCCTCCTCAAGCCGGCCTTCCTGCACATCGCGCGTCAGGGCGCGCTGTTGGCGGCGCTGCCGCGATTCGTGGTGCTTGCGGAAGTCGGCGCGAATCTTTTTCTTCTTACTCATCGCCGAACAACCGCGGTAAAAGGACCGTCGTGCTCAAGCAGCCTTAGCCCGGCGCCAGCGTGGGCGAGGGGGGAGCGATCAGCACCTCCGGCTCGCGGTTCTTGGCCCCCTTATGTACGGACGGGCCAATAATCGCTGCAATCTCCTCGTCGTCGAGCTCTTCCTTCTTAAGCAAATTCTGCGTCAACGCTTCGAGCTTGTCGCGCATGCTGGTGAGGAGCGAAAGTGCCCGGTCGGCGGCCTCATGCAATAGGCGAGCGACTTCGGCATCGATCATCTCGAGCGTCGCCTCGCTGAATTGCCGCTGCTGGTGGATTTCGCGGCCGAGGAAGGGGTCTTCGTCCGAGATCTTGTAGCTGACCGGCCCGAGCTTCTCGCTCATGCCCCAGCTCATGACCATTCGGCGGGCGATGCTAGTTGCGCGCTCCAGGTCGTTCTCAGCCCCAACGCTGGTTTGGTCATAGATGAGCTTCTCAGCCGCTCGGCCGCCCAGCATGAACGCCAGGTTGTCTCGCAATTCAGGCTCGGAGTGATTCATGCGGTCTTCCGAGGGCAGAGTCTGCGTCACGCCAAGAGCCCGGCCTCGCGGGACAATCGTCACTTTATGCACCCGATGCGTTCCGGGCAGGACCCAGGCGAGAAGCGTATGGCCGGCCTCGTGGTAGGCGGTCTTCTCCTTCTCTTTCTCCTGCATCACCTCTTCGCGCTTGGCGCCCATCAGCACCTTGTCGCGGGCATGTTCGAAGTCGGACATATCGACTTGCGTTTTGTCGTTCCGGGCAGCCCATAGGGCCGCTTCGTTGACGATGTTGCGAATGTCCGCGCCGGTCAGACCGATGGTGCCTGCGGCGAGGGTATCGAGGTCGACGTTATCGCCCAGCGGCACATCGCGCGTATGGACCTTGAAGATTTCCACGCGTCCTTTCTGCGTCGGCCGGCCGACAGTGATGTGGCGGTCGAAGCGGCCCGGACGGAGCAGAGCCGGATCGAGCACATCAGGCCGGTTCGTTGCGGCCAGCACGATCACAAAATCGTTCTGAGCAAAGCCGTCCATTTCGCTGAGGATCTGGTTGAGCGTCTGCTCGCGCTCGTCGTGGCCGCCGCCGAGTCCCGCGCCGCGCTGGCGGCCGACGGCATCGATTTCGTCCACGAAGATGATCGCCGGCGAGTTGTCCTTGGCCGTTTTGAACAGGTCGCGCACGCGACTGGCGCCGACGCCAACAAACATCTGGATGAATTCCGAGCCGCTCACCGAGTAATACGGCACGCCAGCTTCGCCAGCCACCGCCCGGGCGAGCAAGGTCTTGCCGGTACCCGGTGGACCGTTCAGCAGCACGCCCTTCGGTACGCGGCCGCCGAGCTTTTGGAACTTCTTCGGGTTCTTCAGGTAGTCGACGATCTCCATCAGGTCCGCTTTCACGCCTTCCAGCCCCGCCACGTCGGCGAAGGTGATCGCCTGGCGCGAGGCTTCGTAGCGCTTCGCGGGGCTTTTGGCAAAGCCTGAGAGGAACCCGCCCCCCATCATCTGATTCTGCGTGCGGCGAAGCCAAATCCAGAAGAAGACAAACAGCGCAACCGTGACGCTCGTGCCGATCAAGAAAACATACAGCGTCGGGTCCGGTGCCTGGGCGAACGAATAATCCGCACCGCTATCCTTGAGAATCTCGTTCAGATAGCTCTGGTCGACCGCCGTCGGCAGGATCACCTCGAAGTAAGGCTCCGCCCGCTTTGGCTTGTCCGATGCCTTGGCGTCCCCCTTTTTGGATTCGTCCCGCGGCAGCTCTGGCGGGGTGCGGAACTTGCCCAGTCCCTGCGTGCCCATGATCTGCAGCGAGGCGACGTTCTTATCACCGAGTTGCTCTTCGAAGAACTTATACGAGATGCGTGTCCGCTGCGGCCCTTGGGTCCACATGAACAGGCCGAGCAGCACCATCGCCAGAACCACAAGCAGCAGGAAACCCTGCCCTGCCGACCGTGGCGCATTCTTCCGTTCGGAAGAGACTTCGTCGTGGTTGGACTTCTCCATCGATTACCCTTCGAGGATCGCAGCCCGGGGGCTGCCGATTTCGGATGACCAGGCGTCCCTCCTGTCGCAGCCGATTGCACAGCAAGAGTTTGCACAAAGGCGCGCGGGACACGTCATTCTATCCCGCAAACCACCCTTTGTGCAGTGCGACAACCTGCCGGGCGAGCGACCGCGACAAGCTTGTGACCCCATCAGAGGCACATTCAGCGAATCACGGCGTCGTCAGACCGCAAATCCCTCACAAACCTACCGCAGCGATTCGAGCGGCTTCAAGCGCATCGCCGTGAAGGAGGGAAACAGGCCGCCGATCAAGCCCATAAGGAGTGCTAATGTCAGCCCCGCGGCAATGATATCGCCACTCACGAGCATCTCCAGCACGACGAACTTGCCGCCCCCTGCACCACTGCCGATGATGCTCGCCGCCTTGAGCCCGTGAGCAAGCGATCCGACAGCGCAGCCCAGCACACCGCCGAGCATCGCGAGCAGGAGCGATTCTCGCAAGAACGAGGCCTGAACGTCGGCCTTGGTGTAGCCGATGATCCGCAGCACGCCGACGTCTTTCGTCCGCTGCGCGACGGCGGCATACATCGTGTTCATCACGCCAAAGACTCCGCCCACCCCCATGACAACGGTGACGAAAACGATCGAAAACAAAAACTGCTTGCTGGTGGCATTCAGGTTGATGAAGTATTCCTTCTCGACATACGCCTGCACCGACGCCTTCTCATAGTCATTACGAAAGTAACGGGCCAGTTGTTTTGCTTCTTTCTCTCCCGCGGTGCGGAGCACGACCGACGTGTAACTGGTTTTGCCAAACATGGGGCCGACCAGGTCGCGTTTGGCCCAGATTTCGGAGTCAAACGTCGAGCCGGAGGAACCCATCACCCCAACGACTACAAAGGTCCGGCCCCCAAGGCTGAAGAACTCACCGAGGTCCAGCGGACGCACGGTGTCTTGCGACTGCCGGGTGACAATTCGCCACACGCTGCGAAGCGGCTCCAGCCAACTGGCAGTCAGAACGTCCTTGGGTGGCTCGCGGTCGCGGCCAAGTTCCATCGCCACGCCCTCTCCGAGCACTGCTTCAATCGCAGCCTCGTCCTTGCCCTTGACTCGCTGCACACCGGCCTGACTTGGCCAGCGAGAGCCTACGGTCAATTCAAGCCCGTGTACACGGCCAGCCATGGCACCGTCCTCCACGCCGCGGACTTGCAGGAATCGCCCCTTCGGCCGCCCAGGCTGAGGATACTTTACCGGCTGATTGACGACGATATAGGTCTCGCGGCTCGCCAGCGGCTGTTTTGTTTCGGGATCGCGCAGAACGCCCGGCTGCAGTTCGAAGTCGGTAGCGTCCGAAAAGCCGAGGCTGCTGAATGTCTCGTCCGTGCTTCCCTGCGAGAGCACCATCACATTGCCCGGCCGGCCGCTGCTTTGCGTCAGACGATACATGCCGTTCACGAACGCGAGCATGACCGTCATGAGCGCGATCACCATTGTGAAAGCCATCGCCGTGAGCAAGGCCGTCCGCCAGCGAACCGTCACACTTCGCAGGTTGTACTGCAGCGGCACTCGGCTCCCGAGCCACAGCACCGCGACGATCGCCGCCGCAATGCCCAGCGGCACGAGCATCATCGGAGTTACCTGCCAAGGCGGCGGAGCGGATTGTACTGCGAGGAATTGCATGTATTTTTAGCACCTGAACTCGCCAGAATTCAGACGCCCCACGAATGGATTTTCAAGATGTCTGAATCCTGGCGAATTCAGCTACAGGTGCTCACGCCACCTTCGAGAACACGTCCGTCACCTTCACCGTGCAAGCCGACCAAGTCGGCCCAATGCTACCCAGTAGCGCGGCGATTCCGCCGACCACCGGCCCCCACCACAGCGCATCGATCGGAATAAAGAACGCCGGGAAAAAAGCGATGGGAAATTTCAGTCCTCCCGTGGCATTAACCAGCAAGTAGGTACCAGCCGAACTGAGGAAACCCGCGCCGGCTCCCAGTAGAAGTGACTCGCCGAGCACCAGCAGCAGGATTTGGATCGGCCGAAAGCCCAGCACCTTGAGCACCGCCAACTCCAATCGCCGCTCACGAACGCTAATGCCGATAGCGTTCGAGATCACGAGCGACAGCGAAACGATCGCCGCCGGCGCCATGAGCCACCGCATACCCCAAATCAGGTCGCGATAAGCATCCAAGAATGTGGCTACTCCGGACGACGCCGTTTCCGCCTTCACCGACGGAGTCGAGTACAAAGGCGACGTATTGATCTGTTCGGCGACTTGATTGAAGGCATCCATGTCCGGCACTTTGATCCACACTAGGTTTAAGCTTTTGCCGTCTAGCGGATGCTTGGTACCGCGAGACTGAGCGTAGACATCGAGTGCGTTGTTCAAGTACTCGCGGTGGATCACTGCGGATTGGTCATACCGCCCTTCCGGAAAGGTGCCTACGATCGTCAGCTCGAGGTTGATGTCTTTGTAGTTGATGCCGTAAAGCGTAATCGTCTCGCCGACTCGCTTGTTGAGAGCCTCCAGGCGTACTTTGCCCAGGATGATTCCCTGGCGATTCTTCTCCAGAGCTGCCACCGCGGCGTCGAACTCCGCTTTGGCTGGACCTTCGAGCGAATCCAGGTCGTCCATCATGGTCGTCAGCTTGTTCGGTTCCATCGCGAACGCGAACAGGCCGTTCGTCATCAAATTCCGCTTCTCGGGGTCCGACTCAGTGCTGCCGCCGTAGAACGACCAGGTCATGGAATCGACCGGGCGAATGTCATCGCCATCGCGGGCCGCGCCTTCGGACAGGCTTGCCGCATACGAGAAAGGCATCTGGCTCGGAACCTGCCAGCGCTCCGTAATGATCGCCTTGAGATTGTTCTTTTTTTCTTCGGTCACCGCGCTGAGGAAAGAAAGAATCGACCAAACGAGTGTCACGACAAGCACGAGTGCCATCGTGCCGAGCGTCGTAAGCGTGGTCCGCACCATATTCCGGCGGACATTGCGAAAGATAAGCAGCAGAAACTTCATGCGGTTGATTTCGTTCCGCGGATTTCGTGTGCGAACATCAAGTGGTTAGCGACGCTGCTCAGAAGTGTCCGCCGGTTCAAGGTCACCATCTCAGTGCATATCTGCCGCCGAGAACTCATGGTCAATGAGCCGCCCTTTGTCCAAGCGCAGCACGCGGTCTGCGCGTTGACCGGCTCGCGGATCGTGCGTTACCAGAATGATGGTCTTATCCAGTGCGCTACGCAGTTCTTCAATCAAGTCGAGAATTTCTCCGGCCGACCGCGAATCGAGATCGCCCGTCGGTTCGTCCGCGACGATGAGGGTCGGATCGGTCACGATCGCACGGGCAATGCCTACTCGCTGCTGCTGACCACCGGAAAGTTGCCCCGGGCGGTGGGACATGCGGTCTTTGAGACCGACGAGCTCCAGCGCCGTGCGAACCTGCGTCGCTCGCTCCGACCGCGACAGTGGCAATAGCAGCAGCGGCAGCTCCACGTTTTCGTAAGCGCTCAGTACGGGCAGCAGGTGATAGAACTGAAACACAAACCCGATGTGCCGTGTTCGCCAGCGGGCAAGCTCGCTTTCGTTCATGTGCGAGATCGGATACTCGCCGACCCACACTTCACCTTCGCTGGGGCGATCGAGCCCCGCGATCAAGTTCAGGAGCGTTGTTTTTCCCGAACCGCTCGGTCCCATCAAGCCGACGAACTCGCCTTGGCCTACCTGCATGTTGAGGCCGTTGAGGACGTCAATTTTTTCACTGCCCCGCTGAAAGTATTTATGAACACCCAGGATGTTCACAATCAGATCGTCGCGGAAAGATTCGTCAGCCATAAGTAAGCGAGGCAAGTGAGCGGAGGCGCCGAACGAGTAGCCCTAAGGAGCCGGCTGAGCGGCGTCTGACTGCTTCCCCTTAAGGAACGTGACGATGGCGCCCATTTCAGGTTTCAGATACACCCCCTCCTCTTCGGCGGGAACGGTGAGCTTCACGCGAACCGGCACGGCACCCTTCGCCCGATCGGCGATCGGCATCAGACGCGAGACAACGCCTTCGTAAGTCCGGTCGGGATAAGCCTCGGCGTTGACGCGGCACTTCTGCCCCTTGAAGATCGTCGAGACGTCGCGTTCCTGAATGTTCAGCTCCACCTCCAGGTCCGAAAGGTCGGCGATGTCGCAGAGGCTATACGATCCGTTGAAGGCGATGGGGTTGACCAGGTTTCCTTCCTCGGCATTCTTTTTCAGGATGGTGCCGGTGATCGGCGCCACGATCGAACAATTGCCGAGTTGCCATTCGGCTCGGCTGGCCACTGCACGGGCTCGCTCGAGTTCGGCTTCGGCGGCTTCAATCTGTTCGCGACGAGTACCTTCCTGCAGCAGGTCGAGCGAGGCTTTCAAACTAACGATCTGTTGCTCGGTGGCACGGTAAGCGCTCTCGGTTTCTTCGAACGTCTGCTGTGTGACCGTTTCTTTCTGCACGAGCTCTTTCTCCCGCTCGTACTGCAGCTTGAGCTGCGCCGCTTGTACCTTGGCTCGCTCGAGCTCCGCTCGCGCCTGTTCAATCTCCTGCTTGCGAGGCCCATTCTCGAGTTCCTCAAGCTTTGCTGCAGCGAGACGGACCGCAGCCTTGGCCTGATCGAACTCGGCTTGATAGTCGGTTGATTCGATGACAGCCAGCAAGTCCCCTTTTTGAACTCGGCGGCCTTCCTCGATGTCGAGCTTGAGAATCTGCCCACTCACCTTCGGGCTGACGAGGATCTGATGGGCTGCGATGATATAGCCCTTCGCTTGCAGTGCAATCTCCGAATCGCCGCCGCCTGCCGACTTATCGCCGGCCGCGGGGGCGGACACCTTCTCGATCGGCTGCTTCTCAACTGCTTCGGCCTGTTCCTCTTCGGCGGGCACACCTGAGAATTGTTTGTAGGCGAACCAGCTACCACCCGCGATGAGTGCCAGAACGAAGCCCCAGACGATCCATGTGCCAAAGCTGCGGCGTTCCTGCAGCGGGGGCAGCCGCAGTGAACGGACGCGGTCTCCCAACGCGCCGGCTCCCGGGGAGGACGGGCTTGAAGCACCGGCGGTCGGTCGCGGGTTCGGCGGTGCAACGGTAGTGCGTTGGTCCACGGTTTCTCCCCCGGACGCTGGATCCGGCGAGCTAGTCAAGACGGGCCACTTCCGTGTTGAGATAAGCGCGGAACGAGCCATCCGCAGCGAGCGTGCTCCTCTATTATGGCAACCCGGGGAGCGTTAGCTAGGTTTCACTTGCTTGCACGCACTCGAGTGCGGTTTGCCGCTAGGAGGCAATGATTGAGATCTTAGAGGATGAGCATCGCGTCGCCGTAACTATAGAAGCGGTAACGCTCCTCGATGGCAATGGAGTAGGCACGCTTCATGAGTTCATCGCCGCCGAACGTGCGAACAAGAATCATGAGCGTGCTCTTGGGGAGGTGAAAGTTGGTTAGCAGGGCGTCGACCGAGCGAAACTCATAGGGCGGCCGAATGAAGAGGCTGGTCTGACCGGTGAACGCCTTCAATTGCCCTGCGGCAGAAGCCGACTCCAGCGACCGCGCAACGGTGGTCCCCACTGCAACCACACGCCTGCCACGCTCCCGACAGGTCCTCAGCTGCTCGACAACGGGCTCCGACACGCTGCACCATTCAGTGTGCATCTGGTGCTCGTCGAGTCGCTCAGCGGTGATCGGTCGGAAGGTGCCAACGCCCACATGCAAGGTGACAAACGCCTGCTCGATTCGGTCCCCCGACAGTCGTTGCAGCAGTTCGGGCGTGAAATGAAGTCCCGCGGTTGGCGCTGCGACGGCGCCGGGTTCCCGAGCAAAAACAGTCTGGTAGCTCTGCAGGTCGGTGTCGACCATTTCCCCTTCGCGAATGTACGGGGGCAATGGAACCCGGCCGACTCGGCCGAGCAGGTCGACGGGCTCCCCCATCGGCTCCGGACGCACGGCCCAGACGCCCCCTTCCAACTTGGTGAGCAGTCGCAGGCGGATCGAGTCGCGGAGGTCCCACGACATGACGGTGATCGCCTCACCGGCTTCCAGGCGGCCGCGGGTCTTGCTGAGAATCTGCCAATTGCCCGACTCGTCTGCAGTCAGGAACAAACCAGTCCAGCGGGCGCCGGTTCGTTCCCGGCGGCCCACCAGCCGCGCTGGCAAAACGCGAGTATCGTTGAAGACGAGGCAATCGCCCGGATTGAGGTACTCGGGCAAATCGCGAACGTGGGCGTGCTCGATGCGATTTTCTGCGCGATGAACCACCATCAGCCGGGCATCGGTCCGCACGGCCAGCGGATGTTGAGCGATCAGCTCGCGCGGCAAGTCATAATCGTACTGATCGAGTTCAGACATCCGTGTGCACTTTGCGTCGACGAAGCGGTCTCTAGTTAGTAAATCAGGTTGATCTTGAAGCATCCAAGCGACCAGCCGAGTATAGGACAAGACGTCCTGACACCATAGCGGACGCAAAGCCCCGCTCCTCCAGGCCGAATGGAGACACGATTGAGCCAGTCGCAGCCAGATCAACGCCCGATTCGCTTAGCGTTGGTCATCACCGAGCTCGCCGTTGGGGGAGCGGAGCGAAACCTCGTACGGCTCGCGATCGGCTTGCACGGTGACGGCTTCGACGTGCGGGTGTACTCGCTCAAGCCGGCCCCTCTGGCGCCCCGGGACCGGCTGGTCGAAGACCTTGTTTCGGCCCGGGTGCCGACGCACTTCCTGAATGCTCGCTCGAGCTGGCAAATGCCGTTCGTCACCCGCCGGTTGGCTAAAGAATTCAAGGCGTGGCGACCCGATGTTGTCCAGAGCTTCTTGTTTCATGCCAACGTCGTGTCGACCTACGCCTGTCGGTGGGCCCGCGTCGACAACCTGCTGTGGGGCCTGCGCGTCGCCGACCCGAACCCACGCCGGCTTTGGCTCGAACGACGCCTGGCTCACCGTCCCAAGCAAATCGTTTGCGTTAGCGAGTCGGTGAAGCGTTTTGCCATCGACAAACTGCATCTCGATCCCGCAAAGCTGCCCGTGGTTCCCAACGGTCTCGAGCTGGCCCATTACGAAAACATCCAACCGGTCGATCTGACGGAACTCGGTGTGCCGCCCGGACGGCGGATGTTGATTTGTGTCGGCCGCTTGCATGAGCAAAAGGGGCTCGACTGGTTGCTTTCGTTCGCACCTTCGATGCTTCAGGAGCTTCCAGAGCACGACATCGTCTTGGTTGGCGATGGTCCGCAGCGGTCGCACCTTGAGGACCTTGCAGCGAAGGGTCCCGTTGCCCAGCGAATCCACTTTGCCGGGTTTCGGAGCGACGTGCCTCGCTGCCTGGCTGCGGCGGATATGTTGCTGCTGCCGTCTCGCTGGGAAGGGATGCCGAACGTAGTTCTCGAGGCAATGGCCAGCGGCTTACCGGTTGTGGCGACCGAGAGCCATGGAGTCTCTGAGGCGCTCGGCGAGTTGGCGGATCGGCAGGTAGCGACGCTGGGAAGTGCTGAAGATTTTCAGCGCAAAGTTGTTGCGATCGCTTCGGAGGCGCAGCAGCTGAAGCTCCTTGGAGAATTGAATCGCAAACGCGTTGAAAGGCTCTTTGGACGCAATCAAATGCTAGCACGATACCGCCAGCTTTTTAGCCTATTTTATCACAAATAAGCGACAAAATTTGCGATTTATGGCTCTTCGATTCCCGCTACGTCGAACGATCTCCTAAGAGTCTCCACGAGCGGGAAATCGGTCCGCCCAAAGCGCTCTCGGGCGCGCTTAGGACGAGTGTTGACGGACGCGAAAGAATGCTTATGTTTGGCTGAGGTCGCGGATGACAACTCTTTAACTTGTCACGTCATCCTTCGAAATCGCACATCTGAAAATCAGGAACTTTTAGGTTCTGTCCGTCCGTTGTCGCTGCTGCGCGCAGTGCAGCTCCGCATACGGCCACCTGCGGAGTTGTTGCCGATTCATCCCGTGTTTCGGCGGCCGTAGTCCGAGGGCAAGATGTTCTCGGAAAGCGAGTGCGGAACATCCCGCGGGGCGGGGTTTCGCTGGTATCGACCCAGCCGAGGGAGCACGGAAGCTGCCCTCGGGTCGATTGCCACTACGTTGATGCCGAGGTGGACCACTCCGCGCGCGACGCGGCGTTTCGGTTATTCTGGCGGGGATGAACGCTTCTGCCCCTATTCACATTCCGGTTTTGCCAGCCGAAGTGCTGCAATGGCTTGACCCCCGGCCCGGCCAGATCATCGTCGACGGCACCTTGGGCGGCGGCGGCCACACCCGGATGATCGCCCAGCGCCTTCAAGGCGAGGGCTTCGTTTTAAGTCTCGACCGTGACCCGCGAGCCATAGCAGCCGCTGAGCGGAACCTGGCCGGATTGCCTGTGAAAATTGCACAATCCAACTACTGCGATCTGGCCGACGTACTACGGGAGATCGAAGTGCCGGCAGTCGACGCAGTATTACTCGATATCGGGCTGTCGAGCGATCAGCTTGCTGACCCTGGGCGAGGCTTCAGCTTCGAAGCCGACGGCGAGTTAGACCTCCGCTTCAACACCGACGAGGGAAAACCGGCCTGGCAACTGCTGCAGCGGCTGAAAGAGAACGAGATCGCGGATCTCATCTATCAATTTGGCGAAGAGCGGTTCAGCCGACGAATCGCCCGCCGCATTGTCGAAGCCCGAACGATCGGCCAGCCAGTGCGTACCGCAGCTGCGCTGGCCGAGCTAGTTCGGCGAAGCGTGCCGCGGACCGAGCAACGCATCGACCCGGCAACCCGCACCTTTCAAGCGCTACGAATCGCCGTGAATCGCGAACTCGAATCGCTTTCCCTCGGCCTGCAGCGAATTCCCGATCTGCTGAAGCCAGGGGGAAAGCTGGCGATTATCAGCTTTCATTCCTTGGAGGACCGCCCGGTGAAGGAAGCGTTCCGCGACGATCCGCGGCTTGAAGCATTAACGAAGAAGCCGATTGTCGCCAGCGACGTGGAACTCGCTCAGAACCCGCGCAGCCGAAGCGCAAAACTACGCGTTGCTGGGCGGCGCTGAGCCCTCTGGAGCACGCAACTGTGTCCGGTTACCAAGATGCCCTACGTGCCCTTGTCAGCGACGCGGCGCTGGCTTCAACTTCCCCTCATGTCGCTGAATGAACCGCCTCAATGTCGCCTGCGAAAAGTCGTCTCGGGCGGGCAGACTGGCGTGGACCGGGCGGCCCTAGAAACCGCGATCGCACTGGGTATCGAACATGGCGGCTGGTGTCCGCGTGGCCGACTGGCTGAGGATGGAACCATCTCACCGCAATTCAAACTGGAAGAGACGAATTCACCGCTCTATCACATTCGAACCGAGCAAAACGTCATCGACTCCGATGGCACGCTGATCCTTCACGACGGCAAACTTACTGGTGGCACTCTGCTAACTCGGCGGATGGCACGCGCCCACCGACGGCCCTTACTGGAAATCGATCTTCAGAAGCCTCTCCTCCCTACCGTTGCCGTCGGTTGGTTGGCAGCCGAAGGCATTCAGGTGCTCAACATCGCGGGTCCGCGCGAGAGCAGTCGTAAGGGCATTCAAGAACTGGCTCGAGCGTGGCTCAGCGAAATGCTAGCGGCCGCCGTGCGAGCGGATTGATCTTGCCTTCTCTCCTTAGATCACTGTACGTTGCGGCCGCTTGCTTCATGCGAGTCGAGGGGTTCGGCCGTGTTGATTTCGCAACGTCACAAGTTCATCTTCGTTCATGTGCAGAAGACAGGTGGCTCCAGCGTTTGGAGAGCCCTGGCTCCGTTCTGCGATCCGGCCGACTTCGAACTGATGCAGCGTCACAGGCTGCACAGCCATTCGCCAGCAAGCCAAGTCATCGAAGCCTTAGGACGGGACATCTGGGACGAGTACTTCACCTTCGCCTTCGAACGCAATCCGTGGGACAAGTGCCTCTCGCTTTACTACTACCAATTGCAGAATTGGGAGCGGTACCGCAAGCCATTCCGCCCGCGGCAGCCGACCTTCCGCCAGTGGTTCTACCCTTACGGTTTCCTTGTGAAGAAGATGCGGCCATCCATCAAAATGTACAGCGTCGATGGCCGACCATGCGTGAGGTTTCTCGGGCGTTACGAGCGATTGGCCGAGGACTTTGCCGAAGTATGCCGGCGCATCGGCATACCGGCGGTTCAACTACCAGTTGCCAACAAATCAAAGCTGCGGGAGACGGGCGACTATCGCCCGCACTTCACTGAGCCGATGCGGCGGCGCGTTGAGCGAGTTTTTCGCCGCGAGATTGAACTCTTGGGCTACTCCTTCTAGCCGGCCACATGTAACGAAATTCCTCAACCCGAGCCGCCCATGTCGCAACCGCTCACCGTACTGATTCCCTGCCGTGACGAACAGAAGAACATTCGTGCTTGTATCGAAGCGGCGCGCCTCGTGGCGGATGAAGTGCTCGTAGCGGACAGCGGCTCGGTCGATCGAACGCTGGACATCGTCCGCGAAATCGGCGCTTGCCGTGTGATTGAGCGCGAGTTCGTCGACTACGCGGACTTCAAAAATTGGGCCATTCCTCAGGCTCAGCATGAGTGGGTGTTAATCGTCGATTCCGATGAACGAGTCACTCCGGAACTCGCCGCCGAAATCCGCTCGCTCCTCAGCAATCCTCCCGATCACATCGACGGTTACTGGGTGTATCGCCGAAACTTTTTCATGGGGCACGAGATCAGGCACTCGGGCTGGAACACCGACTGCGTGTTTCGCCTCATCCGCCGCGACAAGTGTCGTTACGGCAAATGCCGCGTGCATGAAGAGATCTTCATCGACCCCAAGCGGACCGGCGATCTGAAGAATCGGCTCGTGCACTACACCTATTGGTCGTACGACCAGTACTTCGCCAAGTACTTGAAGTACACGAAGTGGGGCGCCGAAGACATGTGGGACGCCGGCAAACGCACCTCTTTCAGGAACCTTCTGTTTCGACCATTCCTGCGTTTCCTGCAACTCTACTTCATCAAGCGCGGTTTTCTCGACGGACTGGCCGGCCTACAGATCTGCATGCTGCAGGCCTTTTTCGTGACGTTCATGAAGCAGGCCAGGCTGTGGGAGATGGAGCACGCTCTGCCCCAACCGGAAGATTCCGGCAGCACGGCGCCAATTCGTCGCGCGGCTTGAAGCGGCGACGACGCCCGCGTGGCACAGGCGTCTCGCCTGTGCAAAGTAAAGGCTCAGCGCACAGCCGAATCGCCGGCGTCGTCCAAGACGAGGCAGCCGACGCAACTTGATCCCGTTTGACGAGTGATTCGCTTCGCGGCTAAACTCGCCGCTCGCGTTTTCCCCGCCCCACGTATCGCCCATGTGATTCGCCATGCCCACGATCTCGGCTCAAAAGCTCGAAAATTTCGCCATCCGGCTACTTGAGGCAGGAGGAGCGTCACGCGAGGAAGCAGCGATCGTCGGTCGGAGTCTCGTCGACTCGAATCTCTGCGGCTACGACTCGCATGGCGTGATGCGGATTCCGTATTACGTGCAGGCGATTAAGGATGGCGCTGTGGCTCCCGGAGCTGAACTGACGGTACTGGACCAGGGTGAATCGCGCATCGTCGCCGACGCCAATTGGGGCTTTGGCCAGGTACAAGCTAGCCGCATGCTCGAGATGCTGATCCCGCGCGCTCGCGCCGCTGGGCTGGCACTTGGCACGATGAACCATTGCGGCCATATCGGTCGGCTGGGTGAGTACTGCGAGCAGATGGCGGCGCTCGGCTTGATCTCGATGCTGATGGTGAACTCCCATGGTGCAGTGGTGCGCGTCGCCCCACCGGGAGGCAAAGCGCCCCGACTTAGTACGAACCCTCTGGCTATCGGTGTACCGCATGGGAATGAACCGCTGGTGCTCGACTTCAGCACCAGCGCGACTGCGGAAGGGAAAGTGCGCGTGCGAAAGATCGCCGGAACGCTCTGCCCCGACGGCTGGCTGATCGATAATGAAGGAAACCCGACCAACGATCCGAACGCTTTGTACGCGTCGCCGCCGGGCTCGATCTTGCCGATGGGCGGGGCGCAGGCATATCGCGGCTTCGGTCTTGGCCTGATGATTGAGATTCTGACGGGCGCCCTCGCGGGAGGTGCCTGTGCCCGTCCTGTCCCGTTCCCGAAGAATGGCAACTGCGTCTTCATGCTGCTCATCGACCCGGCTCGGTTCGGTGGCGCCGAGTGCTTCACTAGCGAAGTGCATCAACTCGTGGAATACATCCGCTCGTGCCCACGGATCGACGGAGTTCCAGAGATCGTGCTGCCGGGCGACCCCGAGCGCCGGCTCAAGGCAAAGATGGCAGACGAGGGCATCCGCCTCGATGATGAGAATTGGGCCGCCCTAACTCAACTCGCAGCGAAGCTTTGCGTCGATCTCTAAACCATTCCCCACGGGGGTCCTGCTTCACCGACAGCACGGACGGCACCTGACAGTTGTTTAGACAATTATTGTCTTGACACCGGTTCCTCTCCCGATATGGTATGGGTAGGCAGTTACCACGGGCGATCGCGATCCGTTCCAACTGCCATCAACAAAAAGTTCGGTTTGGCCTCAGCAGCGCGGAGTGGTGCAATGTCAGCAGGCAGCGTCGTGGTCATCGGAGGTGGTCCGGCAGGTTCTACTGCTTCAACGCTCATTGCCCAAGCGGGTCACAAAGTCACGCTATTTGAGCGCGACCATTTCCCGCGGTTCCATATCGGCGAGTCCCTCATTCCAGAGACCTACTGGGTGCTCAAGCGGCTGAACATGCTGCCGAAGCTCAAGCAGAGCCATTTCGTCAAGAAGTACAGCGTGCAGTTCGTTAATTCGCGGGGCCGATTGTCCGAGCCGTTCTACTTTGTCGATCACAAGCCGCACGAGTGCTCGCAAACCTGGCAAGTTCGTCGCAGCGAATTCGACCATACCATGCTCAACAACGCGCGCGAGCACGGCGTGGATGTGCACGAAGGAGTTCGTGTCCTCGAAGTCATTTTCGAAGGCCAGCGAGCGACTGGCGTACGTGTGCAGTACGAGGACGGCACTCAGCGCGACGTGCATGCCGACGTCGTTGTTGATGCCAGCGGTCAGAGCAGCATGATCCAAAGCCGCCTCGGCATCCGCGAGACCGATCCGCGCCTGAAGAAAGCGGCTCTGTGGACGTATTGGAAGAATGCCTTCCGTGATACGGGGCACGATGAGGGAGCCACGATCGTTCTGCAGACGGAAGGCAAGAAAGGTTGGTTCTGGTACATCCCCCTGCACGACGACATTGTGAGTGTGGGCGTGGTTGCCGACCATGAGTACCTGTTCCGGAATCGAGGCAGCAAGTCGCACGAAGAAATTTACTTCGAAGAAGTGAATCGCTGCCCTGGCCTGCAGCCCCGCCTGGCCAATGCGACTCGCTGCGATGAATTCCGCGCGGCGAAAGAATATACCTACCGTGCAACCCAAAACGCTGGAGACGGCTGGGTGCTGGTCGGCGATGCCTACGGCTTTCTCGATCCACTTTACTCGTCGGGCGTGCTGCTTGCACTGAAGTCTGGTCAACTCGCTGCCGATGCGGTTTCGGAAGGCCTTTCCAAGGGAGATACCTCGCGGGCTCAGCTCGGCAAGTGGGAAGGCGACTTCGTAAAGGGCATGAACCGGATGCGCGACCTGGTGGTGGCCTACTACGAAGGCTTCAGCTTCGGCCACTTCGTGAAGCGGCATCCGCATCTCAAAGGCAATCTGACCGACCTGCTCATCGGCGACTTGTTCAAAGACGAACTCGACGAGACACTCCGTCTGGTCGAGGAGATGCGGGCCGAACTAGCCGCTCAGCCGGCCTAGTTGCTGCAAATTGAGTCTTGCTTGAGCCGCGCTGCTCGAAAGTGATAGTCCGATGCCGGCCGACGCGTTGTTGCATCTGCTGCTCGCGCTTGCGACCGTCATCGTGGCCGGTCGTTTGCTCGGAGTCGTCTTCAAGTGGGTCGGCCAGCCTCCCGTGATTGGCGAGGTTGTCGCCGGCATTCTGCTCGGCCCCTCGCTGCTCGGCTGGGTATGGCCTGAAGGCTACACGTACCTCTTGCCGCAATCAGTTGCGCCACATTTGGGTATGATCGCGCAGCTGGGCGTCGTCCTGTACATGTTCTGCGTGGGTCTGGAACTGGACGACAGTCATCTCAAGAACCGCGGCTTCGCGACGCTTGCCATTTCGATCGCCAGTATCGTCGTCCCGTTTTTGCTCGGAATGGCGGTCGCGCCTGCATTGCATGCCCAGTTTGCGCCTACAGGCGTCCGATTGCCGGTGTTCGCGATCTTCCTAGGTGCCGCAATGTCGGTGACCGCCTTTCCGGTACTCGCCCGGATCCTTAGCGACCGCGGCATGACCCAAACCGGCCTCGGTGCGCTTTCGCTCACCTGTGCCGCTGTCAACGATGTGGCTGCCTGGTGCTTGCTGGCATTTGCCATCGGTGTTGCGCAATCCGAAGTGATCGCATCGGTTCGCGTGGTGTCGCTGGCCGTTGCTTATATCGTGTTCGTATTTGTGTTGGTTCGACCTGCTTGGAATTGGCTGATGCGTCAGCCCATCATGTCGCAGCCCAGTCCGACGCGGCTGGCGATTGTGCTGACTTCAGTCCTTGCTTCTGCATTGATCACCGAATTGATCGGCGTGCATGCAATCTTTGGAGCGTTCCTTTTTGGGGCGATCATCCCTCACGACAGTCGAATCGCGAAAGAGCTGGCCGCAAAAATAGAGGACGTGGTCGTCGTTCTGTTGTTGCCGGCCTTTTTCGCATTCACGGGCATGCGTACCCAGATTGGCCTGGTTTCAGGAGTGGACAATTGGTTCTGGTGCGGTCTCATCGTCGCGGTGGCCGCTGCAGGTAAGTTTGGCGGAACGCTTGCGGCCGCGAGAGTGACGGGTCTGAATTGGAGAGAATCAGCCAGCCTGGGGGCGCTCATGAACACGCGCGGTCTCATGGAACTGATCGTGCTGAATATCGGACTCGACCTGGGAGTTATTTCGCCAACTTTGTACGCCATGATGGTGATCATGGCGCTGGCCACTACGCTCGCCACGTCGCCTGCACTTTGGCTGCTCGGCGTTACGGAACTGGAGCAGACCACGGCCGCGCCGGTTCCGTCGGATGCTGCATCGCGCAAAGACGCCACCATCGCGTCACGAACGAGCTGACTTCAGGTTGCGTGCGACTAGTCTTTGACTGCGCTATTAAGCGCTTTCCACAACTTGGGCGGTGAGATCGGCAGTTCCGTCATTCGCACGCCCGTTGCCGCTGCAATCGCGTTCGCTACGGTAGCCGGCGGTGGAACGATCGGCGTTTCTCCGACGCCGCGAACGCCATAAGGATGCCCCGGATTCGGCACCTCGACGATGATCGTTTCGATCATCGGGACGTCGAGACATGTGGGGATGCGGTAATCCAGGAAGCTCGCGTTCAGCATCCAACCGGTTTCATCGAAGAAGTATTCCTCGTTCAGCGCCCACCCAATCCCCTGCACTGCCCCGCCCTGCATCTGCCCTTCTACATAGCTCGGATGGACGGCCTTGCCGGCGTCTTGGATGGCCGTGTAACGCAAAACTGTGGTCTTGCCGGTTTCCGGATCAACTTCGACATCGCAGATGTGGGTGCCGAACCCATTGGTCGAACCTTCGGGGGAAACCGAAGCTCGGCCGACGACTGGATCGCCGGTCTTCGGAAGCTGCGCGGCGAGTTGCTTGAACGTAAGCTGCTCGCCCTTGTGAGTGTATACGCCGTTCTCAACCTTTACGTCGGCGGGGCTGCAGTCCCAGTGGATCGCCGCACGCTTGGTCATCTGGTCCTGCAGGTCGAGGCCCAGCTTATACGCGGCCAGGCCTGTGGCGAAGGTTGTTCGGCTACCGCCGGTGACGTCGGTGTAGCCGACCGAGTCGGTGTCGACGACCTGCGGCCGCACATCTTCGGCGGCGATGCCGAGCGTCTCGGCGAGTTGCATAGCGATCGACGTTCGCGTTCCGCCGATATCGGTGCTTCCCTCGCTCAAGTTCACGGTGCCATCGTCGTTCACGGTCGCTGAGACACTCGACTTGAGCCCGATATTGAACCAGAAGCCACTGGCAATGCCGCGACCACGATATTTGCCAGTGAGGGGCGACTTCCAGTGATCGCAGTTCTTCGCTGCCTCTAACGTTTCGACGAAGCCAACCCGCGGATAGACCGGACCATCGACCCGGCGGGTTCCCTCTCTGGCCGCGTTCTTCAAGCGAAGCTCAATCTTGTCGATGCCGAGCTTGTCGGCCAGTTCGTCGATCACCTGCTCGCAGGCGAAGGCAGCCTGGGTAGCACCGGGTGCCCGGTACGCCTGCGTCTTCGGCTTGTTGTTGCAGACGTCGTAGCCATCGACAACCGCATGCGGCAGATCATAGCAGCTAAACACACACATGCAGCCGGGACCGATCATGCCTCCGGGGTAGGCGCCCGCGTCGTAGGCCAGCCAGGCCTCGCCCGCCGTCAGCGTGCCGTCCTTTTTGGCGCCGAGCTTCACTCGCACGTACGACCCCGGCGTGGGACCAGTCCCTTGAAAGACTTCATCGCGCTGCATCACCATCTTGACGGGCCTGCCGCATTTCTTGCTGAGCATGGCGGCCACTGGTTCCAGATAGACGGCAATTTTACCCCCGAATCCACCGCCGATTTCGCAGGGAGTAACGACGACCTGCGAAACTGGGATCTGCAAAAGCTCGGCCGTTTGCGCGCGAGCAGTGAAGGACCCTTGTGTGGCAGTCCAGACCTTCAGCCGGCCATCCTCGTTCCAGAGCGCTACACAGGCATGCGGTTCGATATAACCCTGGTGAACGCTGGCCGTGCGGAACTCGCGCTCGACAACGATGTCGGCCTCAGCGAAGCCCTGCTTGATGTCCCCTTTCTCGAAGTGCAAATGCACGGCGACATTCGTCGGCTTGTCGCCGAGTTTGCCCATCTCATCGGTGCGCAGCTCTTCGTGCAGAAGCGGCGCATTCTCCTGCATGGCATCGAGCACCCAGAGTGTTGCGGGCAGTGGTTCGTACTCGACTTTGATCTTTTTTGCTGCTTCCTCGGCAACGTGCACGTTCACGGCCGCAACCGCGGCAACCGCATGACCCCGGTACAGCACCTTGTCATGAGCCAGGCAGTTGCCCGAAAGGTGAGCGAGGTTAACGGAACCTTCACCGAGGTTGGCGATTTTGTCCTTGAGGTTCGGGAAGTCCTTACCCGTCACCACGGCGAGCACACCTGGCGTTTTCAGGGCTTCGCTCGCATCGATGGACTTGATCCGCGCGTGCGCGTGCGGGCTGCGGACGTAGCGGCCATGAGCCAAGTTCGGGAACTGCACGTCGGCTGTGTAGATCGCCTTGCCGGTAACCTTGTCGGCGCCGTCGTGCCGCACCGGGCGTGTGCCGATCACTTTGTAATCGGACTTGCCGAGATAGAGTTCACCTTCGTGCAACATCGTCCTGACTCCACTACCAATTTCGCCGTGATCAGTTCGCCGAGTTAGCAGTCTGCAATTGTTTGGCCGCTTCCTGCACCGCTCTGACAATCTTGTCGTAGCCCGTGCAGCGGCAAAGGTTGCCGGCCAGGTTGAAGCGAATATCGTGCTCGGACGGGTTCGGGTTTTTCTCGAGCAACGCCTTGGTGGCGACAAGAAATCCGGGAGTGCAAATGCCACACTGCAGGGCCGCTCCCTCCAGGAAGCACTGCTGCACAGGATGCAGATGCCCTTGCTGAGCCAGCCCTTCGACCGTCTCGATCTGCCCGCCCTCCGCTTCGACGGCAAGCACAATGCAACTGTTAACCGGCAAGCCGTTCAGGAGCACTGTGCAGGCACCGCAGTTGCCGTTGTTGCAGCCCTCCTTCGAACCCGTGAGCCGCAGCGTGTCGCGCAGCACTTCAAGCAGGCTTTGCCGCGGTTCGCAAAGAAACTCGACGGCCTCGCCATTGATGGTGGTCGCGACTTGGGTTTTCTTCGACACGTTATCAGCTCTTTTGTTGAAGCAGTTAAAAATCCAGGGCGAGTGCTGGACCGCTAGGCAGATCGGGCTCGCTCTACGGCGCGGGCCAGTGTCCGCTTCACGAGCACACCAACGAGGTGAGTACGGAACTCGACCGTTCCTCGCATGTCGTTGATCGGCGACGCAACTTTTCGGGCCAGTTCGCCCGCCTGCTCGAAAGAAGCTTCATTGGCCGGCTTGCCCACGAGATGATCACCTGCTTCCAGGGCGAGACGGGCCGTCGGTGCGACAGCGCCCACTGCGATTCGAGCCGCCTCGATCTGATTACCAGCCGGATTGAGTTGTACCCAAGATGCCACACCCACTACGGCGATATCCATCTCATTACGGGGGATGAACCGCTCGTAGGCCGAACCGCCATGCGGCACCTGCGGCGGCAATTCGAGCGAGACGAGCATTTCTCCCTTCTCAAGCAGATTCCGCCCCGGCGCCACGCAGAAATCTTCTGCCCGAACCTCACGCATGCCGTCCGGACGAGCTATGCGGCACAAAGCGCGCAGGACGATTAGAGGCGGCACCGTATCGGCCGCAGGCGACGAATTGCAGAGATTGCCGCCTACGCTGGCGCGGCTTTGAATCTGCCAGCCGCCAACGATTCGTGCCGCGTCGGTCAGGGCGCCGTACGCCTGTCGCAGGTCATCACGTTCGTACAATTGGTAGCACGGCACGCTCGCTCCCAGCTGCAGCCCCCTTTGCGAGTCGTACTTCAGATTCAACAACTCCGGAATCTTTTTGACGTCGACCACCAGGTCGGCAGTTCGTAGACCCTCGCGAAGCTGTACGAGAATGTCGGTGCCGCCGGCGAGAATTTTCGCGCCGCCGTTGGCGCTGGCGAGCAATCGCGTGGCTTCCTGCACGCTTCCGGGCGCCGCATACGAAAACGCTCTCAAGGGTTCGCTCCGCTCAGTTTTCTGAAGCCGCCGTGACGGAAGCGATTATAGCCGTTGCAGTTGCCGGCACAACGAAGGCACTGCCGTGCCGCCGGTTTGATTGCCCTCAAGACACAAACGACACGACGGGCGCGAAAAGAATCTCAAGGCAGAACTACGTGCGCCGTGCTACTTCGTGGTGGAAATAACGAATCAGTCGCGGCCGAACTGAAAAGCAAGTTGACCGTTCCTGCGGGGCGGCTCGTCTTCGCCGCCAAGTTCCCTGTAAAGCAAACTCGGCTGAATATCGCGATTGTGCTGGTACTTGGTGCTGCAGTATTCGGTGATGTCGCCATGCACCTGATGATAGAAAATCTGGGCGATCGAAACGCCCGGATAGATGCGGATCGGCTGCACCGCAAACATCTCGAGCGTCCAGTAACCGCAGAAGCCCACATCGCCGAAGCCCGCGGTCACATGTACGAACAGCCCCAATCTGCCGATCGACGACCGGCCTTCGATCATCGGCACAAAATTGTGCGTCTCGGTGCGCTCTACGGTCCGGCCGAGATAAAGCTTATTCGCAGCGAGGACCAACCCCTCCGGCGGAATGACAAGCCGACGCGTCCGATTCGGCTGAGCCATGTCGAGGACCACCTCTTCGTAGGTGATCAGCTCGTTGTGCAGCGTCAAGTTATAGCTGTTCGGGTTCAGTCGCTCGTGGTCGAACGGATCGATGTGGATATTGGTTCCGAGGTTTTTGCGGATTTCGTCGCCGGAGAGAATCATAGACGCCTCGTGCTTTTGAATGACGATGTCGAAATCCGATCAGACGACCAATTTAAACGATTCATCGGCCAGTCCCAATCACTCACCGACGCGATGAGCCCGAGATTCTCAGCGTGGGTGGCCGAGCGATCGGCGGGATCACCTCCGCTTCTCGACGCCTTTGGATCCTTTCTCGGTCACGCCAATCTTCGGACAGAGTTGGTTGAGCACACAATCGCCGCACAGGGGCTTGCGGGCTTTACAGATTCTCCGGCCGTGATGAATCAGCCGGTGCGAGAACATGATCCACTCGTCCGGCGGCAGCAACTCCATCAAATCGTGTTCGATCTTCACCGCATCCTTCTGGCTGGTCATCCCTAAGCGCCACGTCAGCCGTGTGACGTGCGTATCGACGACAACCCCCGAAGGAATATCGTAGGCGGTACCCAGCACTACATTCGCTGTTTTGCGGCCGACGCCTGGCAACTCGACCAGTTGCTCCAAATCCTTCGGCACCTGGCCGCGATGTTTCTCAACGAGTCCTTGGCAGCAACCCTTGATGCTCTTGGACTTGGCCCGAAAGAAGCCGGTGGGCTGAATGACCGTCTGCAGTTCCTCCATCGGTGCTTCTGCCAACGCCTGAGGTGTCGGCCAACGGCGGAAGAGTTCCGGCGTGACCATATTCACGCGCTCGTCGGTGCACTGCGCCGAGAGAATGGTCGCAATCAGAAGCTGAAAGGCGTTTTTATGCCTCAGAGCGCATTCCGCGTCGGGATATTCACTTCGCAATCCTTCGGCGACGGCCAGGGCATGCCTTTGCGGTTTCGTTTGCTTAGCTGCCGGCATCGAGAACCCGTCGGCGGATCACCGCGAGAAATCAGGCGGGAAATTGGGGATTGCGACCGTCTTTCGGTCGCCGGGCGATTTTCGCCCGCGCGCGAAGCCGCTGTCAAGTAACGTGGACAAGCTCCGACAAAGCCACTTCGCTCCTCGCAAGCAGCAGGGATGTGTAGTAGTGGCTAGGCGAACCTTAGTGACCACCGGGAAGTGTCATTCCGCCCCCCTAACTTGACCGATCCTAGTTTGAGGCCTAGAGTTCCAACAGCAGCGCTGCGCGCCCGCTGCAGCCAATGTCTCCTCGCTGGCGCCACCTGAGGTTCTGCCGTGAGCTACATGCAACCCAATCCTTACGAGTCCACCTACAACGCCGACACCATGCCGGCCGCCTGGGCCGCTGAAGATGCCCGCGTTGGCTTTATTCGCCGCACGTACCTGCACCTCGCGGGCGCGATCGGCTTGTTCGCTCTTCTCGAGGGGATGATCTTCACCCTCGTGCCGCCTGAAACGCTCGAAAATCTGATGGGCAGCATGCTGAGCTTTCGCTACAGCTGGCTGATCGTCATGTTTGGGTTTGTCGGCGTAAGCTGGCTGGCCAATAGTTGGGCGAATTCGGCCACGTCGCGCGGCATGCAGTACGCCGGGTTAATCCTTTACGTCCTCGCCGAGACAGTCATCTTCGTGCCGCTGCTATACATCGCCAACCAGGTTGCACCGGGCGCGATCGGCTCGGCTGGCCTGCTGACGCTGATCATCTTCGGTGGTTTGACCGCCATCGTCATGGTCACGCGAACGGACCTGACCTCTTGGGGCAAGTACCTCTGGTTCGGAGGACTCGCGGCGCTCGGCCTTGTGATCGCCGCAGTGGTCTTCAACTTCAGCCTGGGCGTGTGGTTCTCGGGAGCGATGATCGCGCTGGCTGGCGCCTACATCCTTTACGACACTTCGAACGTGCTGCACAACTACCGCACGGATCAGCACGTTGCTGCGGCTCTTGCGCTCTTCGCCTCGGTCGCGCTGATGTTCTGGTACATCCTGCGATTGTTCATCGCACTTCGCGATCGCTAAGCGAAGCGGTTAGAGATTGTCTACAATCTAGGCCCTCGAGTGATTTCCGCTCGTGGGCCTTTTTCGTTGCTGCTCCGCCTGAAAGTCCGCCATGGCCGAAGCCTACGACCCGCTCTACCTGCAGGGCATTGAGCACTTCAACGTCTGCGACTTCTTCGAAGCGCATGAGGTGTGGGAGGAACTGTGGACGGAATATTCCGGGCCAGATCGAAAGTTCTATCAAGGATTGATCCAGGTCGCCGTCTGCCTCCATCACTTCGGTAATGGAAACACACGGGGAGCCAGGAAGCTTTTCACGAGTAGCACCGCCTACCTCGAGCCCTATCGGCCAGTGCATCGCGGCTTGGACGTAGATAAGCTGATTAGCGAACTCACCCGTTGCTGCCAGCCCATATTGGACAGCACTGAGGAATATCCGAGCGTGGAGATTGTTCCGGATTTAATCCCGGAAATTCATCTTCAACCGCCGCCAGCTTAGATCCTCTCTCCCACTGCGCGCTGGAGCGAAAGATGTTGCCCCGACTTGTTGCTGTGACGCTTTCAGGCCTGATCGTTTTTCTCCTGACAGCTAGTGTTTGTACTGCGGACGAGAAGAAAACGGCCCCGCGGAAGCCGAATATCGTCCTCATCCTGGTAGACGACCTCGGCTGGACCGATCTCAGCTGCCAGGGTTCGACGTTCTACAAGACGCCCCACATCGATCGCCTTGCCCAGGAAGGCATGCGTTTCACAAACGCCTATTCCGCTTGCACGGTTTGCTCACCCACGCGGGCGGCACTACTCACCGGCCAATATCCCGCTCGGCTGCACATTACCGACTGGATCGAAGGGCACAAACGTCCGCAGGCGAAGCTGCGCGTCCCCGACTGGACGATGCATCTGCCGCACGAGACCACGACCATCGCCGAAGAGCTGAAAAGCCACGGGTACGCCACCGCACTCATGGGCAAGTGGCATCTGGGCGACGAGGAATATGGTCCCACGAAGCACGGTTTTGATCTGAACCTCGGCGGCAATGACCGCGGCCAGCCACCTTCCTACTTCTTTCCCTACGAACGGCAGAACATCAAGCTCCCCGGACTTGAGCAGGGAAAGGATGGCGAGTACCTCACGGATCGGCTGACCGATGAAGCAGTGGCCTGGATCGAGCAGCAGCAAGATCGGCCTTTCTTCCTCTACCTGCCTCACTACACCGTTCACACGCCGATTCAGGCTAAGAAAGACCTGGCGGAGAAGTACCAAGCCGCAGTTGATCCGTCGTCGCCGCATCAGAATGCTGCTTATGCTGCCATGATCGACAGCCTCGATCAAAGCGTCGGCCGCATCATGGATAAACTCCGCGAACTGAAGCTCGATCAAGACACGATCTTTGTATTCACGAGCGATAACGGTGGACTGATCAACATCACCTCCCAGCCGCCGCTACGCGCAGGCAAAGGTTCCGCCTATGAAGGTGGTGTTCGTGTGCCGCTCATCGTGCGATTTCCGCCGCAGGTAAAGCCGGGCGTGACGAGCGAGGAACCTGTGATCACGATGGACCTCGTTCCTACACTGCTCGATCTGGCGGGACTCAACAAGGTAAGACAACCCGACGATCGCGGGGGGGTCGACGGAGTCAGCCTGACGCCTCTACTAGCCGGGAAGAGCAGCACGTTAGATCGGGACGCCATCTACTGGCACTATCCCCATTATCACCCGGGCGGCGCCACGCCCTACAGCGCGCTTCGCTCCGGCGACTATCGCCTTGTCGAGTTCTTCGAAGACGGGCGAACGGAACTCTACAACGTGCGCAAAGACGTCGGCGAGCAGAACGATCTCGCTCGTCAAGAGCCGGAGAAGCGAGAAGAGCTACATCGAAAGCTCATCGCGTGGCGTCAGAAAGTAGGCGCTCAAATGCCGACGCCCAATCCCGACTACGATCCAAACGCCCAGCCGGCGAAAAAAGCGAAGGCGAAACGAAATCAGGCCCCCGCCAAAGGGAGGCAGTGATCGGTCAAGGGTCGCGACGCAGGTTCACGTTTACGGTGGTGTGCGTATCCACATACCACCTTCGCCAAGCATCCCGATTAAAGCCAAAATTCACGCCCGGATTGAGGCTGGTCAGGGCGGCCAAGACCATCTCGTTCTTCAAATCGGCTTTGACCATCTTTGGCTTACTTCCCATGCTGAGGCCGCCGAGTCCACCGTCGCCACCGGAGCCCCCTCCACCGCCGCCGAAGGTCGCCCCCATGCTCCCCGGGCCACTCCCCTGCTGAATGATGAACTTGTGCGATGTAATGAGCGCGTCGATCAACTCGCGCGTCACGGACGGATCGCCCATTCGCTGCAGGCAGATCGCCCCGCGATTCACCACGCGGTTGTCCTTACTCTGTAGATCGCGCGTGAACTTGGCGATCGCGGTTCGGCTGTCGGCCCGCTTCAGTTCGTCGAGGCAACGATCTCGCAGATTGGCATCGGGTTCGTTGGTTGCCAGATTGATGAGTGTCATCTCCGCGATGCCCGCCGGCAGCTTGTTCAGCACGTCCAGGCACATTAGCCGTACCTGGCGAGGCGCTTTGGTGTTCGAAAGCACTTCTGCCAGCGCCGGAGCAGCGAACGGATCGCGGATCGCTTGAATGTTGGCCAGGGCGTCGCTCGAACGGCGGGGGCTATCGAGTTGATCGAACCAGATCTTCAATTTTCGACGCCATTCTTTTTCACCAAGCTCACGCTGGCGATCGTGCACGCCCAGTTCGACTTCCTGCCGAAGCTTCCAGCCGTTGGGCGTGCGAACATAGCCTTGGCTGCGGAGGTACTCTTCCTGGGTCATCCACTGGCTGCCGTGCTTGGAGTAGCCGAGCGCCGTGCGGGCCTCTTCGTGGTCCGGTTCGAGCTCGATTACTTCCTGAAGGTGGTGAGTGCGGCTTGAGGTCAGTCCGGCCTCCTTGCACCACTGAGCCATTTGCCAATGCCCTTCGACCGTGTTGGGCATCTTGGGAAGCAAGTCATCGTATTGCTGCTGCACGTCGCTCCGGGCGATCACGCGTTGCACCTGCTCGGCTGCTAGTGATACTTCCAGCCCCTCGGGCAAGCGGACGCGATACGCGTCGGCAGTGCTGCGCCCGGGATTGATTAATTCTCCCTCAACGCGTCCCCCGGTTTTCAGTACGAGCACCTCGCCGCTCGAGACGCGCGTACCGAGAGCCCACAACGGGATCGACAAAATTGCAATCGAGAGAAGCCTGGGCATCGTGGCGCTTCCGCAGCCGCGATCGAGAGCCAGCTTCTTCCCCTGCCGAAGCCGACTGCAGCGCGACGCCTTCTAGTATACGACCGAGCCATCGCCACTTACAGCTGAAAGCGGCCGCAGTGACGGTTATTCCGATCGGTACGAATGAATAGCGTCTGAGTAGACGTGTGAGGCCCCAGGCTCACTCGAAAAAGGCGCTCTCGGTGATCGACGGCGTCCGCCGCGACCATTGCAGTTGGGCTCTCTGCAGTCTGCGCCAAGCCGACTGCCCATCGCCCGCAGTTCCGCGCACCTGGAAGTACACGCCATAGCGTCGATCCGGTCCAGCCTTGGTCGCGATCGCCCAGCGGTTGCCATCACGAATCTCGCGATAGTAGAGGAAGTTCGGATCTGCCTTCGGGAGATCGGTTTCCTGCTCGAGCGTAACGATCCGACGCTGCCCGCGGTCGATGTAATCAGCGACGGCCAGATTTCCGAAAATGTAGTGATGGGCGACCGGTCCGACGAGAGCGTAGCCTTTCGTCTCGATGCCGTTCATTCCGACGGCGTCGCCCGTTCGCGAGCCAATGGCTGGCGCGTCAGAGTCGGCACTTTCACCGGCAGGCGCAGCGGATGTGCTGTCCTCGTACGGAAGACTGTTTCGCGACGACCTGGAGGACGGAGTGACGATCGGTGGGCTACTCGGGGACGGGCTGCTTGAGGATGGTGTGCGCGGGATCACTGACGACGGAGTGCCCAGGAGCGATCCACCTCCCGATCCGGAGGTTGAGCCACCCAGCGACGAGCCGCTGCCACTGCCGTACAACGAGCCGTCGGTTACTGCGGACCCTCCGTAGGCGGAGCCGCTGTCCGTTGTGCTCGGCAGTGCGCCTCCGTAGATATTCGCGCTCCCGCTGCTTGAGCTTGCCGGTGGCGTAGTTCGTGGAATTGCCGGCGAACTTGCTCCGCTGCCGATGGAACCCGCACCGCCGGCACTGCCGGACGATCCGCTACCCATCAGTCCACCGCCACTCGCGGAAGGGGTTGACGTCGATGGCAAGCGACTCGAACTGCCGGCCGGAGGCGGAGCGGCGAAGCGAGACCCAGCCGAGCTCGACGGCACCGATGGCGACGACGCTGAACTCGATGGTGGCGAAGTCGACGGCCGCGTACCGACTTGCGCATTAGTCGAACGAAGCAGCCCGAGCGAACCGACCACGGCGGCGATCCAGGCAACGAGTCGTAATGTCACGGGCGAGCTCATATTGAATGTCCTTCCCCGTACAGTGTAATCTTCGTCCCCAATTAACGGAACGCAGACCTTTCTACGGCGCTTCGTGCCGCTCGCTGCCGACTAGCGGACGCTTGGCGATGGCATCGCGGCCATGCGTCAGCCCGCAGGTTCCGCCAGGCACTTGCTCAGCTTGCAACCCTGGGGTACCTTCGCCTGGGTGCTAGCCTTCGGTCCGATCGACCCCGCGAAGCACGGCCGCCGCGGCAGAAAATAACGCCAAACCGCCGATTACGCCCATGCATGGACTGTTCGACAAGACGCAGGAAGCCGCCGACGCCATTCGAAAGCAGTTTCCGCATCCGCCCCACGCGGGCATCATCCTCGGCACCGGCCTGGGCGGCCTGGTCGAGCAGATCGAAGTGGAAGCTGCGATCGATTACGCCGACATCCCCCACTTCCCTCGCTCGACGGCGACGAGCCACCGCGGACGCTTGGTCTGCGGCCGCCTGAACGGCCTGCCGGTGCTGGCGATGGAAGGTCGATTTCACATGTACGAGGGCTATCCCCTCGACCGCATCACGCTGCCGGTCCGCGTGATGAAGGCACTCGGAGCGAAGTTGCTGGTCGTCTCGAACGCCTGCGGCGGCATGAACCCGTACTACAAGTCGGGCGACATCATGGTCATCGAGGACCACATCAATCTGATGGGCGCGAATCCGCTGATCGGCATCAACGACGATCGCCTCGGACCACGCTTCCCCGACATGTGCGAGCCGTACGACCAGAAGCTCGTCGAGCGAGCCCTCGAGATTGCCCGCCGCGAGAACATCGTTGCCCACAAGGGCGTGTTCGTCGCCGTCGCCGGGCCGAATCTTGAAACACGCGCGGAGTACCGCTTCCTGCGGATGATCGGCGCCGATGTCGTCGGCATGTCCACAGTCCCCGAAGTGATCGTCGCCGTCCATTGCGGTCTGAAGGTCGTCGGCTTTTCGATCGTCACCGACATGTGCTTGCCCGACGCTCTCGAGCCGGCCGACGTTCAGAAGATTATCGGCATTGCCAACGCCGCCGAACCGAAACTGCGAACCCTCGTCACAGGCGTGCTCGCCGGCGAGAAGGCGTAGATGTGACACAGGCGTCTCGCCTGTTCAATAACGCGGACCTCCAAAGGTTATGTCCACAACCCGACAAGCACGGCTGCTTGTCCCCATGAATGGCTGAGCGAATGATCGCACTTTCCAGCATTCCCAAGGTCGATCTTCACGCAGCGGTGCTCGACCAGCACATTGCCGAAGCGGTCGCTGATATCCGTGAGCGCTATACTGATACGCCCGAGGTCGGCCTGATCCTCGGAACGGGGCTGGGCGAACTCGCCGAGGAGATCGATGCGGACGCGATCATCCCCTACAAGGAGATCCGTCGCTTTCCCTGCTCCACCGCCGTCGCTCATAAGGGGCAGCTTGTCTGCGGCCGACTAGCGGGCGCGCCGGTGGTCGCGATGCAGGGTCGTTGCCACTTGTACGAAGGGCACAAGGTCGCGGATGTTACGCTGCCTGTTCGTGTGATGCACGCACTGGGGATTCGCACCCTGATTGTCTCGAACGCTGCCGGCGGGATGAATCCCAAGTTCAAGACGGGCGATCTGATGCTGATCGACGATCACATCAACCTGATGTTCGCCGTTGCTGATCTGCCCGGCGGCACAGCCCAAGCGGGCCGCATCCCCCGCCCCGCTCCGCGACTGTACGATCTTGACCTGATCGACCAGGCCAGTTCGATCGCCCGCCGGGCTAACTTCGTCGCTCACCGAGGTGTGTATGTCGGAGTGACAGGTCCAACTTACGAAACGCGGGCCGAGTACCGAACCTTTCGCCGCATCGGCGGCGACTGCGTCGGCATGTCGACCGTTCCGGAAGTTTATGCCGCTGCTGCATGCGGACTGCGAGTCCTCGGCATTTCCACAATCACCAATGTGGCCAAGCCAGACGTGCAGTCGATCGTTTCCAGCGACGAAGTGGTGAACGTCGCCCATCAAGTACAGCCAAAACTGCGGGCAATCGTCCTCGGTCTGCTGGAAACGCTCTAAAGAGCGAGTTCTCAGCAAACGGTTCACAGTAGTCAGTAAGAGTATCTCGGGCCATTACCGCAGCCTCCCGCTCAGCGCGAAAAGAAGAGCCGCCCATCTAGCGGCGGCTCCTCGACGACCTCACGAACTGACAATTGTAACGGTCTGCTTTAGTTGCCCGTCGCCCCGTTATTGCCGGGGAGTTCACCAGTCTTGATGATCTCGCCGAACGACTTCCCGTCGGCATTTTTGTCAGCTTCACTCTTTTTCAAAGCGTCGATCACCAGGTCCAGCGCCTTTTTGTGATCGTCCGGGACGTCCTTACCCGACTTGTCGAGCTTTTTGAACTCGCCGTCATCAAGATGCTCATGCATTGCATGGCCAAAATCGTTCAGCCCGTGCCCCTTCGCCTTCTTATCAGCCTTCGGAATGTGGCACAAATCGCATTTCGACTTGAGGGCGTCGTACTTCTGCACAAACGGCTGATACTCGGTCTTACCCTCATACGCTTCGGACACGTACTTCGGCAGCGCCGGCAGGGCATAGGCGTTCGAAACCACCCCGATCAAACCAGCCAACACCGCGACCAACAAAGCTCGCTGCAGCATAAAGCCACCAACCCCTTCTGAGTAAATCGAACTGTCCTCGTAGCTGAATTCGACCGTCCCGTCGAGCCACAGCGCGCCGCGACCAACGCGCGGCGCACTGTCTACCGTCTACTGCCTACTCCCAACTCACTTCGCATCCTTCGATAGCAGCGGCCATTCGTCCGTGCGGAATGGCGAAGCCGGCAAGCCTTCCTCGTTGAACAAGTTCGGCTCTGCGAGTTTCTTCCAGGCGAACCGCACTGAGGCCGGTTTCTGCACATCAGGGCTGGAGACAACGATTGTCTTGCCCTCGATCTTCGCTTCCGCAGGCACAAACTTCTGGTCCTCGCCGGCGATCTCGAAGTGAGTCAGCTTGTCTCGCTTGGCGACCAAACCGCCGCCGACGTGATCGAAGTTGAGCACCACCTTGTCGCCGTCGACTTGCATCGACTTGTAAAGCGGGCCGCTATAGACCACATCCGACTTGTTGTAAGTCTTCGCCAAGGCCCACAGCGCGAGACGTTTGCCCACGTCCTGCTTGTTCTTGGGATGAATGTCCTTGATGTCGCCGATGTCGTGAATCACGGCCATGCCCGTGTTCGGCACTGACAGTGTCTTGAGTTGTGCTTCCCACAGTTCGGGCAGCAGTCGTTCGTCGGCGTTGCCATAGGGCCACGGGGCGATCTGTACGAAAAGGAACGGGAAATCTCCCTGACCGAAGCGCTTCCGCCAATCGGCGATCATCGTCGGGAATAGCTTCCCGTACTGCACACCACGACCAGCATTCGATTCACCCTGGTACCAGATCGCTCCGCGGATCGAGAACGGAATAATCGGCGCTACCATGCCGTTGTAAAGCACTGCGGCCTGGTTCGGATTGCCGGCCTTGAACTCCTTGCTGCGCTCCAGGATCGGCTTGAAGTCCTCGTGAGTTTCGAGGGCCTCCTTGCTCGTCCATGCTTCGCACAGCGTGCCGCCCCACGACGTGTTGATCAATCCGACCGGAACGTCGAGTTCCTTTTGCAAGTCGCGAGCAAAGAAATAGCCCACGGCGGTGAAGTTGCCGACCGTCTCCGGCGAGCAGATCAGCCACTGGCCGTTGATGTCTTCCACCGGTTTTTCGGCCGGATTGTGAGCAACTTTGAGCTGGCGGATCAGCGGGTGATTGCCGTTCTTCACCTCTTCCTGCGGATTGGCCGAGGCATTCACCGACCATTCCATGTTCGACTGGCCGGAGCAAATCCATACCTCACCAACCAGCACGTCGGTCAGCTTGATTTCATTCTTGCCCTTCACGACAAGGTCGCGGGGTTCTTTGCTGGCATCGGCCGTTTTGATCGTGGTGTGCCACTTACCGTCGGCAGCGGCCTTGGTCGTCGCCTTTGCGTCGCCGAAGGTGACCGTCACTTCTTCTTCCGGATCAGCCCAACCCCAAACCGCCGCATCGGTCTTCTGCTGCAGCACCATGTGGTCGCCAAAAATCTTTGGCAACTTCACATCGGCTGCAGCCGAACCACACCAAACCGCGCTCACGCACGCGGCCGCCAACGCCCATCGCTGAAACTTCATCGAGAGTCACTCCTGCAGTGTTTAGAACCATTCAAAGCGGCGTGATTCTAACCAGCCCGGGGGCCGCTTTCCACGGTGGACGGCAGCGGTTCCCCTGGACGAGCGCAAATCGATCCGAACCACCTTACGGCGATGCACTGCGAGAGGAAACTCCACCGGGTGGTGAAAAACCGAGAAGGTTTTTCACCAAAAAGCCTCTCCCTGGGGCCCCCAACTTGGTGAAAAACCTCCCTGGTTTTTCACCAGTTCACTCGGTCAGCCACCGAAATGGCTCGACGTAAGTTCCCGGATGATGCCCGCGGCTGAACTATTCCGGGGACACGCTTCAACTTGCAGTTTAGCGACTTTTACACAATTTGTCAATTACTCTGAATCGACGAGAATACTTTCAGCAGCGATAGTTCCTATTGCTCCCGCCAGCGGATTCACGCTCCCCTTGCCGTCGGGATGCAATCGGTTGCTCAGAAAGATCACATACAGGTCGAGTTCCGGATCGATCCACAAGGCCGTTCCCGTGAAGCCGCCGTGTCCGAAGGCGGCGGACGAGAAGTTCTGGCCTCGATTGGAAGAAAAGCCAGATTTCACATCCCAGCCATACGCCCGCATCCCCCGCGGCACTTCGTGCGGCGCGGTCATCAGCCCCCACGTCTCCTCCGAGAACAGCTTCGCGTCACCAAGCTGCCCCTTCTGCAGCATGGCAGTCGCGTACCGAGCCAGATCGTCAACGGTCGAGAACACACCGGCGTGGCCAGCGACACCACCTAGATGAAACGCACGCGGATCATGCACCTCGCCGCGGATCCACTCCCCATCCCGCTTCTCCGTCGGGGCACAACGATCTCGCATGGATACCAAAAGGGGTCGGGAGTCGTCGCGGCCAGTCACTCCTCCCTTGATTTCGAGTTCCGGCTGAGAGGACTCCGCACCACTTTCGCGCTCCAGCCGGTGGTATCCGGAATCGTTCATTCCCAGCGGCTTAAAGATGTGCTCTCGACAGTACCCATCCTGCGACTGACCGCTGAGCAGCTCGACGAGCTTGCCAAGCACCAGGAAGTTCACATCGCTGTAAACGAATTTCTCCCCGCTCGGCTGCTGCAGCTTCAGCGCCGCAATCCGCTCCCAAGCCTTCTCCGGACCGTCGAGATAGTCCTTCAGCGGGTTGTCAGCAATCAGCCCGCTCGTGTGCAGCAGCAAGTGCTCGACGGTGACGTCCTTCTTTTCATTCTGACCAAACTCGGGCCAGTGCTCGTTCACTCGATCGCTCACCTCAAGCTTGCCCGAATCGACCAACTGCATGATCGCCGTCGCAGTTGCCACCGGCTTGGTCAAGGAGGCGATATCAAAGACGGTGTCCACCGTCATCGCCTCGTCGCTCGGCTGGACCTGGCGCAGGCCGTACGCCTTTCGATAGACGACGCCCGCCCGCCGCCCGACCAGCACGACGCAGCCGGGCATCTTCTTCTCAGCCAGCGCTGTCTCGACGAGCTCATCAATCTCCGCCAACTTCTCCGCCGACATGCCCGCTTCAGCGGGCGGGAGAAGCGGCAACAATGCCTCGGCTGGATAAGACGCGGTTGAGACGAGCGAGACGGTTGAAATCGCAAGCACTCGCAAAAAAACATTCATGGCAAGAAGCTCGGGGTCGGGAGTCGTCGCGGCCAACGGTTATACTTTACTTACGCGACTGACCGCGAGGACTCCCGACCCCTTCCGGTCAAAAGCTTCAAACGACGAATGGGTAACGTAAATCCGTCTTCCGTGACCTTGGTCCTGGGCCGCGTTAGAATCTCACCCATGCCGCGTCGTCCTCGTAACAACTCCGGCGGATACGCTTTTCACGTATTGAACCGCCGTGCGGGCAAGCAAAAGCTTTTCTTGACCGAAGCAGATTACGAAGCGTTTCAGAAAGTCCTCGGGGAGGCGGTTGAACGCGTATCGATGCATCTAATGGCGTTTTGCCTAATGCCAAATCATTGGCATCTTGTCCTTTGGCCGCAAAAGGATAATGACCTGTCGAGCTTCATGCGCTGGCTCACCACGACGCACGCCCAGCGGTGGCACCAGGCACATGGGACCTCCGGTACCGGGGCTTTGTATCAAGGCCGCTTCAAGTCATTCCCAGTGCAAGAAGATGAGCATTTACTAAAGGTATGTCGCTATGTCGAACGCAACGCGCTGAGGGCCAATCTGGTTAGCCGGGCAGAAGCCTGGCGGTGGTCGAGCCTTTGGCAATGGCGCAATGAGCGAGTCGACGTCCCACTCAGTCTGTGGCCAACACCGCGTGGCTCAGGCTGGATAGACTATGTAAACCAAGTTGAAACGGAAGCCGAGTTGAATTCCCTGCGGCATGCCGTTGCGCATGGCCGACCGTTTGGGGACCTTGCTTGGCAGCGTGAGGCGGCTCGTTCGTTGGGCATTGCATTGGCCTCCTCCCGGCGTACGTCGCCCCCTGTTTAATTTAACGTGAAAGGCGTCGGGAGTCCTCGCGGTCCATCCTGGATGCGCTTGGAGAGGCCCATTGCCGCGACGACTCCCGACCCCGATGTTTTGCCGGCTTCAAACACTCACCGTTTCGGCTGTTTACCGAGCACCTGCAGAATGCCGCGGCAGAAATCGGGCAGATCGTCCGGCTTGCGACTGGTGACATGCAGTCCGTCGACTACCACAGGTGCATCCACCCAGATCGCGCCGGCGTTCACAAGATCGTCCTTGATTCCTAAAGACCCCGTCACGCGCACCCCGCGATACACGCCAGCCGAAATTGGTATCCAGCCACCATGGCACACGGCGGCGAGCAGTTTGCCTTCGTCCACAAAGTCACGTACCAGTTGCAGCACGTCTGGATCGCGGCGGAGCTTGTCGGGCATGAAGCCGCCGGGCACCACCAGGCCGTCAAAGTCGGCGGCACGCATCTCGGCAATCGCCGTGTCCGAAACGCACGGATAGCCGTTCTTGCCGGCATACTTCTGGTTGGCTCTCTCACCGGCGACGACGACTTCAGCCCCGGCTTCGATCAGTCGCAGCTTGGGATACCAAAGCTCCAGGTCTTCGTAGATATCGCCGACGAAGGTCAAGACGCGCATTCCGGCAATGGGTTGATCGGCTGACATGTTCGCGCCTCGCTATTCGAAGGTTGATGCAAAACCTTGCAAACTTAGTTGTAGCACCACCGCTTAGCGACGGGAACGATGCGCGGGTCATTGCTGGCCACCGGATTGCAGCATAAATTGCCGCTCAGCTTCGCTCACTCTCCAGGACCAGAGTCATGACCGAAACCACCGACTCCGCTGCAGGTCAATCGGAACGCAAATGGCGGCCGCTAAACTCGCGTCAACGACGTGTGCTCGGCGTACTTGTGGAGAAGGCGAAAACGACGCCCGATGTGTATCCCATGACGGTGAACGGCATCGTCTCGGGCTGCAACCAAAAGAGCAATCGCGAACCACAAATGTCCCTTGCACAGGACGACGTGGAACAGGTGCTCGAAGAGCTGCGGGCGATGGGAGCGGTGACCGAGGTGCAAGGCAGCGGCCGCGTGGCCAAGTACCGTCATCACTTCTATGAGTGGCTCGGCGTGGATAAAGCCGAGTCGGCTGTCATGACGGAGTTGCTCCTCCGCGGCGAACAATCGCTCGGTGACCTGCGCAGCCGCGCTGCTCGGATGGACCCGATTCCCGACCAAGGCGCGCTAAAGCTGATCGTCAACAGCCTGCTCAAGAAAGAGCTGATGATCGAGCTTACGTCGGCCGGGCGGGGACAGATCGTCTCTCACAATTTGTACAAGGAGCGTGAGCTGGTCGAACTGAGAGCCCAGTACGCAGGGCATAGCCCACGCCCGAGTGCCGACAGCGACGATGAGGACGAGCCCGCCACGCGACAGGCGGCGCCCGCACCGGCACCACCCTCCGTTCCACCGCTAGGTCCAAAGCCTGGCACACCGCAGCCGCCGCAAGCGCCCGGCGGCGTTACCGCCGATATGCTCGCCGAACTCTCCGTTGAATTCGCTGAACTGCGGGCGGAGTTTGCTCGACTTCGCGACCGCGTTGAAACGCTGGAGCAGCAAGTGCGGGGCTGACCTGCACCGGCTTCGCGCCCGCTAGTTCGGCAGCGTCGCTTCGGCCAATCGCTCTTTTCCCGGACTCCGCTTTCTGCGAAAGTCCGCCGCCGCGTCTTGCCATTGCGTCAGAACCCCGCGGCAGCGTTCCAGGAAGGAGCTTCTCTATGTCACTTAAGCGTTTCGACTTCGCTCACGGCGCCGTGCTGGCTGCTGGCCTGCTTCTGTGCTCTACCGCTTCCGCCGAAGGTTGGGGCATGCCCAGCCTGAATCCGTTCGCGAAAAAGACCAAGACACCGACCACCGCTCGCGTGAGCGATAGCAGCAGCGGCAGTGGGTTTAGCCTGCTGCCCAAATGGGGGTCCTCCGCGCCCAAGAAGCGTTCCACCGGCCCCTCGACATGGAACCGTGTGAGCAGCGCCATCAACCCTTGGGCTGGCAGCTCGAAGGCGCAAAGCCGCAAGGAGCCTGCACCCACGGGTTCGTTCAACCCGTTCTCGACTGCTTCGGCGAAGAAGGAGGAGAGCAAAAGCTGGTCGCTGCTTCCCTCCTGGACTGGGAGCGGCGAAGAGGAGAGCAAGGAGCCGAAGTCGGTCAATGACTTCCTGAAGCAAGACAAGCTCGACTACTAACAGGCGGTCGAGCGCCTTTACCGCCGAATTCAATTGAGACAGCCGAGAGCTGGACGCACTTCCGTCCGCCTCTCGGCTTGTTTGTTGATGGAACCACGGTGTATCTGACGACGAATAGTCAGCTGCAACAGCAGCAACCCGCTTCCCGCCACCCGTTTAAGGGAAAAGTTGCCGCCAGGCATGCGGAGTTGAAGGCTGGACTCAGCCAAACGCTGCCGGACCTCCTTTCCAACCGGAAAAGTACCGGCAATCCGGATACCTTGCCTAGCTAACCTCGACGTAGTTCCAAAACGCACCTAGAATAAACGCTCGTTTGTCGCGGCCCACCGCCTTTCTGCCGCCCACATTCTGTTTCCGCCTTTGGTTGTTGCATGTCACGTCGCGTCGTCATTACCGGCCTAGGCCTGATCACCCCGCTGGGCAACTCGGCGGAAAAGCTGGCTGCCGCCCTAGCGGAAGGTAAGACCGGCGTCGGCCCGCTCACGACGATCAATCCCGATGGGCTCCCCACGACGTTCGGGGCCGAAGCACGGGAGTTTACCGGTTCGATCGACGATTTCGGCCCGCTCGAGAAAACACTCTCGCGGAATATCAAAAAGAATCTCAAGGTAATGTGCCGCGAGATTCAAATGGGGGTCGCCGTAGCTCAGCTGTCGCTGACCAGCGCGGGCCTGAAGATGGACGAGGTCGATCGCGATCGCTTCGGCGTCCTTTACGGGTCAGATTACATGCTGACCCTGCCGCAGGAATTCACAACCGGCATCCGTAATTGCCTCGATGAGCAAGGCAAATTTCAATTCACTCGCTGGGCCGAGAAGGGCTTGCCGGCTGTCGAACCGCTTTGGCTGCTCAAGTATCTGCCAAACTTGCCGGCCAGCCATGTCGCGATCTTCAACGATCTGCACGGTCCGAATAACTCGCTGACGGTGCGAGAAGCCTCCGCGAACCTCGCACTGGCCGAAGCGTACCACACGATCATCCGTGGCCACGCGGACCAGATGATTGCCGGCGCAACCGGCACTCGAGTGCATCCGGCTCGTACGCTGCATGTCGTGCTTCAGGAAGAGATCGCCCAGGGCACGAACCCCGCGCGGCTAAGCCGGCCGTTCGACGCCGATCGTAATGGTCTCGTGCTCGGCGAGGGCGCTGGGGCAATGATCCTGGAAGAGCTTGAGACGGCACAGAAGCGCGGGGCCACCATCTTGGGTGAAGTGATCGGTTATGGATCGTCGGCAGTCGCCGACAAGAGCGGTGCTGGCGTGACGCAGACGGCGGTTCGCAACGTTCTCCGTCAGGCCTTGCAAACATCGGGACTAAGTCCCGACAGCGTTGGCCACCTGCATGCACACGGCTTGAGCACGCGTTCGATGGATATGCAGGAAGCTCAGGCGATCGCCGAAGTGTTCGCTGGCCGCAAACACCCGGTGCCGGTGGTCGCGGCGAAGAGCTATTTCGGCAATCTTGGTGCCGCGAGCGGACTCGTCGAAGCGGCTGCCAGCCTGCTCGCCCTTCGCGAGGGAAGGCTGTTCGCCACTCTCAATTACGAAACGCCCGATCCGCAATGCCCGCTTCACATTGCCAAAGCGGGCGAACCAGCGGGGGAAACGTTCATCAGCCTGAACGTCACGCCCCAGGGCCAAGCTAGTGCCATCGCAATCAAACGCTTTGCCGCCTAGCAAATTCGTTCCAATGGCCCACCTTCCGGGCGCTGGATTTGCTTAAATCCAGGTGGGCTCAGTTTTCTTCCTTTGGCGGTTCCTGTTTTATGCGTTACGGTGTGGTTCGTAAGCTCTCGTTCGACCGGGGTTTCGGTTTCATCCAGCAGGACCGCGGGTCTGACGTTTACTTTCATGCGACGGTGGTGGTCGACAACGCCTTCAATCGCATTGGTCCCGACCAGCCGGTCAAATATGAAGTCGAACCAAGGAAGGAAGGGGACGAGCCCGGCAAGCTGCGAGCCTCCAAGGTCGAACTGATCGATCGCATCCCGGGCGGAATCTTGCGCGACGCGCCTACCGCACTCGCCAAGCACCACCCCAAAGCTCGCCAACGCAAGCCGTCCTGGCGCGTGAAAAATGTGGCTCCGAGCGATCAGCCCCCAGAGCAAGATTTGCCTTCAAGCGGGCCTGCCGACGGTGGCGCCGGACCAGAAGTAGCCTGAGACGGTAGCGGCGAACGCCCTACGCGGCATGTGATGAGATTCGGCGACTGATGGTTGCCGTCGTCTCGATCCTTAAGCCGACCGATCACGTCCCTCAACAAGTTTGGCCTGAATCACCTGCAGGATGCCCTGGGCGACCGATTCCTTGCTCCCCTGCAGCGACGCAGCCGTATTGCCCGCTCGATCAAGCACTTCGACCTCGTTCTCCAGGCTATCCATCGCCGCTGGGCCATTCAGAACGATGAGGTCGCAGCTTTTGCGTTCGAGCTTGGTAATCGCTCGAAAGCGAGCATCGTCGGTTTCGAGTGCAAAACCGACGACCCACTGATCCTTTCGCTTTTCGGCGCCCAAGGTTGCCACGACATCGGGTGTCTCTACCAGATGTAGCTGTAGGGGCTGGCCTGTCTTGGCGATTTTGTGCTCTTCGACGTGCACAGGTCGATAGTCGCAAGGCGCTGCAGCACCGATCAGTCCGTCGCAACGAACGAACTCGCGCCGACAAACGTCGAGCAACTCTTCGGTAGAGATAATTGGGATCACTTCCGCTGCGGCTGGGTATTCGACATTCACGGGCCCGGTGACCACGAGCACCTGGTGTCCCAATTCGAGCGCGGCCTGCACGAGGGCTCGCCCCATGCGACCACTCGATGCGTTGGTCAGGTAGCGTACTGGGTCGAGATACTGGCGCGTCGGGCCAGAAGTGATCAGGATTCTCGCCATGACTGGCAGCGGAACGGTCCTCTCGGCCGTGTGCGGTCCGGAACGGCATGACCAATGAAACCGATGCCGTGGTGAGCTTAGTTTAACGAAACAGCGGAGAGCGAAAGGGCTGCTGACCGGTTTCAGCAGCCGGCGCGAAGCCGCGGATGCGTCCTTTCGGCGCTAGCCCTTCGACCTGAATCGGCTCGACAAGCTGGTCGATCGTCAGGTTGCCCGCTTCATCCCGTACTTCCAGCCGTAGGAAGATCTGACGCGGGCTGCGCGGATCGAATTCCCAAAGGTACTGCCCGGTGTTCGGCAGCCCAGCCGCAATCGGCGCGAAGGGGCCGTCCGAGCTGCCAGCCATCGACAGCGTGATCGGCCGGGCAACGAGATTTGCGTCGCTGGCTTCCCAGCGAATATCGAGCTTGCCAGCCTGCGCACCCGAGCCGTACGCCGCGGCAGTGATGCGAGCCGTAGGTTTTGTTTGATCGACGCCGATCCAAATATCCGCAGCATCGCCACGGCGCGGTGTGTTACTGGCGAGACCATTACGGCCAACGATTACAACGCGGTAGCCAAACAGGCCTTCTCTGTTCACCTCAACATCGAAGGGGCTTGCCTTGTCAGGGTCGGATCCCCACTTGGTCCAAGTTTCGCCGCCGTCCGTAGTACCCCACAATTCGACATCGGCCAATCCTTCGGGACCGACGGTCTCCACGTCGTACTCCAAACTGAACCGCCGGATGTTCGTCATCCGCGGTCGACCGGGCAGCGTTTCTTCTGCCGCCCAGTCCCCCGAGTCGCTGGGTCGACGCGGGCTGATCGACTCGGGGGACGCAGTTGATCTGCCGCCAACCTCTGGGCCAGGCTGCGGCAGATCCTCGGTGTTCGGAAAGGCCGGTCCGCGTGGGCTGGTCAGGCTCGGAGCCCGGGGCATTTCTTCCGGACGCTCGTTGGGCGCTGGAAGCGGAGCCGGCGTCGGCGTTAACGAACGCAGGTCGCGCGGTTCGCGCGGAAAGTCGAAGGATCGCGGCGTTGGAGTGACCGAATTGGCCGGCGAAGCTGGAATACCGCTCGCGCTGGGCGGGGAAAAAGCGGACCGCGGAGAACCTGCTTCCGCATCATCGCGCGACCGAGCACTGCCGTCGGACGCAGGTCCACTGCCCGGTGTCGGGAGCGAATCGTAGCTGGGTGGGCCAGAGACTGCCGGCTGCGTGGAGCTAACGACCGGCAAATGCTGTGGCGAACCCCTGCCATCGGTTGATGGAGGAGACTCGACTTCAGCGAGCGGTAACGTCTTTGGAGCGTTGTTCTGGGCGTCCACATCGTCTGCCGGCCAAGGTGTTGCCGCTGTATCGCCGGCATGCGGAGGCGAGGCGGACGCCATCGCTCCGGCAGCTGGACGCGCGAGAGTGATTCGCTGGCTGGCGTACGCCATGTTGCCGGCCACATCACTAATCTCAGCGCGCACGTTGATCGCCCCGGATGACGAAGTGGGCTGCACTGTCACCTGGCCGACGCTCTGGCCCAGTGCGGTCGGTCCTGCCTGGCTTGCCACGACGGTTTGCCAGGGTCCGTCGCCGCTGGTGGCTTGGTACTCGACTTTCAGCGTGGTGGCATTGAGGTGCGGATCGGTGGCCGACCAATTTACGGTCACCTTGCCGTCGCTGGATGGAGTCGCAGTGAGCTGCAGTGCCGGCGGCTGCGTATCAAGCACGAGACGTAATTGCGGAGCTTTTGGGATCTGTCGCGCCGATCGGCCGACTCCATTGATGGTCTGCGTAGCGAACCAATACTCGCCGTCTCGCTTGAAGCGAAAGTGGAACTTCCCCTCATCTGGCCGCTTCTCGTCATAGAGATGCCAGGTGGATCCCGAGTCCCACGATACGTAGATCCGCACTGCCGAAGGCTGAGCGTCGGGGGCTGCGTCGACTTTCACAGAGAACGGAACCTCGATCTCCGCCTGCCGCGTGATGTAGGGCGGTGGAAGCGGAGCAGCCGCGGGCGAATCACTCGCCGCGCCCGATGAGGACGGATTCTGCGCGCTCGCGCTGCCGTGCGGCAGCGCTGCAAGCAAAATCAGAGCAAGGCTCACCGCCATGCGCATCGCTGCCGTCCCTGGCGAGCATCTTGCGCTGGGCCCCCCCGTGAGACCTGCGCATTGGACGGTATCGGTGCTAACGACAGTAGGACTTGAACCAGTGCGCGCGATTGCTGGAAGGCTAGGAAAACTGCGACGACATTGCCGGCAATGTACTGACTATACGGCACCACGTACGAGGGGTTGGCCGCGCTCCGCGAGGGCAGCGTCGATGCGCTGCCGCTGCTCCTCGGTTAGTTTCCAGCCCATTGCCCCCGCAGTTTCGCGGATTTGCTCGGGTCGTTTCGCGCCACACAGCGCGGCGGTTATTCCTGGCTGATGGATGGTCCAATTCACGACCAACTGGGCGACTGTCTTCCCAGCGTCAGCAGCGATTTCGCGCAGGCGGTCCAGAAAATCCTGATTGCGCTGCCATTCCTCGCCCTGGAACATCGGGTACTTCGCCCGGCCATCGCCGGGCCGAAACACAAAATCGCGCGACAGTTTTCCGGCAAGCAGCCCTTTGAGCAGCGGCCAGTAGATCACCAGGGCAATGTTCTGCTGACGACACCAGGGAAGCACGTCGTCTTCAATTTGCCGCTGCAGCATGTTGTACGGCGGCTGAAACACGGCGATCGGGCAGACGGAATGGAACCGCTGCAACTCGGTGAAGGTTAGATTCGAAGCTCCTACGGCTTTCGTTTTTCCTTCTTGGTGCAGGCGAAGCAGCGCAGCCGCCGAATCTTCCACCGGAGTCTTTCCGTCGGGTGCGTGCAGATAGTAAAGATCGACGCAGTCCATACCCAACCGGTGCAAGCTTGTTTCGCATTGTTGGCGGAGCGTTGCGGGGCTCGCGTCGAGGATGCGCTCCGACTTGCTCACAAAGCAAATGCCTCCCTTCGTCGCGACCACCGCTTCGTCTCGTCGCCCGCGGAGCACCTGCCCGATCAGCATCTCACTCTCGCCATCCAGGCCGTAGCAGTAAGCGGTATCGAAGAAGTTGATGCCGCTTTCGAGTGCTGCCTCGAGGGTTGCACGACTGTCGTGTTCGTTGACATCCAGGCTGGTCACGCCGGCAATGGGCCAGCAACCCATGGCAACCGGCGAAACCTTCAGGCCCGTCGCTCCAAGTTCACGCAGTTCGGTCGGTTGATTCATATCAGCTGCAGCTCGGTTCCGAAGCGGCGATCACCTGCCAGATGCACTCTCACAGCGGGCGACCTGACCTTCGCTCAAAACAATGCGATAATGAAGTCAGACCTTTATTGTAGCGGTTCATTTGACGATCAAAGCTCGCGAGCCCAGTCAGGTAAGCACACCATGGGAAGTTCCTACATCGTCGCGGCGAAGCGAACGCCGATTGGCAAGTTCCTCGGCAGCCTGGCAAACGTACCTGCTCCAAAAATGGCAGCAGAAGTGATTCGCGCGCTACTTGCTGAAGCAAACGTTTCCGGTGAGGAAGTAGACGAGGTCATCCTTGGCAATGTGCTGTCGGCTGGCATCGGCCAAGCACCCGCGAGACAAGCGGCACTCGGGGCAGGAATTCCCAGCAGCGTCGCGGCCCTGACCGTGAACAAGGTCTGCGGTTCGGGGCTGAAAGCCGTGATGCTTGCCGACCAGGCGATCCGCGCCGGCGATGCGCGTTTGATCGTTGCCGGCGGCATGGAAAGCATGAGCCAAGCTCCCCATCTGCTGCTCGGTGCTCGTGCGGGCTGGAAGTACGGTCCGCAGCAGGTGCTTGATTCGCTTCAATTCGATGGACTCACGTGCGCCAGCGAAAACGTCGCCATGGGCTGCCTCGCCGACCAGACGGCGCTCGAGAAGCTGGTCTCGCGCGAGCAGCAGGATGCCTTCGCGGTCGAAAGTCACCGCAGGGCCTTAGAGGCGGCCGATGCTGGCCGCTTCGCCAGCGAGATTGTGCCGCTGCGAGTAAAGAGCGGAAAATCCGAGATCGTAGTTGAACGGGACGAGGGTCCGCGCCCCAGTACTACCGCGGCCGATCTCGCCCGAATCCGTCCAGCCTTCGGTTCGGAAGGAACGGCGACGGCTGGTAATGCGTCACAAATCAGTGACGGCGCAGCTGCGGTCCTTGTCGCGGACGAAGCTAGCGCCAGGGAAATCAACAGTCCGCTGAAAGCGCGCATCGTGGCCTCGACGACCAGCGGCTTGGATCCCAGACACCTCTTCTTAGCACCCATTCCGGCCATCGAAAGCGTCGCGCGGAAAGCTGGTCTGAAGCTCAGCGAGATTGAACTGTTCGAATTGAACGAGGCGTTCGCCTCGCAGTGTCTTGCGTGTGCTCAAGCGCTGGAGATTCCGCACGACAAACTGAACGTCAATGGAGGCGCCATTGCGATTGGCCATCCCATTGGAGCGAGCGGCGCTCGTGTGCTTGTTACGTTGTTGCACGCGCTCCAGCAGCGGAACCTGAAGCGGGGCCTGGCTGCCTTGTGCCTCGGCGGAGGCAATGCGGTTGCGATGATCGTCGAGCGTGACGCCTAGAGCCGCCGTTTAGCGCTGAGGCATCGCGGGTCGCTGCGGCTCGTACTTGCAGCAGTCGATCGGGCAGACATCGTGACTTGGACCGAGAGCACCAAGTGCCAACCGCTCCGGCGTGTCGCTCATCCGTTCAACGACCAGTTCCCGCACCATCTGCACGAAGCGGGGATGCACCCCCACGGTCCCGGCGCGGACGAAATTCACTCCCAGTTCGGCCGCTTTGTCGCGCGCTTCGGAGTCGAGGTCGTAAAGCACCTCCATGTGATCGGAAATGAAACCGATCGGCACCACGGCGATGTCCGTCACTCCCTGCCCTGCCAGTTGCTCGATCGCGTCGCAAACATCCGGCTCCAGCCACGGCTGGCTCGCCGGACCACTGCGACTTTGATAAACCAGTCGCCAGGGATTGCTGCCAACTCGCTCCGCAACCAGGCGTGAGGCTTCGTTCAACTGCTTCTCGTACGCACAGTTTCGGGCCATTCCCAGCGGAATGCTGTGAGCCGTGAACAGCAAGGTGGCCGTCGCTCGACGCCCTTCGGCCAGCTGTTCCAGCGCCGTCCGCGTGCGTTCCACCATCGGCTCGATGAAGCCTGGGTGATTGAAAAACACCCTCAGCTTATCGATCTGCGGAGCACCTTCACCAACCACATCCCGGGCTGCTGCGAGGTTTTCTCGATATTGACGGCAACCGCTGTACGAACTGTAAGCGGAAGTGAACAGGGCGATCACTCGCCTTACTCCGTCACTTTTCATTTGCGCAAGCGCATCGGGAAGCAGCGGGTGCCAGTTCCGATTGCCCCAATAGACGGGCAGCTCAATCGCATGTGCTTGAAACTCTTTTTCGATGGCCGTGAGCAACTCCCGATTCTGAGCGTTAATCGGGCTGATGCCACCAAAGTGCTGATAGTGTTCGGCTACTTCAAGCATTCGTTCCCGCGGCACGTTACGGCCGCGGAGGACGTTTTCCAGGAACGGCATCACCTCATCGGGACCCTCCGGTCCTCCGAACGAAACGAGCAAGAAAGCGTCGTAGGACTCAGCCACGGGCATTCACCGAAGAGAGTGGGACTGATGCCGATTAACAGCAACTAGAGCAGGATTGGAAGGGTCGGCGAATCGCCGACCTTTGCACTTTACCCAGACCCGCGCGAAAGACAACTCGCCGCTGGGGCGAGGATGGGCTGCGTGGCAAGAGAGTGACCCCAAGGGGATTCGAACCCCTGTCGCCGCCGTGAAAGGGCGGTGTCCTAGGCCTCTAGACGATGGGGCCGCGAAATCATGGAGCGC
>Ga0164290_1001002_pt1 | contig 59573 bp, 54 predicted proteins | sample Micstemetagenome_FD_108782 | JGI IMG/M metagenome (GOLD analysis project Ga0164290, IMG submission 108782) | Contaminated culture microbial community from soil near Moab, Utah, USA - Microcoleus steenstrupii SON62 (Illumina Assembly) | ecosystem: Environmental > Terrestrial > Soil > Soil crust...
CCGATTGGATGCGCCCCTTCAAGCCGGTCGCAAATTCACTATCGCGAATCTTCGCACCGAGTTGCTCCGCATCGGCGGGTTCGAGAACGTTGTCGAGATAGGCAAGCAGGGTGCGTAGCGTAAGACGCATGACCGATTTCTCCGCAGAACAAAAAACTCCTCTTCGTTAGTACAGAAATCCGGTCGGGTCCGTACAAGAAAATTCTAATTTCTTTCGAGCGGCAATCTCTTACGAAACTTCCGCCCTGGGAGAAGTCGCCGCAAAGCAGGTTAGGCCCAAGAGAAGCGCCACCATCAACAAAGCGAGCAAAGCGGGGTGAAAATCCAACCGCCGGCCGGGCACCAGCGCCACTTGCTCAGCATCCGAGGCGGTAACCACGCGCCAGGAGCCCGATCGCTCGAACTCGGCGGCTAGCGACGCGAACTCCGGCCAATCGGCGACATGCTCCCAGCCGTTGGCGGTACGTCGCCAACCGTCGTCGTAAGAGCCGGGGCGCACCTGACCGAACGGGACCACATCCACGTCGGCAAGTCCCTGCCCCGCCGCGTTTTCCGGCGCAGTCCAGCCCGCCAGCAGGATCGCTGCAAACATCAGAATTGCGACTCTGCCGCCGCCCCGCATGAGTGGCCTCGCCGTTGCGACCGGAATGCGGCTTGCCGATCGAGGGACGAGCGTCCCGCGGAGAATTCGGCAACGGCTTCCGGTGAGCCAGCTCCATCGCAGACGACAGGCCGGACGCAGGAGCCCCCTCGCACCAACGACACCTAAGCACCTGCAAATCCATCACTTGAGCTGCCTCTTGCCAACCTCGCTATGCATCCCGGTGTTGCCTTTTCGATTCATTTCCGGAGGCCTCTTGGTTGCCAACTCGCAACACGTTGCGACTTCGCTCCACCCTCCGACCAGATGCCTAAGCCGGTTTGCTCAATGCCCTGTCGCGACCTAGGTTTCAGCGGAAAACCAGTCGACCGGGGCGAATTACTCGCAGGCGGCCTTCGATTCGGTATCCGCCAGCAGGCCAGGCGCGGGAGGCTCTCTCCTGCCGCCGCCAGAGCTGGAAATCTTGTAGCGACCCCTTCAAAGGACTTGAGAACTCCGACATGGCCAGCAGCAAACCGAATCTGAAGGAATTGCTTCAATCCGCTCAGCTCCCTGCCCTGCCCCAAAGCGCCATCCGGCTGCTCGAACTCTCGCAGAACACCGAAAACGGCCCCGCCCAGTACGCCGCCCCGATCGAAGCTGATCCGGGCCTCACGGGCCAAGTGCTGAAGTTTGTGAACTCGTCCTACTTCGGCTTCTCGCGCGAAATCTCGAACGTCAAGCTGGCGATCACACTCGTCGGCGTGCGGACGATCAAAAACTTCTCGCTTTGGAGCGCCGTCTTCAGCCTGATGCCGAACCCGCGCTGCGGCCCGTTCGATCTGAAGAGCCTCTGGCAAGACTCGCTCCGCCGCGGCCTGTTCGCTCGCGGCGTCGGCCAGGAACTCGGCATGAAAGACGCCGAAGACCTGTTTGCCGCCGCCCTGCTGCAAGACATGGCCATCCCGCTGCTCGCCAAGGAACTGCCGCAGCGCTACGTCGAACTGCTCGAAGCCCGCAACGGCGGCACTCGCCGACTTTCCGAACTCGAGCGCGAAGCCTTCGGCTGGACCCACGCCGACGCAGCCGCCTACATGGCCCGCAGCTGGAAGCTGCCGGAAGAATTCGCCAATCTGATCGAGACGCACGCCTCGATCGATCAGCTGCTCACCGCTGAACCACGGAACAACGCCAAGCTGGGCGTCGCTCTCTCGGCCCTGCTCCCCGCCGCCAGCGACAAGAACTGGCCCGAGCAGGAAAAGTTCCTCGCCGCCTACCAGCAGCTGACGGCGGGCAAAGGCAAATCGCCGAAAGAGCTGTTCGAGAAAACCGACAAGGAATTCGCGAACTTCGCCCCGATCCTAAAACTCGCCGCCCCCGCCCAGTCGCTGGTCAGCTATCTCGAACCAGTCGTCGCGCCGGTCTAGAAGTAGTCACCGATCAACTTCCCTCGTTCCCAAGCTCCGCGTGGGAACGCAAGCTGCGGACGCTCCGCGTCCTACGCCGCAAAGCCTAAGCTGCGATAAAACGGGTAGCCCAGGTTGCTGTGCAACCTGGGCGTGCCAGAGGCATCCAGTCCGCGTCTGGCACTCACTCGACCCACTGAATCGGCACGCCGACGGATTGCTGGCGTAAGTACCAGCGGGCGGAACTCCAACGCCAATCTTCGGCCCGTCGGACCAGGCCCGCCTTCACCGGGTTCAGGTGCATGTAGTCGAGTTTCACGCGAAGCTTCCGCTCGCTGTAAATGTGAAACGTGTATGACTTCGGTTGCCAGAAACGATCTCCCTGACCGAAACCGTCAAAGTAATGCGGCGCATGTTCTGCGTACCACCGCCGGATCGCGAAGCTGCTCATCCGCTTCCAACCGTGCAGTAAGCGAGTCAATTCCGCTGGTTCACGCAGCCACAGAAGGCTGTGCACATGATCGGGCATCAGGACGAATCCGACGCAGCGCGCATCCAGTGATCGCAGTTGGCTGTTGAGCACGCCAAGCACGATGCGCTTCGGCTGATCCAGATCCAGTAGGCGGCGACGACTAGCGACGGCGAACGTCACAAAGAAGGCGCATCGCTGGTCTTCGAAGTGCTTTCGTTCGTCGCTCATGGGCCATATTATGCGGGCCGGCAGAGTACCAGTTCAATTGCCTCTAGCACGCCCAGGTTGCACAGCAAACTGGGCTAACCCGTTAGAGGCGTATGAATCATCTGCACCGTACCGCAGTCCGTGGCGGATCGTTCGAAGCGACTTCAGTGCATTCAGATTCGGCCTGCGGACGCCTCGATGAAGCCTCTGGTATCACCCAGGTTGCACAGCAACCTGGGCTACCCGCTACCCGCTCGCACCGCACCGTTCCTCTCGTTCCCACGCTCCGCATGGGAACGCAAGCCCGGAGGCGCCAGCCTCCCGTGCCGCAAACTCAACGCATGAAACTAAACGCCCAGCGCTTCGTTTTCACTCGTGAAGCTGAATGTCCTCTCTCTTCCCTGGCATCTCATCTGGCCAAGGCAGGCGAACGTGCTTTTGAGCTTTGGTCGAACAAGCTCCGAAGTGACGAAAGTTAGCTCGTGCCGAGGCGAGGCTCACTCCGTTCGCGCCCCCTTCGTAGGATGGATCATCGAATTGAACGTTGTCGTCCTCCCAACCGCATACCGGGCAGATCGCGAACGTCCCTGGCGGACGTTCACCAAGTGTAAGATTTCCACAGCAGGGACAGGCAAATCGAGTGGGCATGTTGGCTTCGTTCGTTGTCGCGGAATCGACACCTCGGCGAATTCTAACGAAAAAGCCCGCCGCGGATTGCTCCGGCGGCAGGCTTTGGGTTTTAGCGTTGCTGCATTTGACCGACTTAGAAATCGCCGATCACGTTGCCATCGGACGAGCTGGACAGGTTGCGCCAGGTCGTGATGTCGACCGAGTCGGGCACGAACCGCACTGAGGCGTCGCACAGTGCTGATTGCACCCCGGCCGGGTGTCGGCTGCGGGAGGCGAACACTTCGGGCGAACCGCCCGAGCAAGGCAAACCGAGCGGCCGGTTGCCCGGATCGTTGCAGAAGCCGCTCGCCAGAACGTCGGCATTCTTCGAGTTGGGCCCATAGACGGCATTGAACCCAACATGGTTGCCGTACCACGTGAGGCCGCGGAGATCGGAACCAACCTGACCTTGTCGCACCTCGGAGAGCATGAGCGTGTTGCTGGTTCCATCGGTGAACGCGGCCATGCTATACGCTTTGCCAGTGAACGTCTCGAACGGAGCACCTTGGAACTTGGCATTGGCATCCAAGGTTGAGGTGGCAGTTCGGTTGCGATCGGTAGCACCCAGGTTCACGGCATAATTGTAGTTCGGCGTGCTATTCCAGGTCTTCGCCGGAGTGTCGCTGGGGCAGATGTGCGATTTGATCGTCGTCCGGATGATATCCAGATTGGTGTTGCCGGTGCCGGAGTAGTAATCCTTCGTGTAATCCCAGCGGTCGTAGAGGTTGTTCTGTTCGATGAATGGGAGCGTAGCACGAAGCCACACCAGGCCGCTCGTGGCATTCACGCCAGCTCCCATCGGGAACGTCCCATGCGTGTCGTGATAGTTGTGCGTGGCGATGGCATGCTGCCGCAGCTGATTGCCACATTGGGTGCGCCTCGCCGCTTCGCGCGCTGCCTGAACAGCGGGCAACAGAAGCGCCACCAGTACGCCGATAATCGCAATCACCACCAGCAGCTCCACTAGCGTGAAGCCTTTCTTCTGTCGTTGCACGTTAAGATCTCCGTATAAGTATGACGAACAGGAATGCAATAAGTTTCGCCGTCAGCCAGATAGAGCGCGTGCTTGCGCGGGCGACGGGCAGTGACTGCTCAAGAGTCGGACGAGCAGCGTTAGAGCTTGTTACTTCGACTTAACCTCGAAGTCGTGTGTACTCGCGCCAGATTCGATGGCGGCCTGCAGCTCGGTCTGGCTGTTGTACCGGCTGGCTACGCGCTCGACGCTTGGCTTGGCGGCTTGCGCCATGGCTTCGTTCGGGTCGGTGGAGGTAGGGCCGCCCGACGGAGCGGAGATCGATACTCGGTACTTGCCTGGCATCAGACCGTTATCGGCCGGGATTTGATATTTGCCGTCCGTGATGGTGGCTACGGAACTCTCACGCTTTGCGTCATCGATGGATGAGAAGCTGATGGTACCGTGATCGAGTGGCGTACCATCGAGCGTGACGGACCCAGATACCGGAGAACCGCTCTTCGAACTGCCAGAGTCGCAACCTACGACGGACACAGCTAAGGAGATGACTAACAAACAACGAACAAGCTGAAGCATTGCAGACTCTTGGAGGCGGGAGCATGGGGCGGGACATTAAGTATGCATCGGGGCGGTAAATACCGCAAGGTAAATGTAGTCAGGCCGCCGCCGGCCGCCCAGTGCAAGAAGATAATGGAAGTTTTTGGTGAGTATTTCAGGCCTATTTCGCTCCGAATGCGCATAGCACGCGTGCGGATCATTGAAGGAAGGGCACTGCGCCGCACATTCTGACTACGGAGCGGGGATTGTTGGAGAAAACTCGAAGGGACTCACCGCGAAAAAGCAAGGCGACTAGACACCTGTGTTGCGAGCAGGCGAGGCGCCCACCGACTGGCGGGAAATGCTGAGGGGAGATGGAATAATGAGCGGGCCCGAAAAGCGTTCCTTCTGGTCCGCTCCAACACTGGTCGAATGGATCGTGCTGATCCTTGTAATCCTCGTTCTAGTGGCCGTAATTCTGCCAACCTTTCCCATCTACTTCGATGCCCCTGCCAAGCGCAACGAGAGCAAAGCCGGCTCACCTCGCAGTCACTCCAAGCCATAAAAGCAGGCTGTTGGCTACCCAAGTTCTTTGCATGTTTCGGCGGCAGTGAGCCCGCTCTCGCGGGCCGCGTTACCGGTCGTCCGGTTTCTCCCAATAACCGTTCGATAGCCACGCCCAGGATTTGTCCGGTTGGATGAAGTCCATCCGTTTCTCGCCGATGCGCCAGTGTTGTCCTTTGTCGGGGCAGTGCAGGTAGATGTAGTTTTCGTCTCGGCCCGTTTCGGTCAGCCACCAAGAGTGCTTTTTGGTCTCGGGATGGATCTGCTCCCATTTTTTGCCCCGAACGTGAACGATGAGAGCTCCGTAGCTGGTGTTCATGAATCGCTTGCGGTTGTCGGTCGCGGCTCGTTTTCCGCTGTCCGCCGGTCCTTCATCGGCCAGGATCTCTTTCAACTCCTGATCCAGGTCTTCCGCTTCGTAATCCTGCTTTTCCTTCAGGTAGGCGGCGATGGCCAGTTTGGCTTCGCGTCGCAGGTCTTCTTGGACCACCTTCACCTTGCGATCGTAGTCGGCGCTGTTGTAGACCGACGGCAGCGTTCCCTCGTCGCGGAAAGCATCGGCCATCGCCTTGTACTGCTTCACCCGGGCCAGATCTCCGCTCTCCCGAGCTTTGTTTTCGAGCGACGCCACGCGAGCAAGCACTTCTTCGTTTAGCTTCTGCAGTTGCTCTCGATACGTTTGTTTTGCTTCGTCCCACTGCCGCGCAATGGGATCGGATGCAGCCGCCGGTCTCTCCTTGGTCTTGAGTTCGTCCTTTCGCTCCACTTCCGTCCTGTCCTCCGGCTCCGCTTTGGCTTCGGCAGGTTTCGGATCCTCGGCCACTGCGATGCAGCCGACTGTCAGCATCAAGAGTGAAGACGCAAGCAACGAGAACCGTGACATAAGCAAACTCGCCCAAGGAGGTGAGTGAGTCGGAGGGGATTAAAAACGCTGGCGATGCACCGATTTCTACGAAGATTGTAACGGCCCTGAAAACTCTGCTGCAATGCAGAGCAGCTCTTGCCACATATTACTCGCAAATTATTGACAATATACTGAAAATATGCAACGCTACTGATTGCGTCGTGTAAGCAAATCGGAACGACTAGCCGCACAGGCGCAGCGGTGCTCAACCGTCGAAGGCGGCAGCCGAATTGACGTAAGTTCGCGTCGAGCGAAGCTTCCATTGAAATACTTAGGACGAAATGCACTCCCGAACTCGCTGTGTCGGGTGGTGAAAAACCTCGGGGGTTTTTCACCGAGTTGGGGGCCCCAGGGAAGACGGTTTTTGTTGAAAAACCGGGTGGGTTTTTCAACAGCCTGCCGGCGTGTGCGGATTGGCGGCGTCGACGTAAGTGACGCGAGAGTTCTCAAGCGACTCGATGACTTACGACGAATTGCAGCCGACAGCCGTGGGGTATTGTCGGTCGGCGGGACAATGGTCAGACTGGCGCGGAATCGAGGGTCGAACGGCTGCACCATGCGAATCACTCAACTCAATCACGTGGCGCTGCACGTTGCCGATGTCGATCGGAGCGTTGCTTTCTATCGTGACGTGCTGCAGCTAGCGCCTTTGCCGCGGCCAGCGTTTTCGTTTCCCGGTGCATGGTTTCAGCTCGGTGGCGATCAGGAACTGCATCTGATCGGCGATCGGCAGTATGAGGTGATTTCGCATCATCGCGGAAATCACTTCGCGCTGATGGTCGACGACATTGAGGCGTGGGAGCGATACCTTGCCGAGCGGCGGTTTGAGCATCTGCCGCGCAAGATTCGCCCTGATGGCGCCTATCAGATCTTTCTGAAGGACCCGGACGGGCACTTTATCGAACTTTGCACGCCGCCGGGCGTTGCGACACAGTCTGCCAAGTGAGGACAACCGTAATGCACGCAAGGGATGCAATCCAACGCTCAGCCGACATGAGCCTCATGGTGTTCAAGGGTTATCTTGACGATTTAACCGACGCCGATCTGATGCGCCGTCCCGGCCCCGGCTGTAATCACCTGGCGTGGCAAATCGGCCACTTGATCCACTCGGAAGTCGGCATGCTTAACTCGATCCGTGCAGGTTCCGCTCCGCAGTTGCCGGAAGGTTTCGCCGAGAAGCACTCTAACGAGACGAAGGATGTCGATGATCCAGCGAAGTTCTGCACGAAGCAGGAGTATGTCGATCTGTTGACAAAGGTGCGCGAGGCGTCGAAGAGAGTGCTGGCCGAAATGTCGGACGACGATCTCGAACAACCGGCGCCAGAACAATTTCGGCAATGGTTCCCGAATGTGGGAGCTGTCTATCTGTTGATAGCGAACCATCCACTCATGCACGCCGGTCAATTTGTTCCGGTTCGCCGCGCACTTGGTAAGCCTGTGCTCTTTTAGCAACACGCTGGCAACGCAACCATTACTGTGCCAGCAGAGTTTACCTGTTCGCTGCCATGCGAGATTGCTTGGCAAGTGGTGCCGCCCACGCGGAACAAAGGAGGAACAAAATTGTCCGTCTGGTTTTGGAAACCGAATTTCGCAAGTAAACTTGTGTAGAGAAGATTTGTTCCGCGACTCATGAAAGCGGGGCCCTCGCCTATGTCTGATCCAGCGAGAATCCGCCGTCAACAGATCCTCCGCGAAGCGGAAGGATATCTGGACCTGATCACCGCGTTTGGTGATCGTTGGCCCTGTCGTTCCGAAGTGAGGAACCAAGTCGCGCAGCGGGTGCTCGACGCGCTCGACCGCATCGATAATCCCGGCGGACTGCAGGCCCACATCCACTTTCTCCGCGGCCAGGCGCTGCGGGCGATGGAGCGTTACGCGGACGCGGTGAAGCCGCTCGTCGCAGCTGCAGAATTGGAACCCGAGAACGTGCACGTGCGACTGGCGCTCGGCTGGTGCTACAAGCGCTGCAGCCGACTCGACCTGGCGATTCAAACGCTGGAAGAAGCGATCGAAGTCGAGCCCGAGCAGGCCATTTTGCACTACAACCTGGCCTGCTACTGGAGCCTCGCCGGTAATGCGAAGCTGGCGTGCACTTTTCTCGCTCAGGCATTTGAGCTGGAGCCCGACTATCGCGACCTGGTGGGACGCGAGAGGGATTTCGACAAGATCCGGTCGAATCCGTACTTTTTGGCGCTAACGACGGTGATTGTTTAATTCACGGTCGGCAAGTGAGTTCGAAGGCTCGATCGGCTGCATTTTCAACGATTACCGCTGCTGCAGCACCGCCGTATGCGAGGGCCGCAAACCCTTCCACCATTCGCGGGCCACGATCTGCGGGAACAGCCAGGCGTCGCGCAGATAGCGGCGGGCGAGGCGTTTCGGCTCCGAAGCGACACGGTGCAGCCATTCGAGACCGACTAGCCGCATCCACACCGGCGCGCGGTGTTTCTCTCCGGCCAGGAAGTCGATCGTCGCGCCGACGCACAGCACGGCGGCGGCTTGAATCTGCGAGCGGTGGCGGTGGACCCACAGTTCCTGCTTCGGGGCTCCGAGTCCAACGACGAGTAGATCGGGCCTGGCGTGGGCGATGCGTGCGAGGATGTTCGCGTTCTCGGCATGCTGCCGCTCAAAACCCATCGGCGGACTGTAGAGACCACAGACCTGCACCCCGGGCCAATCCTTTTCGATTCGCTCCTTCGCCCGTTCGGCCACACCAGGACCTGCGCCGAGCAGGAACACGCGCAAGGGTTGCCCGGGTGAGACCGCCGAGAACAGAGCCGGAACCAGGTCCGATCCGGCGACCCGCTCTGGCAGTGGCTTGCCCAGGCATCGAGCCGCCCATAGCACCGGCGCCCCATCGGCGAGTACCAGGCCCGCGTCTCGATAAGCGTCGCGCAGTTCGCGGCTGTGCTGCAGCATCACCACGTGATCGACGTTCGGCGTAACCACGTAGCGGCAAAGTCCATCTGGCTGACGTGTCCATCCCAGCACTTGCTGCACGGCTTCGTCCATCCGCAGTGCGTCGATCGATACGCCGAAAACAGGAACGGGAAGGCTCATACAATGTTCCGTCTACCGGTCAGGTTAACTCGCGCCGCGACTGGGTCCGGGTTTCGGGAAGCAGAAGTCGGAATCCCGAGGGGGCCCGACGTCGAACCACCTCTAACGACTGACGTCGTCCGCCTGGAATCGACTTCTCTCCCGATTGCCTTCGTCCGCAACTCTGAATCGAAGCCAAGAAAACGAAAATGCCGGCAAGATCGCTCCGGCCGGCAATTCCGCTCTACCGCCAGCCTCTGCTGTGTTCCGGAGCAGCAGGCGGTGACGTGTCCGTTTCCCACGTCGTCAAGCAAACTTAGCTCGCGATCCTTGGAACGGCACTTTGGCTTGAGTCAATTTCCATAAATTGCAGTCGTCGATCCCACATTTCTCACCCGCCATGTCCTTATCAGCGGCAAGCGATGCACAAGCGTCTCCATCGATTCTTTCGGAACATCAGTTCTGATCTCTCGTTGAGCACCCGGTTTGATCCGCAGAACCCGCGTTGCCAATTTGCATCAGAGCAGCGCCCGGGCTACTCTTACCGGGCCTTGTGATTTAACATACGGCGGCGAAAGTGTTTTGGGGGCTTGCCGCGGTGGCGTAGGTTTCCCCTCCGCTGACACGCCCTGAACACCGCGTGTGGCCGGCGCTCCCCTCCGCAGCCATGAAACTGACTGCTCCCGTATTGGCCGTCATTGCGAAAGTCCTCAGCGGGGCCACCGTGCGCTGGCAGGACAGCCAGCCGGATACCTGTCAGCGGATTTATTTCGCCAACCACACCAGCCATCTCGATGCACTCGTCCTTTGGTCCTCCCTGCCGCGGCAGCTGCGCGAGCTGACACGCCCGGTTGCAGCAAAGGACTATTGGTCGCGCGGACGCGTCCGGCAGTACATCGCCAAATCGTTCAATGCGATGCTGATCGATCGCGAAGAAATCAAGGTCCATCAGAGCCCCGTCGACGTGATGATCCGCGAGATGGGCACCAAGTACTCGCTCATCGTGTTCCCCGAAGGTACGCGGAACCCGGGCGAAGAATTGCAAGAATTCAAAAGCGGCCTGTACTACTTGAGCAAGAAGCGGCCTGACCTAGAGTTGTTGCCGGTTTACATCGACAACCTCAATCGCGTGCTGCCGCGCGGTGAGTTTTTACCGGTGCCGCTTTTAAGCTGTATTACCATTGGTCCGCCAATTTGGCTGGAGCCGAAAGAGAACAAGCAATCCTTCTTGAAGCGTGCTCGCGAAGCGGTGCTGCGGCTGAAAGAAGTTTGAGGAATGCGACTATCCGCGTGCCTGGGGCAGAGCGAAGCGGTGCCCCAGCCGAACGGACTGCTGGCTGATCGTCCCAATGTTTGCGAACCCGATTACTGCCGACTTAGTAGCCGCGCTGCCCACTGCAGCCGCCGTCGGCAGCCTGCTGCGCGAAGCATTTGGCAGCTTTGGTCAGTTCATGGCTCCGGTGCTCGCTGCAGAAGACGGCATCAAGCTCGATTTTCGCAGTAACATCCTGCTCGGCTCCGTCCTGGGCGTGCTGATCGCTGCCTACTTTGTGGGCCGCGCACTTCGTCGTCAGCCCGAGAGCACCATCAACCCAGCCGTGATTCGCACGTTTAACCTGCGTGTGCGCGCCTGGTGGATGATGGCGGCCATTCTGATCGCCGGCTTCTTGCTCGACTACACCGCGACCGTCATTTTGTTCGGCCTGGTCTCGTTCTGGGCCTTGCGCGAGTTCATCACGATGACGCCCACCCGCCGCGGCGATCATCGCACGTTGTTTTGGACGTTCTTCGTCTTCACGCCGCTCCAGTACGTCCTGGTTCGACTCGGCCGCGAGTACTACGGCCTCTATACGGTAATGATTCCGGTATATGCCTCGCTCTTCATTCCGGCACGTATCGCGATCGCTGGCGACCCGAAGCGATTCCTCGAGCGGGTGGCGAAGATCCAAGCCGGTCTGCTCATCTGCGTTTACTCGCTCAGTCACGCCCCTGCCCTGCTCGATTTGCCGCTAACCGATTCCAGCGGACGCCCCTGGAGCCTAGGCACAGCAACCGAGGAAACAGACGCCACGCCTGCTCCAACTACGAACTCCGATCTCGCTACCGAGAAAGCCAAATCGCCTGACAGCAAGCGCCCGTCAGACACGCCGATTGATACTTCGGATGAACCCACGGGCAGCAACGCCGGTTTGCTGTTTTACTTCATCCTCATTGTGCAGCTGAATGATGTGTTCCAGTACGCCTGGGGCAATCTGCTCGGTAGGCATGTAATCGCTCCGGGCATCAATGCAAGTCGCACGTGGGAGGGAGTCATCGGCGGCGCCCTCAGCACGATGCTCGTCGGTGCGTTGCTGTGGTGGGCCACCCCGTTCCAGATGTGGGAGGCTGCCTGCATGTCGCTCGCCGTGGCATTGATGGGCTTTGCCGGCGGCATGACGATGTCGGCCATCAAGCGCGACCGCGGCGTAAAGGACTATGGCACGCTCGTTTCGGGTCACGCCGGCGTACTCGACCGGATCGATTCGATCTGCTTCGCCGCCCCAGTGTTCTTTCACCTGACGCGATACTTCTTCACCGCTTAAGCGGCTCTTCGTCCCAAGCTCTAGCCTGGGACGAAACTAACCCGAGGCTCCGCCTCAGCGCCCCGCGAGCAAAGCTCGCCGAAGAGCGATGGTCAAGAGCGTCTTCGCATAGCCCACCGCACTCGCTGTTCTCCGGACCGTGTTACGGTCCGGCTAATAAAGGTTCAAGAAACAACACACCCCGGCCCATCTTGGACCGGGGTGTGTCGCGTTTAGGAGATCGTACTCTGTTTACGTGGACGAACGATCGGTGGTTCGCCGGCCGGGAAAGTTTTTCCGTTATCGCCAGACAGTCCCGGCGGCGGCCTCATCCGGCGTGTAGGTCGCGGGGCGGGCGGTAAGTGCCGAGATGGGCGTCGACCAAGGCTGCTCGGGCTCCGCGGACGAAGTTGGGGCTGCCGCGATGCTCATCGACTCCGGCGACCACGGCTTATCCGCGGGCCGGCTCCATTCGAGCAGCACCTTGCGGCTATCGGCTCCAAGAGAAGCGGCGGGCCCGGCCTCGGGCAGATTCGAGGCCAGCAGGCCCGTCTGGTTTGTTATGGCATCCAGCTGGGCCGACTTATTCCGCCCCGGCTGTGGCTGATTCTTCGGCAGGTACGACGCTGGCGTCACATCCACGGGACCGGCTGCCCCTTGCTTGGCCGGCTGATTCGGCTTTGAGTAGTAGCTGTTGCTCGTCGGGCGGGCGACGCTGCTCGGCTTGCTCCCAGCCTGGTTGAAGTGGCTCGGTTGCTCGGGGCGGACATAGGAATGTCCGAGGCTCTGCGAGCCGAGCACTTTCGCATTGCTCTGCATCGATTCCGGTGTCACGACGGCAACGGCATTGGCCGGCACTACCGACCCGGCCTCGTTAGCGCTCAGTTCGTTCTCGCCTGGCTCGTTCGCAGCGATGGCAGGTGCGTCGATGTCTGGACTTCCGGCTCGCACCCATTCCACCCAGGTGGTCTGCAACTGCGAGAGATCCTTGAAGCCGTAATACTTCTTCGTCGTGGCTGGCCAATTGTTCGTCTTCATCCCCTCGCCGACGTACTTCACATATTTCTGCTTGCCACCCTGCTGGATGAAGTAGCGTGCGAGCGAGTAGCCCTGCGAGTAGAGCGGCAAAATATCTGGCGGATATTCCTTCATCGCGAACATCTTGTTGAACGCGATGCCCCGATCGGTCATCAGGAACTCGATAAGGTACTTCTCTTGCTTTTTCTTCTCGTCGGGATGTTCGACCGTGGTGCACGCCCCTTCGTCTGCCCAGCGCGGGAGTGGGCGGCCAAAGTGAGTGGCGAAGATCGTGTGAGTCACTTCGTGCGGCAGGACTGAGTCGAGAACGCGTTCGCGCGAGCCTTGAATGTCCATTGTCCAACCGAACGGCTGACCGTGCGGGTTGAACATGAAGCTCGTGGCGCCACCGGCGCCGAGTTGCGGATGAACCTTGGCCTGAATCGGGCAGGGCTGATTCCAAGGCGGGAGTTCTTTACCAAGCCATTCAATGGCCAGGTCGCGACGAAAGGTTTCTGCTGCCGTGCAGATTTCCTGAGCAAGCTGCTGGGTCGGAGCTTGAACAATGAAGTTCTGCGAGCGAGCACCGGCGCCGCAGGCGAGCAGCGCCGCCGTCGCAAGCGCGACGGACACGAGACGAGCTTCCATGCTTCTGGGTCCTTCCAGGAGGTGGGAGTTACGTCGGCCTCAATCCCTGGGCCGATCCTTGCAACTCGCCGCCGCTGCGGGAAGCAAACGACGAGCCAAACCAAAAACGATAGCCGCACGTAGGCGCTGCGGACGCGTGTTTCTCCGTGCGCCGCCGCGTTTTTTGTGCGTTCTCACCCCGCACCAGCTCACCGAAGGCAGGCCGACGCTTTGTAAGATTTGCAAAACCTAACGTATGCACCAGAGGCGGTACTAGAGCGTTTCTACTGGTTTTGCGGCTACTCGCCTAGTTTTTGGCAAAAAATGCGGTGGTGTGCTAGCGGCCTGTCTTTCGACGGCTAGATCAGTCGGCGGAAAGTGGTAGGTCACGACCGATGTTTGCTGTGGGGGAGCACGATCAACCTTGGAAATCAGAATCAGTGCCTCATAATCTACGGACCAACGGCGTCCGACCCGGCTCACGTGAAGTGACTAAGCGAGGTGCTATACGAGTCCTGGTGGTAGCCGCCGGTTACCACCGCGCACCTGGGTGATTTCCATTCCAAGTCGTCGATAAAGAACTCGGTATCTTGATCCCAGATTGTCTTCGATGCAGCGATTACGGGCGGCCGATGTGCCGCGAAGCGTTGCAAGAAGGACTCGCTCGGGTCCCTCCTGCCAATTATCAAGCTGAAGGCCCGGGTCTTGCGATATCGGCTCGGAGGATGGTGATCGAATTGATACCGGAACACGGCCTCGTACACGTGTTCAGCTTCAATCTCCGGAGACTCAAGTTCGATTGCCACGACTGGAAAGGGCGATTCAATGACTGCCAGTTGCTCGACTAACCGATTCGCCTCTTCCTCGGTAAGAGGAGTGGCTTCTTCCTCCAGGTGAGCGCGCGGCAGCGATTGTTCGACCAGCGGGGCCGACTGTTTCTGGTGACGATCATGCTCAGATTCGTTTGTGGAACCTGAACAAGCGGGGGCCAGCACCAAGCACGCGACGAGGATGGTCGATCGAGGGTTGATGTGATTCATGACGAGTGCCGTAGGGACGCCAGGTTAAGGCGTCCGTCTGAAGTTCGACAGGAGAGTTGCTGTCGTTGTTTCAGGTGAGGAACGCCCAGTTGGTCGGTCACTCTTGGCGTGGCGAACGCGGCGAAGTTTCCCAAATGCGTTCTTCAACAGTGACTGACCATCGCCGTGCGTATCTGGTGACGTGAAAGCGACTTCCCGAGGAGGCCGAATCGCTCTCGTAGTATCCCCCGTACACCACGGCGTGATTCGGTGTGTTCCAATCCAAGCCTTCGACTTCGAACAGCAGATCCGTCCCTGCTCGGAAGGTTGCTGAGGAGCGGACCGTTGGTCGCTCGCCGCGGAAGCGGCGCAGAAACCTGACATCCGGTTCCACGTTGTCGACCTTCACGCAGAAAGTCTCCGCTTTGCGCTGTAGTGCCGAGTGATTGTGGTCGAACAGATAACGCAGCACGGCTTCATGCACGTCATTCACATACTGCATCGGAGCATCGTCGTCGGAAGCCACATCACGAGCGGGCAGTTCGATGGTCTCGAGGCGCTTTACGATTTCGTCGGCTTCACGCTCGGTGAGCTGCGACTGCGCCTCAACATCGAATTGCGGTGGTCGCAAGTCGAACTTCAGATCCGGAACCGGTGCTCGATCGTCGACCCTTGGGCGGTGTTCCGTCGAGCGAGCCGGTTCGCTCGATAGCGAAGGCGAAACTCCGGCCAGAAGCAATAGCAGCGATGCCAGACAGAGGGTCCCCTGGGGGAAGCTGTGTTCCATCGATATTACTCCTACGTGGCGCAGAACACGGACCGGTAGTCGTTATTCGCGTCAGCCAGAGACGAATATTGCAGCGATTGAGGGCGATCGACTCTAAGAAGACTGTGTGTAGGTTCCACCGCCAAGCAGTTTCGGCCTGCGTTTCGCTGGAGGATAATATTGACTAATTTATAATTAGTTATTACATTACGTGCGTGTCTGCCCTGCTTCGTTTTTGAAGGAGAGGCCGGTCGGTGCTGCGCGAATAGTAAGCGGTGGTCGGCGACATCCGGTACGTGATGCGATGCCTTACCGTTGAGCGCCGGCCGCTCAGGTTAGCGCAAGAAGGGATTGTTCAAATGGGGGTGCGCCGCGCGAAAAGGGGTTGTAGCAGATTTGCTGCGAATCGGCCTAAGTGCAGCCCCGACAGCACCTGCGCGGAAACGATTGATCGCGCTAGCTATTGTGGAAACCACTCGCGGGGGTGGTGTTCAGCTGTTCGTTGGTTTCGCGAGTTGCGGCAACATTTCGTGGTCATATTCGAAGCGGACCTGACGCGTGTCTTGTTCGCGACCGGTGGGGACCGTGAGGCTGCTGTAGAGTTCGGGCCGTCTGGCTTTCAACCAGCGGACGCCGGTCGAGCGCTCGCGGAGGGCGGCGTCGAGATCGGCAATGACCAGATCGTCGCCCGCCTTGTCGGTTTCGCGAAGAATGCGGCCGTAGCAGTCGAGGATCATCGCATTGCCGGTGCGGACCTCATTGTCGTCCGGGCCGACGCCGTTGCTGAACACCAGAAACATGCCGTTGTCGTGGGCCCGCGCGGGGAGCCAGCGCATCAGCCAGCCGCGGCCCTTGTCGCCCGTGAGTTCAGCATGGAGAGCTGCGGGGTTCGTTTCGCGCTCGTCCCACAACTTGCGGTCGATCACTCCCATGGCAAACGGGCTACCCGATTTGCAGCCGCCCGTTTGATGCGGCGCGAGCAGGATTTCTGCCCCAGCGAGCGCCGTAGCGCGGGCATTTTCGATCAGGTTGTTGTCGTAGCAGATCAGAACCCCGACGCGGCAGCCGTGCGGTGTGTCGAACACCGTGTAACGATCGCCCGGCGTCAGGTGCGGATTCACGAACACATGCAACTTGCGATGGCAGGCAAACGTGCCATCGGGCATTGCGACGATGTAGCTGTTGTACATTCGGTCTTGTTCATCGCGCTCGATGAGGCCGGCGCCGATCGTCATGCGATAAGTGCGGGCCAGATCGAGAAGTTGCTCCGTTGCGGGGCCATTCGGCACAGGCTCCGCCAGTTTGAGCATCTCGTCACGCGAGAGATGCCGCAGGTGCCAGTATCCCGAAATGCAGCACTCCGGGAACGCAAGGATCTCGACACCCTGCTGCGCTGCTTCGGCGGCGAAGCGAGCGATTGTCTGCAAGTTGGCCGCTTTATCGCCCGGGGCGTGCTGAAATTGAACGGAACCGACGCGGATATTGCGCATAATTTGGTGCCTGTACAGATCTACGGCTGGTTCGGCTGGCCTTCGAGAGCGTCAATCGCGAACGCGGCCACATCGCGGACCGCGGCGACCTCGTCTCCCTTGGCGACTTCCTTCAGTTCCGGCAGCGCGGGGCGAGCATCGGCGCCGAGTTGGCCGAGGCAAAAGACTGCCGATGCGCGAACTTCCCAGTTGTCGCTCTTGAGGGCTCCGATGAGGGGCTCGACCGCCGCTGGGCCTAGTGCCACTAGCTGCCGCGTAACGACGTCGCGGTCGTTAGCGTCGGACAGTTTCGCGATCCACTGGTCAGGGTCGAGTTGCGAGGTTGCAGCGGTGGTTACTTCACCTGACACCGTGTTCGTGGCCGAAGCTGAAGCATCGTTCTTGTCCGCCTGCTCCGGTTCTGCAACGGTCGTAGGTGGCTCGGCGGATGGTGGCACGTTCCGTGAGGATTCGTCGCCAGGCTTGGTAGCCGAATTCTCCGTTCCCGTTTCGCCGGTCGGTTCCGTGTCCTGGGCGCTGGGCGTAGGTGTGTTGTTGGGTACAGGGGTTGGTATGTCTCCGGAGTTGCAACCAGCTGTCAGCAGCAAGGTGAGCATGCCCACAGCAATCCTCGTTCTCATCTGCCGCTCCTTCATTCGTTGTTATGACCGCCCGCTGCAACTGCCGGGCAGTTATACCTTTGGCGATCGACTCGCGGCAATCGCGTCCTGCTTCAAGTCACATGCAACTGGAGTTCAGCTCGCAACGGAACATCTCAAGCGCCGGCGCTCGAGCCCAGCCGAGAATTGCCCTGGTTCGCTGCACGCAAGCCGCCTAAAATGCTGAAGTTACGCTGACTCCGCCTCTTCTCGCTGCACAATGGGTTATCGCTCTCTCAAAAAGGTTCTGGGCGAAACGAACATCGAGCGCAAATGCCGCTGGCTGTTCGGCCTCTGCCTGTTTGTGCTGGTCTTTGTCGCCTTCGGCCTTGTCGACTACATCGGCGAACGGCTGGTCTTGCGCAATACCTATCAGAACGGCCACGAATGGGTGCGCACGTTCCTGTTCGACAAGCACTGGGAGACCTGGGAAACCGATACCGCCTTTCGGGCCGTGCAACAGAAGATGAGCGACGAGTTACTCGGGACCCGGCATGAAGCATCGGTGCTCACTCCTGATCGCGGTCTTGTTGCCGACATGGAAGAGCGCAACGCGAACACACGCACGGGCAGAAACTCCGAGCCGGTCCCTCGCTTGTCACTGGCTCGCGATGCCGCGGAAGAAGAAATCCTGCTGAAACTGCAGCGTGAGTTCGAGAACCAATTGCTGCAAAAGGAACAAGCGGCCACCGTACCCAGCGTGGACGAGCCGGGAGTCGGTTCCGTTGCGGATCTTCCTGACGTTAAGCCAACCGACTTCAGGGAAAAGCAAACGCCGATCTTTGCCACGCGTCCCTCTCCCGAGGAAGGCAAGTTCTACTACTACGAACCGGTGAATCTGAACGAAGGTTCTTGCTACGCCTGCCACGAGTCGCAGTATGGCAAGTACGCAACGGCAGCGTCAGACATCACGACCGCCGGGCATAGCGAGCTCCCATTTGTCGTAGTGCGAGTTGCCCTGCCCTATGACGAAACCCGAACGGCGATCAATCGCACCCGCGCGATCTTGCTGGCCGTCGGCATCCTCACCGTCTTCCTGTCTATGGTCGCGTTGTGGATGGTGGTGCGTTACGTCGTCATCAAGCCGCTCGAGCACCTTCGCGAGGTGAGCGACTCGGTCAGCCGCGGCGACTTACAGCAGCGAGCAGAAATCCACACAAACGACGAATTTGAGGATCTGGCCTCGTCGTTCAACAAGATGTTGCGCCACCTGACCGAGGCACAGACGAACCTGCAACAGGCTAACGTCGACCTTGACGCGAAAGTTGATGAACTGGCTCAGCTCAACATGCGGCTGCACGAGATGAACCGCCTCAAAGGCGACTTCCTGGCCACGATGAGCCATGAACTGCGTACGCCGCTCAACAGCATCATCGGCTTCTCCGAAGTGCTTGTTGATATCGATTCGCTCAACGATAAGCAGAAACGCTACGCTAAGACGATTCAGAAGAGCGGCCGGCAACTGCTCGACATGATCAACGACATTCTTGATCTTGCGAAACTTGAAGCGGGCAAGATGGACCTCAGGCTCGGCGAATTTCGCATCGAGACGATCATCAGCGTCCAAGCCGATATGGTTCGCGCACTGACCGAAGAGAAAAACATCGACCTGCAAGTCGACATCGAAGACGACCTGCCAGTTCTCTTCCAGGATCAGGCTAAAGTGCAACAGATCCTGACGAATCTGCTTTCGAACGCGATTAAGTTCACGCCGGAAGGCGGGCGGATTGTCGTCGGCGCTCGCGGAGATCGCCGCGGCTTTGTCGAGATTTTCGTCTCCGACACGGGAGTGGGAATTGCCGAGGCCGATCGCGAAGTGATTTTCGAGAAATTTCGCCAGGGAACGGTCGTCAGCCGTGACAACCTAACGCGTGAATATTCCGGCACGGGTCTGGGCCTCTCGATCGTCAAGGAACTCTGCAAGCTTCTCGGCGGTGAGGTGAGCGTGGACAGCGAGCTTGGCAAGGGCAGCACTTTCCGCGTCCTCATACCCTGGATGAAAGCTGACGCTCCTCAGGCCGTGAGCAAGCTCAACTCAAAGCTCGACGAAATGACCAAGCCGCATCGAAAGGATTTCGAGAATTCCGACGGTGAATCCGAGTCGGCAGCGGTCGGCTCTGGTGAGAGAAACGGCGAACTGCGTTAGCTTCACGCAGTAGTGCTCCGTTCGGCATCACCGCCAATATAGCACTTCCACCTGTTCTCCGATTTCATACATCCGGTCGCCTGCCGGAAAGAACGCGAGCCCATCCGCTGCAGCAAGCGTGCGCAAGTCGCCAGAACCTTGCCATGCGAGTGGCTTAACACTTCGCTGAGTGAATTCGCCAATCCAGGTGGCCGGCCAGTACGTAGGACGGTCCCCGCGCTGAAAATGTGAAGCTGCCAGCGGAACCGTAAGTCGGGGCAATCCGGTCGGCCGGTCACCCATCATCGCCTGCAGCGCCGGCAGCACGAACAACTGGAAGCAAACTAGCGAACTCACCGGATTGCCGGGCAAGCCGAAGACAAGCGTTGTTTTCTGATTTGAACGACATATTCCAAACCAAAGTGGTTTGCCTGGCTTGAGGTGGACCTTATGGAAGACCGGTTCCACTCCGGCCTCGGTCAACACTCGCGGCACGAGGTCGAGCACACCTTCAGATACACCGCCGGACAGCACCAGAACGTCATGCATCAGCCCTTGTTCAATCTTTGCCCGCAAGTCGCTCGCATCGTCGCGGGCAACTCCGAGTGGCGCAGCCACCGCGCCTCCTTGCTGGGCCAGAGCGGCGAGCATCGGACCGTTGCTGTTTCGGATCAACCCGGCAGCAGGTGTAACGTCGACACCGACTAGCTCATTTCCCGTCGCCAGAACCGCGACGGATGGACGAGGGACAACCCTCACGCGAGAACGGCCAACTTCAGCAAGCAGGCCGATTTCGATGCCGCTGAGGCGCCGACCGCCGTGCAAAACGGTCTCACCTCGGCGCATGGACGCAGCCTGCCGCATGATATTTTGTCCGGCCTTCACGTCTTGCAGCAGGCGGACCCGGGGCGGCGAAACCGAACCCAGAATTTCGGTCCGTTCAACCATGATCACGGCATCGGCGCCGTGTGGTATCGGTGCCCCGGTCATGATCCGCGTTGCGGTTCCGGCAGTCACTTCATGCGACGGCAGCTGACCTGCGACGACTTCTTCGAGCACCACGAGTTCAGTGCCCGCCTTCGCCGATGCCGCTTGAACGGCAAAACCATCGACCACCGACTTATCATGCGGCGGAGAATCGATGTCGCTCGCCACATCCTCGGCCAGGATAAGCCCAAGCGCGCCGGCTAATGGCACCTCAAGCGCGGTAAGCGACTGAGCGTGCGAGAGCACTCGCTGCAGAGCTTCTTCAATGCCGATCATCAGGCCGGAGTCATTTTCAGGAAGTTCCGAAGCATCTCATGGCCTCCCTCGGTCAGAAAGCTTTCGGGATGAAACTGCACGCCGACCACCGGGAGCGATTTGTGTCGTACCGCCATGATCTCCCGGTCGCCATCCGGTGCATCGGCCCAAGCGGACACGATGAAATCGGGATTGAGTGTGTCCGGCTGAATTACCAGGCTGTGGTATCGCGTTGCAGTGAGTGGATTCGGCAAGCCGGCGAACAATCCCTGACCATCGTGCTCGATTCGGTCGGTCTTGCCATGCATCAACCGTTTCGCTCTGACGATCAGCCCGCCAGTCGCCTGGCCGATCGATTGGTGCCCAAGGCAAACGCCAAGGATGGGCACTTCCCCCATGAACCGTTCGATCGACGCTACCGAAACGCCCGCTTCGGTCGGCGTACACGGCCCGGGCGAAACGATAAGGTGCGTCGGTTTGCGCTGGGCGATTTCCTCGGTAGTAATCTGATCGTTGCGATGCACTTCGATTTCGAGCGTCGGATCGATCTCGCCGAGGCGTTGCACGAGGTTGTAGGTGAACGAATCGTAATTGTCGATGATCAGAATCATGCGTGCCCTGTGGCCTCGCGTGGGGGCGTCGGAGTTGCGCCCAACACATCGGTGGCGCAGTCCCTAATCATAGCGAAGCAGGGACGTTGCGGTCAGGCTCGAGGTTCGCCCAAAACCAGGGAGGACAGCCGTAAGCTAATTTAGGCTGAAAGGGGGCGGGATTTTCAGGCCTTGGCTGGCCGGCGGTTCTTCGCAGCGTGACGCGAGACGGTCCATCAGCAGAGTAGCCCTTCGGTCGACGTTCCATTCTGCGAGCAGTCGTTGCTTCACACTGAGCGGCAGGCCGAGCATGTACGCAAATACGTCACAGAGAACGCCGAGCGGGATCTGGCTGCTCAGCAACTCGTCAACTTCCTTGCACACTACCGAACGGGCAGGCAGCAACTCCCTAGCAAGCTCCGCCATTCGTTGCTGAAGCGCCGGCCGAGCTGCCTTGCCGGAGGCCGGATAGTAATCGTCCAATCGGTCGACCTCGACCTGGCGAAACGCCGTCGAGGGAGCCAGCTCCCGCTGAATGGCAGCCCTGTAGGTTCCCTGTAGTAGGAGATTGAATCGACCATCCGGCAAACGATGATGCGAGATGATCTGTCCCACACAAACTACAGGCCACACCTGCGGCCGGCCCTCATAGTCGCGTTCCCAACCGGGTTGGAGCAGACCCATGGCCACCAGGCCGTCCGACGACAAGGCGTCCTCGACGAGGTCGCAATAACGAGATTCAAAAACGTGCAGCGGTTGAACGACCTGCGGGAAAAGCACAAGGTTCGGCAGGGGGAAGAGCCGTACCGCGGCAGGGGCAGTCGCTGATACGAAGCGTGGATCCTCGAACAATGCCATTCGTCAAACTCGGGTCTAGCTTTCCGCGATCGCAAGGTCTGGCAGCACAACGACCACCTCGGCTGCAAATTAACCAATTTCAACACCGGCAGAGCAACAATGTGGTCAATCTAGCAAAAACAGACAACTTTCGCGCCTATAATTAGGCGACTTCCATAAGTATTTCCCTGAGAAGCTCCATGGGCAGCCCAACCACGTTGGATTCACTCCCCTCTCGGATGTGAACCCAATCCAGCCCGTCTTGATATCCGAAGGCACCGGCTTTCCCCTCCCAGGCCTCGGTATCGAGATAGGCAGCTAGTTCAGAATCGCTGATCGCGTTCATTACCAGACGCGTTACAGCCACTTTCACGTGGTGATCCTCACCCGGCCGCCGCCAAATGCATAAGCCGCTGTAGACTTGATGCTCTCGGCCTCGCATCAGTCGAAGCATCTGTTCCGCGTGCTCGCGATTGGCCGGTTTGCCCAAGATCTGTCCGCAACATTCGGCGACGGTATCGCACCCAATGACAATTCCCTGTTCGATTGCCTTCGCGACATCGCCGGCTTTCTGCCAGGCGAGCCGGGCGACCAGTTCCGGCGGCGTTTCTCGGCTACAAACGCCGCACTCGGCACCTTCATGCGGCGGAATCACCTCAAATTCATAACCGGCTTCCGCCATCAACTGCCGGCGACGGGGAGAACTACTCGCGAGGATTAGTCGCTGCGACGGCGTCATAGTGTCAGCCGATCAGGATGAGTTCCGGGTATTATGGCGAGCACTGTGCAAGAGCTGGAGCACGCCCTTCGAGATCGCTTGAGCACATCGGTCGCCAGTTGCATGTTACCGGAAACCACCCGATGGCTAAACGAGGGTCGCCGCAGCTTGAAATTCTGTATGAAGACAATCACCTACTAGTGGTCAACAAGCCGCCGCTCCTGGCTACCATGGGCGTCACGGAGGGAACTTCAAGCGTAGTGACCGAGGCCAAGCGGTATCTAAAAGCCAGGTACCAAAAGCCGGGCAACGTGTACCTGGGAGTCGTAAGCCGCTTGGATACGATGGTCAGCGGAGTTCTGGTACTCGCACGCACGAGTAAGGCCGCGGCCCGGCTGTCGGAGCAGTTTCGCGAATCGAAGGCTGAAAAAACCTACTGGGCGGCCGTCGAACACCCGCCCAGAGCCGAGTCGGAGACACTTACGCATTGGCTGGTCAAGGATGACAGACTCCGCCGCATGACGGTGGTTAAGACTCATACTGCCGGTGCAAAAAAGGCTCGCCTTAGCTTCAAAGTTCTTCAAAAAACCAGCCAAGCAGCGTTACTTCAGGTCAGCCTGGAGACAGGTCGCAAGCACCAGATCCGCCTTCAACTGGCAACCATTGGCTGCCCCATTCTAGGGGATCGAAAATATGGCGCTCGGCAGCCCTTTTCCGTGGGGATCGCACTGCACTCTCGGCAACTAGTAATCGAACACCCCACCACGCGCAAGACCATGACCTTTGAAGCCCCGCTGCCATCGTCGTGGAGGCAGCTCGGATTTGACCAGAAGCCGATCCCGCCTGGCTGAACCCACGAAACGCCTGAGCAGCTAACGCGGTTTGCGGCTTCTCGCGAACGCTTCCGTTGAGGATCGACGGCAGGTGCCAGAGCGCATTTTCGCAGAGAAACGCCTCCAACGAAGCAAATGAGTAGCCTCCCTACGCGGTCGAACATTGGCAGGCGAGAAGGTTTTCGCTACGCTAGGAAATCATCGCCGCTCGCGACGGCAGTGTGCAATTCTCATCCAACGGTACTCGTCACGACTGGGTCCTGAAGCAGCGGAGTTCGCTTCAACATGCCCCGATCGATGTTCCGCAACTCGGCGCTTCTGAGTGGCCTGGTTACTCAAGACCAGGTCGATGAAGCAGTTGCTGCGCTCTATCAGGGGTCAGTCTCCACGCTGGCTCCGCTGGTTGAAGCCGACGACGCGGCGCTGGCGGCCAAGCTGATTGAAATGGGGGCGCTGACAAAGTACCAAGCTGAGCAAATCCGAGCCGGCCGGACGAAGTTGAACCTAGGCCCCTACATCATCACCGATTTCATCGGTCAGGGCGGCATGGGGCAGGTGTACAAGGGCCTGCATCAGGTTATGGGGCGTGAATGTGCGGTGAAGGTGCTGCCGCTTCACAAGTCGACTCCGGAGGCCGTCAACAACTTCATCCGCGAGATTCGCACCCAGGCTCGACTCGATCATCCGAATCTCGTGCGCGCGTATGACGCCGGTCGCGATGGCGATGTGCATTATCTCGTCACCGAATTCATCGCCGGAACCGACCTTCGTCGCCTCGTTCGTTCGCAAGGTCCGCTAACACAGCAGCAAGCGGCAAGCGTCGTGCTGCAGGCGGCAAAGGGGCTCGACCACGCGCACAAATGCGGCCTCATTCACCGGGACGTGAAGCCGGGCAACATCCTCGTCACTCCGCGCGGAGTAGCCAAGGTCTCGGACCTCGGCCTAGCTGGGTTCATGAACGAGGCCGGCAGCGATCCCCGGGCAGGAAAAATCGTCGGTACCGCCGACTACCTAAGCCCGGAGCAAATTCGCAGTCCGCTCGATGTGACGCCGCTGAGCGACATTTATTCGCTCGGTTGCACGTTGTACTACGCCGTCTGTGGCAAAGTACCGTTTCCGGGGGGAACAGCGCGTGACAAGGCCCGGCGACATTGCGAGGAAACGCCGTGGCATCCCCGGCGATTCAATCTCGAATTGCACGAGGAATTCGTCGACATCATTGCCGACATGATGGAGAAGAACCCGGCCGACCGCGTTCAGTCGGCTGAGGAAGTGGTCGCGCGATTGGAGCAATGGGCCGGCGATACGACACCGATTGGCCAGCGATCACTCAAATCGCAGTGGAGCGCTCCACCGCTCATTGCGACCGTCGAAGAAGAGGCTCGCGGCGAGACCAGTCAAGATACCGACGGCGGCGAAGCCTCTGCCAGCGGCACGGATCAGGCAAGCCAGAACTCTCAGGCAACAACTTCCCTGCGTTCGAGTAGTCAGGATACGGCGGCGCCTCGCACGGGTCGTACGCGGCCCTTCCCATTACCGGGGCAAGTTCGTCAGTCGATCGCCACGATGTCTCCTGTCTCTCTAATCGCTGTAACTCTTGCCGTGGCAGTGCCTCTGTCGATGTTTGCAGGGGCACTACTGGCTTCTCTGCTTTTCTGGGCTTTGCGCTAACGGTCGACACCGTTGGCGGTTGAAGCCGGCACTGTTCAGGGACGCTGCGGTGCCGCGAGAGGCTCTCCGTCGGAAACCGACGGAGCCGATGCTGGGGTGGCGACCGGGGCCCGGGTTCGGGCCGCTGCAAGTTCGCGGGCAAGGGCGTTGCCCGTTTCAGGGTCGAGGAACTTCATCAGCAGCTTGCGCGCGTCGGCAAACAGACGCTGGATACGGAGTTCGGTGATGCGATCCCGGGAAGTGATTGCCTGCTGTTGCTGATCCAACACTCGCGTCAAATCGGCTCGCGTTTCCAGGAGTCGAAACTCTTCAAGGGTGTCCTGGGCCTCGTCGATCTTTCCGGCTGCAAGTTGTTTTTTGAACCGAGCCGCAGCCAATTCTCGCCGCGCGACCAAGTCCATCACTCGACTTTGAAAAGCAAGCACGAACCCTTCCGCCTGAAGCCGACCATCATCGTCCACAACCTTGGCAATCATTTCCGGTGACTGCCCTGGAACTATGGGCAACCGAGCAAGCAACTGGCCTCCACTGCGGACGAGCAGAGACATCATACGGCCATCCGTGCTTGGAAGAACGATCGAGCCATCGATGGCGGTGGTGCCAATGAGCTTAGGCTCAACTTCGCGACTTTCGAACTGGTACACATCGTACCCGCCGAGAGGACGTGTGGGACTGGTGCGGGACATCAATACCAGTCTTGTCTGGGACCACTCGGAACGCACCAACAGCGCCAGCCGCTCTGTACGCTGACCCGCCTTCACTGGAATGGGTGCCCGATACCCCGAAACGAGTTGGCAGGTGAGTTGCGATCGCGTAACTGCGGTCACGCGGAGCAGCGTATATTCGGGAACTTGAATCCCTTCCGGTCCGGGACGCCCGGAGCGGTCGTTGCGGCGGACGATCGGCTTCAGCACAGCGTCTGGGCGGATCAGCAGCGGGGAATCCAAGTCCGTGACGAGTCCGCCAGCCCGAACCCGAGCCACGATGTTCCGCCCGTCCACCGCCTCGATCTTTGCCAGCGGCGTGAACACGCGGTTCATCGACTGCCAAACTGTCGATGCAAGTGCATCGGCGTTAGGAGCGCTATCCTCGGCGAGCGTACTCCACTGCTGCGTACGACAATCGCATTCGCGGACTCTTACGCGAAACCACCCCTCGTCCCGCGCAATGGAGACGAGCCACACTTTGTCATGTGACAGTGGGTCGCTCGGTACGCCCTGCAGGTCGTCGATCGACACGCTTTCGATCGCGGATTGGAGTTTCGAACGAAGGTTGGCTGGAGGCGGCGCGACCTCAAGTACCCAGGCGGCCCCGTGAACTGCTTCTGCGCGTTGGATCAACGCCCGCCGCAGATCTTCCTCGAGCGCAGTCGGCACGGATGGACCGTCGACCGACAACCAAACTTGTACGCTGTAGGGTGTAAATTCCCATGAGCTCTGCGCCTTAGCCGGCGCGACGTCGCCAAATAGACCAACAGCCAAGAGCAGCGCCGGCAACCAGTTCCATCGGCGCACCGCATGCCCGACCGGAAAACTGCTCGCCCGACTCGCAGGCAGTGCAGGCCTTCCCATCGCTAGTTCCCCGCCGTCTGGGGCGACAAGCGCCAATGCTCGATGTTCTGATAGAGCGAGACCGGCTGGCGACCGATTCCTTGCACTCCGCGCCGATAGGCGAAATGGTCGTACATCTGCCAAAGGGGAATCACGGTGACATCTTCGTTCAGCAGCCGGTGCAGTTGCTGAAAGTGATCACGGGCTTGTTGCCAGTTGGATGCCGCATCGATCTGACGCAAGCAGAGCTGGATGAAATTGCTTTCTGCGGCTGCAAGTCCGCCCGGCCCCAGCAGACGGCCGGCATCGACCAGCGGTTCGGCAAGGCAGGCCTCCACATACAACAAGTCATACTTCGCGTTGGCGTCGAGAAACTCGTCTGGCGGTAACTCGACTGCGTCCACCGGGACGCCAATCGCCTTCCACTGCGCGGCTAGTGCGCGGCACGCGATACGCGCCGACTCCTGCGCGGGATGCGCGAGTGTCAGTCGGTCCAGCGGCGGCAACTCCTGTGTTCGCTGGTCGTAGACCGCTTTCACTTCACGTTGTCCCAGCAACCGTAGCGTTAGCGCTAGCCGAGCGTCGAAAGGCCGTGGAGCGATCCTTTGGTCGTAGCCGTAAGCAACCACCTCACCTACCCCAGCCGGCGCTGGGAATGGCGCACTGACGACACGGTAACCGGCGAGCGAGGCACCACCGAGCAGCGTCTCGCGAAGGATGGCCTCGCGATCGCTACCATAGAGCAGCGCTCGGCGAAACGTCCGATTGGCAAGGAAAGGGCTGTGATGGCGGACGATAATTAGATGAGTGCTCGGCACGCCGTAGGTGTCGACTACGATCGATCGGTCCTGCTTCAACTCAGCGATATCCGCCGGGAAAACCCGTTCCAGGATTTCGATCTCGCCCCGCCGCAAGGCCAGAACAGCGCGCTGCGGATCGTCGTAAGTTCGCTCAACGACCTCTGCGATTTGCCCTCGAGGTCTTTCATCGGCTGTAGCGACAAACCGTGTCACTCCGTTCGCCGACGAAAGGAGTCGAAATCGACCCTTTGTCTCCGACTCGTCGCCGTAGTTTTTGAGAGCGTCTTGTAGCACCGCCTGCGGTAGAACGTGCGACCGGCGGAAGGTTACAGTTGCTTGCCAAACATCGTCGACTTCGACGGATTCAATCAGCCGCTTCAGAGGGTCGTCACTTGCGTCACTTTTTTCTGTTCGCGGGAGCAGGAACTCCGACAACTGATAGCCGTCGAGCGAAGTGCCGTCACCGTCATCCTGCCTCATACTTTGATTAACGCTGGACTGGAGGCGAAATGCCAGCTGCCTCCCATCGTCGCTGCTTTCTGTCTCTCCAAAGGGGCAGGTATAGACACCCCCTTCCGGGCCAGCACTTTCGTACTCGAAAAGCGGCAGCTGAACGAGCCGGCCAGTTCTGCGAGCTGCCGGGTTAACCAAGCTTCGAGAATCGTGCTGCGCAGCAGTTGCCGACACGCCGACACGGATGAGTGGGTATTGTTCAGCCATCTCCCCGGCCAGTTCCGCCCCCCCTTCCACCTGCGGCCAAATCTCCTGCATACGTGCAAAGGCATCGTAAGCCGCGACATAGTTATTCTCGGCGAGCGCCGCTCGAGCCGCATCTCGATACTTTCCAGCTTCGCTCGCCAGTTGTTCGCGCCACTTCACCGCAAAAGGCAGCCCTGCCGCCGCATACTTCTTCGTCAGCCGATCGAGCAGCGCGCGGGCGGAGCGATAGTCTCCTTTCTCTACATACTCACCAACGAGCCTGTCAGCAGCGCTACCGAGTACCTGCACGACGGTCGGGCCATCCGCCGAAAGCTGATACTTCGGCGACCGCCCATGAAGTTCCTCGAGCAGTCCTAGTGCTTCCGCATACTTGCCCTGCCTGAAGGCTCCGCCAGCCGACTGGTAGAGATACAGCTGATGAGCTTCATCGAGACCCGTAGTCTTCGAATAATTCGAACGCAGATGCAGCAGATAGTCGTAGGCTTCGTCGAACTTTCCTTCGGCCGACAGTTTCTTGAACTCGCCCAGCAGCAAGTCCTCAAACCGGTCGAGCCGGACGATGTGCCGCCAAGCCACTTCGTAGTCGCGCCCGGTATCGAGCAATTTGACGGTCAGCTTGTCCGATGACTTCGGTTTTTCCGGTGGCCTACCACCCGGAAAACGAATTGGTGCGACTTTAATCACCTCACTGCCGTTCGCTTCGTCAAGCGTCAGTTGGTCGAACGGCTCTTGATCCAGCAGTGAACGACTGTCCTGCGCGATGACAGGCCGCGAGCACAGGAATACGAAGACAGCTATGCAGCAGCAAAGCAAGCCCGCAACGGTTTTGCCAATCCAACGGTAATAGACGGGCATCGCCATCATTAGGGCCGCCTCGGCAAATTAACCAGGTGTAGCGTGCCGTCCGCTCCTCCGACGAGCAAACGTTGGCCGACAATCGAGGCTGCGTTTCCGAGTGGTTCACCAACATCGATCGAGGCGGTCTCTTCTCCCGTGTCGGCGTGGAGCCGAGCGACGATCCCGTTTTGATGCACGACGATCAGATCTCCGTCCTTCACGAGCGGTGCTCGGGACAGACCACCGTGCTCAAGCTCATGCTTCCACAGCAATTGTCGTTCAGCGCCCAGGCACAGAAGCGAATTGTCATCCGCTGCATAAACTCGACCGTCGATCGCCACTGGGCCCAAACTGCAGCGTCCGGTAAGCGGCCAAGTCCCTACCGGAGCGAGATCGTCCGACTGATACGCTCTAAGTTGTTCGCCGGTTTTGGAACGAACGACGCCATACAGTGCCTCGCCGGTCGCAGCCAAAGGGGATTCCATCAGGCCCTCGAGCGGACGCTCGACCGTTGCATCCAGATGTGGCTGCGGTTGTTGTTGAGCTGTGATCCGGAATAATCTGGACAGACCGTCACTTACCGCAGCGGTTGATCCGTCAGGCGGAAGTGCGGTTGGGGTCGTCCATGCGAATGAGACGCCCGCTTCCAGTTTCGGCTGAAACGGTCGCATCACTTCCTCGCCCGTGTCTGGGGAAAGAAGCAAAACGCGCCCGCTGCTTAGCGGCGTCAACAACCCGCCTTGGAATAACGCCGGTGCCGCCGTTGCATCGGCTACGGCCGCAGGCATCTTCAGCCAGCGAGACCGATTCTCTGGGGCGGCAACGTCGTAAACGAGAGCCTGGGGTGACTGTTCGAAGTTGGAACAAACAATTCGACCGGGCGCGAGCTCGGTTACGTTGCGCAAACTGAAAGAGCCGGTGCCCGTCGGCGGCTGTGAAACAGGAGAGTCGCCATAGCCGGCAGACAATGCGGAACGGTCAATCTCGAACACTCGCCCCGCGGCAGTAACGGCGCCAAGTTGAGCCCGAGCATCGCTTGCCATGACCGCGACGAGCGGGGAGGTGAGCGAGCATTGCCATTGCGAGGTGCCATCGCCCGCTCGGGAAGCATCCACCAGAATGCCCGGCGCCCTCGGCCGACGACGAACATGCACCAGCGTCGAATCGAAGAGCCGCAATGGCCCTACGAAAGCGTCGTCCTGATAGAGCGACCAGACCCGGGACAACTTCTGAACGGCCGCCTGGATCTCATAAAGTGCACATCGCCGGCCCGCGACCCAAAGCTGGCTGCCTTCGAGAACATGGTGATAATTCACGCGCTGCGAATCTGTCGCTGTTACCCGGCCTAGCTCACGAACGGACTGTTTTTCGCCAGCCGAATCAATTTCGAAGACAGAGATCTCACCCAAATCAGTAACCACCGCTGCACGCCTGCCGCTCGTGCTCAGTGGCGTGCCGATCCGTCCCTTCAGGCGAAACGGCGACCCAGGTTCCGCGAGTTCTCCATTCTCACCACTCGGTTTCAGGATGTGGAGCAACGAGTAGTCGTCGCTGGGGGACTCCGGGATCAGTAGATGCTCCAGCACCACGACTGGCGGTGCGAGTATGGCGCCAACGGTGTGCCCCAGATAGTGAGTCCGATGGCATTCAAGCGTTTGAGTGCTTAGCACAAAAACTGTCGAGTGTTCGCCCGCTTGATACAGTCGGTTTCGCTTCGCATCAATACAAGGTCCGACCGTCAGCCGCTGAGGGAGTTGAGCTTGGGTAGTAACGACACCGTCAGAGAGTCGTACGGACAAAATCTTGCCTGATGCGGTGGCAATAAACGCCGCATCCCGCAACACGGCGGGCTCGAACGCACGTTCGCCTAGTTCCTGCCTCCAAACGAGTTCACCAGTTGAGCCTTTCAATTTCAATAGCGAATTTGACCGTCGCTCAACGACAAGCACATCGGCGTCCGGGGTGGCGCCGAGGGGTATCGGTTGCGTAGTTGTCTCCACGCCGACATATCTCCGCCAGCTCACGCGACCCGACTTCACTTCGATCGCATAGATCGCGCCATCCAGCAGCGCGAACGTCCGCAGCCCAGCGGCTACCGCCGAAACGTCACCGCTAAGATCGGCCAAAACGACGCGCGCCCCAACTGGCTTAGGGTCATCCGTCAGAGCGGAAGTATCAGGATGGGTGATCTCGACCAATTCCCGTTCCCGCTGTGCGATGGCGAGGGTCGCTGCGGAAAGACTTGCGTCAGTCGAAAGGGCGGGATACGAACGGAGCAGCGACTTGCGGATCTCATAGCCTTCTCCTGCATCGCCGGCTTTCGCAGCTGAGTCAATCTTCGCCAGTGCGGTTTTGAGAGCCTGATCCTGATCGATGCTACGGCGGGCGACCTGCAGCTTTTCGAGAACACCGCTGATGCGACCTTCAATGTCCTTACGAAGGGAGGCGGGAATGTAAGCCGGATTCGTAACCAGTTCCATCGCCTCTTCGGTAGACTTCACAAGCTGCTGGCGACGATCGCTGTCTTGCGAGTCTTCCGCCTGCTGCGCGAAGGCATCGGCGATGGTTGGGAGCACTTGCGCGAGGTCGGCGCGTGCCTCGCCGAAGCTCGGCTCGTTCTCAATTTGTGGCAGCACTTCAGTCGCTCGCTTCAAGCTGGCTGCCGGATCTTTCGAGCCGTCGCCGAGCGACCGGATCTGGGAGATCCCGCGTCGTACTCGAGCAAGACTGGCATTTTGATCCTCAGGAAACTGCGCAAGAAACGCATCGTAACCCGCGATCGCGTTTGGATAGGCACCCTGGTTGTATTCAGCTTCCGCCTTTTCAAACAACTCGGCTGCCGAGCCGCGCGTCAGCGAGAAGTACAGCAGCGCAAACACCACGCCAATCGCGCCCAGCAAACCGCCGCCTACTAACAACAGAGGCGAATCCCATTGGTTCCGCTTCTTCTTCGGCGGTTTCACCGGCGCCGGTGGAGGAGCAGACGATCGACCTGTAAGTGGGTCAATCGCCGTCAGGCCCGATGCAGCGAGTTGCGGATCCGCGAGCAGGTCGTCGCCTCCAATCGGCGTCAATTGGTCGGAGGGCCCAATCGGCTGCAGCGTTGGCATCGGTTCCAGCCCGCCGAGTGGCTGAAGGCCATCGATCGGTTGTAATTGGCCAATCGGCTCTAGTGTTTCGAGCGGCTTCATCCCTCCGATAGGACGCAGCGGCACTACCGGCCGCGTCGGCCCAATAGGCTGCAATTCGGTACTGGGATCGGCGAGATCCATCGGAGCCGTGACCGCGGGCGGATTCGGTCGGCGCGGCTGCTTCGGGATTGGCGCAGGTGCAGGAGTCGGCTTCTTTGGCGCCGTCGGCAATTGCCCACTTCCACCGGGTCGTCTTTCATCCCCTTGCTTCGTAGGCGGTGGCGACGCTTGAGGTGCAGCCTTCGGAGATTGGTTAGCCGGAGGTGCCGGTTCTACCGCCTCGAGCATCACGAGATCTTCGTCATCGTCATCGTCATCGACGTTTAGTGCAGGAGGAGCACTGGTGGGAGTTGAGACAAGCAGATCCTCGCCGGCATTTGTTTGATTGACCGTCGTTAACAGCCGGCGTGCCTGGAACTCCGTTAAGTGCCCCTGCTGTTGCAAGCTCCGTACGACCTCCTCGGCCGAGACAGGGCGCGGAGAGAGAGCCACTTGTTCGCGCAGGTCTCTGGCAGTCTGCTCGTCAAGCAATCCCTGCTGTTGCGCTATGTCGAGGATTTTCAGCGCCGACATTCACACTCCTCTTAATCCCTGATCCGCTGCCTGAACGCTGCCACCCATTGATCCTCGGCAGGAGAGCGGGCAAAGCGTAGACATCCATTCTACTTGGCCGCACTCAGCGATGCAGGGAGGATGCAAATCACGCGGAGCTTCCGTCGTTGTAGTGCTGCGAGATTACGTAGAACTCGTACCGACCGTTCACCTCCCGCACTCCAAAGACTGTCTTGCGGACTTCAGCAATCCGCCGCGATCCCATCTTGGCATTTTCCAGGGTCAGCAGCGCCTGATAAGTTGCAGGAGTGTAGAACTGAAAGACCACCTTTCCCTGCGGGTCTACGCCCGCCTTCGACGCTAGTCGTCGGTCGGCCTCGCGTAGCTTTCCACTGCGGTGTAGAAACCGCAAGCGTTTCTCGTCGCGGGGATCGCCGGTACGAACCGTGGGTTTTGCCGCCGCGAGCTTCGAGACGTAAGTGACATTCGGGTCGCCACCCCCCGCGACTCCAAGCTCCACTCCGAAGGAGTCGAGTTGCCGAGCGTAGGTCTCGAGGTCGGTCGCTGACATCTGAACTTCCCACCGTTCCCAGGCCGGCACACCGTCTGACGTCCCTGGGCCGCCTGGGCCGGGCCCGCGTCCATCGCCCATTCCAGTACCTTGTCCTCGACCCTGGCCCCCGGAAGGTTCTTCCAAGCTCAGCTCGGGTGTTTCGGCGACGATGGAAGTGATCGATGCCAGCGAGTTCTCCACCGGAGGCTGTTCGTTTGGAATGTCCTCGACGATCGGTTCGTCGAAGTCCTGCTGTTCGCCTGGCGTCATCGTATCGCCGCGGCCGCCACCGCCTACATCCTGAAGCACCTGCACGGCTGGCGGAGGTTGTTCCCAAACCATCCGGGACGAAAGCCAGATCATGAACATCAGCGCCGTGATCACACCAAAAACGATCAGCACGGCCAGCAGAACGCCGGAAACCTGGTCGTAGCGAGAGACGCTTAGCTCGACCTTCGCGGAAGTGTCAGCCGAATCACCAGAGGAACCAGCCATTGATACCATGCAAACTCAAGTTCGAGGCTTATTCTAGTAATTCGCCGTCAGGGCGAATGGATAGAAACCACTCGGTCCACGCCTTCTGTGCTTGCTTGATCTCCTCGCGGTTTGCGCCTGGCTCCAATCCCATGCCATCGACCTTGCGGCTGATGAAACGCAATGACTTATCGGCCTCAAGCACCACGCGAACGTCGGGATCGGTCAAGGCATAGAGCAACTGCGGCACGCTATCTAACTCGCGAGCCGCTCCGAGTGAACGAACGGCAACTAGACGAGCATCGGCAGACTCCGCCCGAACAAGGGCTCGCAACCGCTCGAGTTGACCCGAGCGACGGCCGATCTCCGGATCGAGCCGAATTGACCTGTCGGAGGAAGCCAGATCGGCCAATTCCGGATTGTTTTCGTCTTCGATTAACGAAAGCAGTTCATCTACAGAACCCGACAGCGGTGTCTCGACCAACTTGCCGTTATTCTCTCGGATGTCGGCCGTATTAACGGGCAATCCCATCCCACCTCTCAAAACGCCATTGCCCAGGTCGACGACGCTCTGAGTTATGGCCTTGCGAGAACTGCGAGACAGAAACAGCACGCCGAACGCCGTATTGACCGGTGCACCGTCAGGCGAACCTTCCGTCCAACTGCCGTCCTGCTGCTGATTCTTCTGCAAGTAGTTGAAGCCAGCTGTGTACCAGGCCGGTTCCTCAGGAAAGTCGAGCTCGAATAGCTCGCGATAGGATCGATATCGCTCGTAGCCGTAGATGAAGTAATGATTCCATTCGGCAGACGGGATTTTGAAACCTTTCTCGAACCAGGCGTTGCCATCACCAATCGCTCGCCTGAATAACGCTGGATCGACCGCTGCTTTCCTGCGTCCAGCCACCGCTTCTTCTTTTTCCACGGCGACGAGAGCCGATGGAAGTTTCTTTTTCTTCTGTTCCTGGTCCTCGCGACCGGGCATCACGATTAGGTCCCCCAAGATGTAAAGCGAACCGAGGCCTGCGGCGGTTCGCGACTGGGTTTGCGTGTCCTGCGGCACGCGGGTGAAATTGCCGGGGTCGACGGCGTGATATCCCCAACCTCCCGAAGGATCTTGTGCTCGGATCAGGTAATTAGCCGTACGCTCGATCGCCTGAATCGGAATGTCAAAGCCGTGGCGATGGGCCATCCACATCCCCAGAACGGCGTACTGGGTTTGCGAGTTGTCGCAAGTCGGACTGCCGTCGTTGTATCCCCAACCGCCGCCGGCCTTCTGGCGTTTGAGCAGTGCATCGACGTACTTGGCGATGGTTTGCCGCTCCCCTTGCGGATCGGCTTCGCAAAGAAAGATGAGAGCGCAACCGAGGCTGTAATTGTCGATAGCCAGATCGGCTGGGTTTGCACTGCGGCACTGTTGGAGCGCGTTCTGGATTTGCTTGTGCTTCAAATCCCGATCGTTCTTCAAGAAGGAAAGCGCGATCAAGCACTGACCACCCAAACGCTGCTCGCTGTGGTTCTCAAGAAACTTGAGAGCCCGTTCGATGGTGGCTTTCACTTCCGGCGAGTCTGCAGAAATGGCACGAGCGGATTGCGCGAAGATCAGCACCGCAACCAACCACACGGCCAGTGAGACCGTAGAAAGGTTGGGCCGATGAATTTCGAATCGCGTACGCATATACCAGCCGTAGTTGCCCGGCGGAGAAGGAGTTTGGGCAGAGAAAGAGGTGCATCAGACTGCCGACTTCACCCTTGCGATGAAAGCAGCGCGGCCCTTCGGTGCATACCTCGGATGCTACTGACCCCTGCAAATCAAGTCAAGCAAGCAAGCGATTCAACTGATTGCCTGGATTGAAGTTCGACCATTCCATCCCCCGCTATGCCCCAGCCGGGTGGCGATTGAGATTGGTCCAGGTCCGACCTAGAATGCGAGCCTGCTACTCAAACTCACTGCTACTTGCCCTTGAGGTACCGGAATGTCTCGCCCGCTTTGCATTCGACTGTGCTTGTCCGCCCTAGTTATCGTTGTCGCAACCGCCACTGCGGACGAAAAACCGTCGGCAAGTTCAGGAGGGGAAGGATTCGTTTCGCTATTCGATGGCAAGACCTTGGAGGGGTGGCAGGGCAGCACGAAGGGTTACGTCATCGAAGACGGCACGATCATCTGCAGGCCGGATGGTGGCGGCAACCTCTACACCGAGAAAGAGTACGCGAACTTTGTTTTCCGATTCGAGTTCAAGCAATCGCCCGGTGCGAACAACGGCGTAGGCATCCGAACTCCGATGCAAGGGGACCCCGCCTATGTGGGCATGGAAATTCAAATCCTTGACGACTCATCGGATCGTTACAAAGGAGTGGCCGACTGGCAACGCCATGGTTCGGTCTATGGCATTGTCGCCGCGAAGCGGGGCCACCTGAAACCGGTCGGCGAGTGGAACACCGAAGAAATCACCTGCGACGGCCGCAAGATCAAAGTCGTTCTCAACGGAGAGATCATCGTTGATGCAAATCTGGATGAGGCGAGCACCCCCAAAACGCTGGATGGCAAAGACCATCCTGGCCTCAAGAACGAAAAAGGGCACATCGCCTTCTGCGGCCACGGTACCCGCGTCGACTTTCGCAACATTGAAATCAAAGAGCTAAAGTAGGCAGTTCTCACGGCGAATTGCTGAATGTCTCAAGTCGCCCGGTCGATAACACCCATGCGAGGTTTTATCGGACCACCGCGCGCCGAGGAAACCGCCGGCCGATGCATGCATCGGCTGTTCTTCATGCAAGTTCCAGGGAAGGAACCGTCGCATGTGGTTGCGCAAATTGCCGTTGCCTTTGGCACCCGTGTCTGGACTCCGTCCGGCACTCATTGCGGCAATGTTGTTCATCGCCGGCTTGTCTTCAGCGAATGCTCAATCGTCTGTAGCTGAAGCGGCAGCTGGCGAAGGAAAGATCGCGACCAAGAACCTGCTCAACGTAATGGTCGACGGCGGGCCGCTGATGTATCCCATCGCGCTCTGCTCATTTGTGCTCACTGTGTTCGTATTTGAGCGAATCATTGCGCTCCGGCGGGGGCGGGTGATTCCTGGACCCTTTGTCAAACGAATCCTTGCCCAACTCGAAGAAGGTCAGCTCGATCGAGAGAAGGCCCTCGAACTCTGCGAAGAAAACGGCAGCCCGGTCGCTCTGGTCTTTGCTGCCGCCATGAAGAAATGGGGCAAGACCTCCGTTGAAGTGGAACAAGCGATCCTCGATTCCGGCGAGCGAGTGACAAACCACCTCCGCCGACACCTCCGACTGCTGAACGGCATCTCGCAGGTCGGTCCGCTGCTTGGCTTGCTCGGAACGGTAGTGGGCATGATCATGTCGTTCAACGGATTGGCGGCATCCGGCGGCGAAGGTCAGAAAGAACTGCTCGCGGGCGGTATCGCCCAGGCGCTGCTCACTACGGCGGCAGGCATGGTGGTGGCTATTCCGGCTCTCATCGCCTACCTCTACTTCGTTGGTCGCGTGGATCGGCTGATTATGGAGATCGATGCCCTTGGCCAGCAGATTGTCGAGTTGATCTCTGCCGAGGCCATCGCCGACAGCAAGGCTAGCCGCAAGAGCAAAGCGGCTTAGCCCCGGATCGCGAGAAAGGAATCGAGCGATGCCGCTGAAAATGCATGAAGACGAAATGCCGGCGATCAACCTGACGCCGATGGTCGACATTTTGTTCCAGCTCATCATCTTCTTCATGGTGGGCACCAAATTCACCGAGATGGAGAAGAAGATCGATCTCTCCGTTCCCACCGTCGCCAACTCTGCCAACTTGCCCGATGTTCCGGACAAGCGGATTGTGAATGTCTATCGCGATGGTCGAATCGAACTCGATTCGCAGACGGTTTCGCTCGAACAGTTGCAAAGCGATCTGGCAGCCTGGCGTGGTCGGGCCGGGAACCCCAGCGTGGTGGTGCGCGGCGACGCTGAAGGGCCGCTGCAGAACGTGGCATCGGTTCTGACTGCTTGCCGCGACGCCGGCATCTCCGATATGGGGATCTCCGTACGCGTCGATAGGAAACAACGGTAAGTCGCGTGTCGCTTCACCCCAACATCCTGGCGATCGCTGCCGCGCCCAATCAGACGCTGGCAATTGTGTTGCTGTCGGGGTTCGGCTTACTGAGCGTCGGCCTGCTGGTGCTCATGTGGACACGCTGGGGTCAAGCTCAGCCGCTCGCCAAGTGCGTCGGCCTGTCGGTCCTCGCCCATCTGCTGCTCCTGATCTATGCCTATGCCACGCAGGTCTTTTACGACGTACCGGGCAACTCGGAATCGGAAGTATTTGAAGTTCGATTAGTTCATACCGGAGACGATGTCGATGCTTCCCCTTGGGTGGATCCGGATGACCTCGTCGTTCCGCCGGACGATCTGACAGCCCTAGGAGTGCCAGAAGCGGATGACGAGCAAGCCCTGAAACCCGGCTCTGAGACCGAAGATCCGACTCCGCCGGGTAATTCAGCGCCACCGCTGCTTGCGGCCCCTGCCCGAGTCGAACAGCCAAGCGAGTTCTTGGACAACGCATCCCCAGAAGATGCCAATGTCGCCCCAGAACTTGAGCCATCGCCAACCGAAATTACACGGGCCGAAACCCCAGCACCATCGACACTTACCGAGGACCCTGTTCCGCCGTCATCAGCTGATCTCGCACCAGCGGAAGCACCGGCCGCATTGCCCGAAACGCCAAGTGTTGCACGACAGGAAGCGTCTCAATCGGCGCCGAGCGACCTCCCGCCCAATGCAAGTATGGTTCCAGTAACCGCACCTCCCCTAGCAATGCATGGGGCGAACACCGCTGCCCCCCTACGTCGAATGGGCGATGGACAGGCTCTCCCAAAAGTCTACACCGCCCGCATCGCTGCCGATCGGATTAAGGTTGCTGAGCAGCATGGTGGAGATGCGAACACTGAAGCCGCAGTGTCGGCTGCACTAGAATGGCTCGCCGCTCATCAGAGCGGAGATGGACGCTGGGACGCGGGCAAGTACGGGGCCGGTCGGGAAACTATGCTGCTCGGGCACGACCGAGGAGGAGCGGGCGCCAAGGGGGATACCGGTATCACCGGCCTTGCACTGCTCGCGATGCTCGGAGCCGGCAACACGCACCTGGAAGGCGACTACCGCGAGAACGTCCAGCGCGGGCTTGAGTTTCTGCTTCGCAGCCAGGCTGCCAGCGGCAGTCTGCAAGGTGAAGCTGAGTTGTTTGCCTCGATGTACTGTCACGGAATCTCCACGCTTGCTTTATGCGAAGCGTACGCGATGACCGGCGATCCTCGCCTTCGCGATGGTGTTACCCGAGCAATACGCTACAGCATCGAGGCTCAGCATGTCGGTGGCGGCTGGCGTTACCAGCCGGGCGATGCAGGCGATATGAGTCAGTTCGGCTGGCAGGTGATGGCGCTGAAGAGTGCCGAACTTGGTGGCTTGCCGCTCCCGCATGAGACTCGGGCCCGAATGAGTCGCTTCTTGCGAACCGTTACTTCGGGCCGGCGCGGCGGTCTGGCGAGTTACCGCCCTGGTGAGCGTCCCTCGCGGACAATGACTGCCGAAGCGCTTGTGTGCCGGTCGCTGGCTGGTATCGAGAACTCCTTCGCGGCCATGGATGAAGGCGGCCAGTTCATCATGAGTGAGTTGCCCGGCGACGGACGAACTGACTTCTACTATTACTACTATGCGACGCTCGCCATGTATCAGCGGCAGGGAAGTGATTGGGATCGCTGGAACAAGGCCTTGCAGAGCAAATTGCTGCTCGAGCAGCGGCGCGACGGTGAATTGGCCGGAAGTTGGGATCCGGATGCCATGTGGGGCAGCTATGGTGGCCGCGTCTACTCCACGGCCCTCGGCGCACTCTGCTTGGAAGTCTATTACCGCTACCTGCCGCTTTACGACAGCGACTTCACCGGTGAGCAGCGCTGGACAGAGCGACCCGGTTGGCAGACGCCTCGATGACAAACCGTCGGGTGCGATTGTAGTAAGCGACGCGCCGCTGATAATGCAGGTGGTTCAAGCAACGGCCCAAGCCAAATCATGAGTCGCAATCGCCTGCCTCCCGGCCAACACCTCGCCGCCCTTGAAAAGTGGCCCGTGGTAGGCGAGCGCAGTCCCGCTTCGGGCACTTCTGCATGGACCGTCACTGTCACTGGACTAGTCGAGCGACCTCGCACATGGACGCTCGCCGAACTTGCGACGTTGCCGCAAGTCGTTCGCAGCGTCGATATCCACTGCGTCACACGCTGGTCGAAGTTCGATATGCAATTCGGCGGCGTGCTGCTTGCAGATATTCTGCAACAGTGCTTCCCCGCAACATCCGCGAAGTTCCTGTCCTTTGTTGCTCGCAGTCCTCGTCAGCACAGCACCTCATTGCCACTCGGTGAAGCTCTAAGCCTAGAAGCAATGCTGGCCACCTCCGCCGACGATCAACCGCTCGCCAGCGAGCATGGCGGACCCATCCGGGTCGTTGTCCCCGGCAAGTACTTCTACAAAAGCCTGAAATGGCTGACTGAGATCCGCGTGCTCGAACGGGACGAACTCGGTTTCTGGGAAGGCAAAGCCGGCTATCACAACGAAGCCGACCCCTGGCTCGAGCAGCGGTATGTCGCCGCGAACCTGAATCGCCTTCAGGTCGCCAAAGCCTTCACGCAGCGGAAATTTGCGGGCCTTGAGTTTCAAGGCTTGCAGGCACGCGGCATCGCTCTTGAAGGTCTCGATGCGACCGCGGCAATCCTGCGCAATGCCGACTTCCGCCAGGCCCAACTTCGCAAAGCAAGCTTCGAGCGAGCCAATCTCTCGAATGCCAGGTTTGAGCGGGCTGACCTGCGAGAGGCTTCGTTTCGCGATGCCGACGTCGAGGGCGCCGACTTCACTGGCGCGGATCTCCGCGGCTGCGACTTTCGCGGGGCTTCGTTGCTCGGCACCACCTTCTTCGCCAGCAGCAATAACGACCCAAACTCATCGCTGCTGGCGGGGGCGGAAGTCGATTCAGAAACCCGGTTCGATCCTGATCAACTCGGCCAACTCTTCGATCACCAAGCAACCTATCTGAAAAGCCGCCTGGCTTAAGCTTGCCGCGACAATCCAGGCTGCCCAGCCTCTCGCGTGGTACCTTCGCTGGTCGAAATTCTGCGACTATTTCTGGCGGGACGCTGGACGCGGGTTCGATTGGTAACTAGTTAGCTTTACGTCGACTTAGACAGGGTGCCACTCATGGCCAACCACCTCCGCGGCCTGCTGCTTTCGACTCTGCTTGTCACGGGTGTCGCTAGCACAGCCTTGGCCGTACCGCCGTCGTATCTGCAACTGCGACGGGCGGAGGCGCCGGGGCCCCATAACATGCCGGGTAAGCCGCCCGCTTACGTTCAGCCGGTGCCCGGCTACGGCTACGCCTATGGCTGGTTCGGCGCCGCACCTCGCCGGCACGCCGAACGGAGCTTCGGTTACTACCGCGAATACACGCCGTGGGGCTTCCGCTAACTGCGGACTGCTGCCGGCCGCCAGCCGCAGCACGGCATCCATCGCTTCAGCGAACCCGCAGCTTAGCCTACTGACGAGTCGCACCGAAGAAGAAGCTGAACACCTGCTCGTCGTCGGTGTCGGCCATCGCCACCGGGAAAGCGAAGTCGAAGGCCAGCGGAGCCGGGCCGAGTGCCGGCACATTGATACGCAGACCGAAGCCCGGTGCGACGCGGAAATTGTCCGGATCGATTGAAATGTCTCGCTCGACCGTACCGAAGTCGCAAAAGACGATGCCCTTCAGCATGTCGTCGGCCGTGATCGGAAAGATGTACTCCACCGAGTTGATCCAGCGGAAGTCACCACCGACGCGCACGCCCATGTCGACCGGCGATGCTCCACGGAACGCGAAACCACGCAGGGTGGAGAAACCACCAGCAAAGTAGTTCTCAAAGATCGGCGTGTCGCTGCCGCTAAAGCCCACCTTCGTGTTATAGGCCAGCACATGGCGGCCGGAACCGTCAGGCCGCTCTCGCAACATCCAGTACTGAGCAAAGTCGATTTCAGCACGCGGGTAGTCGAACGAACCGAATGCTTGCTCGAACGAGAGTTCGATCAAGTGCCCTTCGGTCGGGGCAAACGGCAGGTCGCGCGTGTCATGCGTGATGGAAGCTCGACCGCTGAACAAGTCGTTCTTACCCAGCGACTCTTCGAGCTCCGGCACGCCGTTCACGCGAGGATTGAACACGCTCACATTCTCGGCACGGAACGATCCCGCGACTGACAAGTCGGGCGTCAGTCGATAGCCGAGGCCCAAGCGGCCACCGTAGCGAGATTCGTCCCAGTCGAAGTAGTTGCGGTCGAAATAGAACGCACTGGCGTTCATGCTGACGTTGCTACCGAACAGGTACGGCTCGGTGAAACTCACCAAATAGCGTTGCACCTGGCTACCAGGTTGCAATTCTACGCGGAACCCCTGCCCTGCCCCACGCCAGGCGTTACCGCTGGCCAGATCGTCGAAGCTGGTGGGAACGCGAGTGATGTCGAAGTTCCGTTCGTCGATGGTAACTTGACCGGTCACACCCGCATCGGAGTTCACGGCCACGCCGAACATCAACCGGCCCGTACGAGTTTCCTCAACGAGAATGTCGAGCGGCGCTGGCGTGCCGAGCGGTTGCTCACCCGGAACGACCGACGGCGGGTTCCATCCCGGATACGGCGGTGGATTGAAGACACCGCCCGTCTGATCGCCGGGCGGAGGCGGTGGCAGCGGTGGACCCTGGTAACCGCCAGGTGGCGGTTGATAATTCACTTGAGGCTGTGCGTAGGGCTGAGGTGCTGGATAGCTTGGCGGAGCCGCAAAGGGCTGGACTGCGCTCGGAGCCGGTGCTGGTGCTGGAGAAACGGTCGGCTGGCCGAATTGGTAAGGCTGGCCGTACGGCGTGGTCGATTGCGATACGGGCTGTGCCGTGTAGGGGGCCGGGTAAGGATTGCTCACCGGTGTGCCGCCCGAAACAGGCGTCGGCCCGCGGCGATAGTCGTCGGAGCCAGGTGAATAGTCCTGCCACGGATTGGCCGACGGCGATTGGCCGCGAACGATCAACCCGTCATCGTCTGCCGCACTGCCGTTGTCCGCATTCGAAGCAAGCGGCGGTTTCTGTGTTCGGTAAGGCGAAGCTGGAATCGTCGAGGGCACCGTTGGCTGCCCAGCCGGCAATGAAACCGCCGGCGGTTGGACCGCCGCGCCACTCGCCATCGGCATCGTCACGGACGGTCCGGTTTGCACGCCGTAAGTCGAAGCGGCGCCGACCGGCTGCGAGCCATAAGGACAACTGCAGCCCTGCCGTTGCCAGATCGAGGGCCCCGCGCATCCCAGAACGCATGCTTGCACTGCGGCAAGCAGGACGAGCGGCTGAATGGTGCGGGCGTAACTCAAAGATGCGTTTCCGGGTCTGGGCCGAGCGGGGTTCGGCGTGTACTAGTGCGAGCGGTGATGACCGTGTCTAGCGTTGCGTGCCTAGGAAGAAACCAAATTCTTGAGCTGTTGCAGCGTCAGCCGCAGCGGGCTGGCCTTGCGTCGGACCGTTCCAGGAATAAATCGACGGGGCAGTTGTAACCGGAGTGTTGGCAGCCGGCGGTGCAACTGCAGGCTGTTGCATCGCCGCTGAAGCTGGGACCGTGCCCGGCGCTTGCGCTGGGCGATAGTGAGTCGGTCGTAAGCCAACCACGGCATAGGGTTTCGCTTGGGGCGCTAGCGGAACATCGGGCGACTGCCCACGCACCGCCATCTTGCCAATGGAATCGAGATCCGGCGGACGTACGGCAACCTTTGGCACTTCGCCTTCCTGCGGATTCGTGTTGAACAATTGCGAAGCCTTCAGCCGGCGCTCGGCATCGCGCATCTTGCGAGCGTCGATGATGTCGCCAGGCCGCAGGTCCAACCGGTTGAGCACGACGGTATCGCGAGTGTGAGGAAACTCGCCGGCAATGTTCACATTCACATCGCCAACGGTGAATACCTGCCCTTCCTTCACGCGATAGATCAGGTCGAGTTGACCAGGCTCTTCCAGGAACCGCGGGTCGGCTTGCACGTCGGCAAAGACATAGCCCTGACTGCCGTACAGGTCGATCAGCGTGTTGATGTCCTTGTTCATGTCGGCCTGATCGAAGTGGGCGCCCGACTTCATCTCCAGAAAGCCCAGGAGCGGCTCGCTGGCGAACTTTGTGTTTCCTTCCATCGAGACGTTGCGAACCACGTATCGCGGCCCCTCGTCGATGACGAACTTGAGGGTCAGCCATTTGCCGTCTTCGTCGAAGACCAATTCCCGACCGATGCGAGCCCGGAAATAACCGAGGCTGCGGTAATAAGCGGTGAGCTTCTCCACGTCGGAATCGATCTTCTGACGATCCACCTTGCCGCGGAAGAAGTACCACAGAATGCCCGGCTTCGATTCGATCTGTGTCTTCAGCCGATCGTCGGAGGCAATCTGGTTGCCTTCGAACTCAACCGTCGAGATTCGCTCAATCTGCCCTTCGTTGATCAGGTAGACCACTCCTTGGTCTCCCTGCTTGTCCCCTTCCATGATCGAGACATGAGCATTGGGATAGCCGCCGCGCTGATAGAGATCCTCGATCTTCCGGCGACCCTCTTCCGTCGTGTAAGCGTTGATTGGATCGCCGGCCTTGATGCCGTGTTCTTTGTTGAGCTTCTTCTCGCTCATGCCGCGATTGCCCAAGTGGCGGACATACTTCACCCGCGGCCGCTCGAGCACTTCGTACGTAACGATCACCCCTGTGGGCGATTGCTTCGTGTAGGTTCGCACATCGCGAAAAAGACCGGTCGAGACCAGGCGGCGGACGTCGGCTTGGACCAGTTCCGGATCGAATTCGCGATCCTGCCGAGTCTGAATGTGCTGCTGGACCTGATAGTCCTTGGTGACCGCATTGCCGGTGATCCGCACTTCAGCGACCAACTGCCGATTGGCAGCCACGGCCGGTGGAGAGGGCGACGAGAGCGGTTCCAGCGGCAGTACCTGCCCCGGCTGCGTCGGTGCGACGACTTGATCGGGCGTTGCCGGAGCCAGTGCGGGCCCCTGAGCCCGTCCGACCGCCGGAACCCCTAAAGCCACAAGTCCAAACAGCGCCAAGCAGGCCCACGAGCGCAGCCCCAGCAGGCCGGCGCGATGCAAGCGTTCGTAACGCGGACTTCGACTTAGGCGCTGATAAGCCATAGGGCGAGGCGTTCCCGTGTACGAGTTGGACAAGACCTTCCGGAACCGTTCGACAAGCTTTCGCGACAGCGCGCATCCTGCGCACCGCCAGCCATTCCGATAAGGCCGCGTATCAATAGCGAAATGGCCAAGCCGCCACAAGGGCGATTCCAACCACATAAGCCCGTTCCCGCGCATCGGACCTGGCCTGACCTCTGCACCTACTAGGTCCCGGCCATCGCCGTGTTGAAAAACCGTTTTACAACCTCTACGCGAGGTGCGCACAAACACCGAACCTCAAACGGCGTCACGATTTGCTTCATTTCCGGTCATTTCCTTAACAACCCTAACTTGAGAGGGGGTTCATTGTGCTTCTGGCCCGGCATGTCGCGGCGAACCCGCAATCGACAACCCCGTCGTAAGTCGACCGCTCACAATGCGGCTGCGCAGCAGCGACCCGCCCGACGCGCTAGCGACGGCACGGATGGACCGCGATCACAAATTACATAATCTTCAACAATTTGTCAACACAACAGAACCGACAAACGAGTTTGTCGAACAGGCGTCTCGCCTGTTCACCAACAAGTTCCATTCGCATCTGAATGTGCACAGGCGAGACCCCTGTGCCACGCTGCAGCCATTCCGAACAATGGCCGAAGAAACCGTTCGCCTAGCCGAACGCCACCCACCGGCCGTCAATCAGCCGTTCATGGGGCCGGAACTCGCCCTTGTAGACCATGTGGGTGGACTGGGCGATGTAGAAGCCCAGGTAAAGATGCATCCGTCCTGTCTGCTGACAAAACTCCGCCTGCCGTAGCACTGAGTAGGTCCCGAGGCTCAGCCCAGTAAACTCCGGCTCGTAGAAGCAGTAAACCGCCGACAAGGATGTGCGGCCCAAATCGGCGATTGCGATGGCGACGAGCCTACCCTCGTGCCGGTAAGCGAATTCGACCGTCTCGCAGCAGGTTTCCGTCAGAAACTGCCGGTACCCCTCTTCGTCGATCGCTCCATCGCCATGCTCGAGGCCACGCCCCTCACGATGACGATTGAAAAGCTCGACTCGCCGGGCATCGACGATCGGCGTGCGAACGCGGACGTCGAGCCACGCATCGCCGCGGCGCTTGGTGCGACGCTGTGACTCGCGCGGTGCGAACCGCGCCAGACTCAACCGGATCGGCTCGCACGCAGAGCAGCGCGGACAAGCGGGACGGTAAAGGAGCGGCCCGCTGCGGCGGTCGCCGGCTGCAAGACGCTCATCGAATTGCTCGGGGGTCAGTGGATCGACCGGCAAACGATGCGGCAAGCGGGCCATCTGTCCCGGCAGATAGGCACAAGGATTCGGCCGATCGTAGACCACAATCTCGCCGCTCGTTTTCACATCCTCATCCATCGGTCATGCCGCGCCTAGCTCATTCCGTCGTGCAAGCCGCGACTACTCAAACAGTGGCTTTCACTCTCAGTCGGTGCTTGAAGATCAGTGCGTTAGGGATCCGCATCTCCTGGGATTCTTGCGGTGTGCGATGTGCGCCATACCCGTGATACAGCAACCAGAACGGCGGAAATGAAGCCGAGGTACACGCTCGCGAGGATGTACGCTTGCGTTCGAGGCCAGAGTCCCGCGTCGGAACCTTCTCCGATTTGCATCGAGTCGTAGAGCATCAGCAAGCACGGAACAAAGGCCAGCACGAAGAAAATATTACCACACCGTTCGATCCATCCCCGCTTCGGCTTGATCATTGGAACCTCGGCGCACGGAAGGGACTGGAACTCTCGGGTTCGCTGATCGACGAATGGATGCCGTACTTGTCTGAACTCTGGCGAATTCAGCTACGAACGCCGCCCCTTATCTTAGAACCCGCCGCCGCCGTCATTATACGCGTCGATTCCCTCAAAGCGCTGCGGCGCTTTGTCCTCGAAGCGGGTGAATTCCTTCTTGAAGACCATGTCGACTTCGCCGATTGGGCCGTTTCGCTGCTTGGCAACGATGATCTGTGCCAGGCCGGCCAGCGCCTGAGCCTCTTCGCCGCGGGCGTAGTACTCTTCGCGATGCACGAACATCACCACGTCGGCGTCTTGTTCGATAGCTCCCGATTCGCGGAGGTGGCTGAGACGAGGAATATTGTCCTTGCTCGCTTCCGTCTGGCGGTTGAGCTGCGCCAGACAAATCACCGGCACTTCCATCTCGCGCGCGAGTCCCTTCAGGCGGCGGGCAATCTTGGCCACTTGCTCCTGCCGCGGGTCCTTCGAATTGTCCGGTTCGATAAGCTGCAAGTAATCGATCACGATCAGACCGAGCTGACCCATGCGACGTTTGATGCGCCGCGCGCCGGCGGCGATCTGTGTTACGGTACGCGCCGGTGCATCATCGACATACAGCGGCGCTTCGCTCAGCAGGCTCGCCTTTTCGACGATCCGATTGCGATCGTCCTGCGAGATAGTGCCGTTACGCAATCGATGGCCGTTCACTTTGGCGACTGAACAGAGCAGACGGTCGGCGAGCTCGATCGCCGACATTTCGAGGCTAACGAACAGCACCGGCTGCCTTTGACCGAGGGCAACATTCTCGGCGATATTCATCGCGAAGGCCGTTTTGCCCATCGACGGGCGAGCGGCGATGATCACAAGTTCCGACTTATGCAAGCCGCTCGTCTGCTGATCGAGATCGGTAAAGCCGTAGTCGCAACCGCCGGCTTCGTGCTCTCCCTTCATGCGGGAGTCGAGGCGGTCGAGTGCCAGGTGCAGCACGTCCTTGATCGATTCAACCTTGCCGTCGCCGCGCTCATCGAGGATCGCAAAAATCTTCTGCTCGGCGTTGCTGAGCATCTGCGGCGCTTCTTGTGACTCGTCGTACGCATCGCGCAGGATCTCGGTCGCCGCGGTGATAAGGGAGCGGAAGGTCGACTTCTGCTTCACAATCTCCGCGTAGAACGTGGCATGCGCCGCGTTGGGGACCGAGTTAATGATCTTGCTCAGGTAGCTGCTGCCGCCAATCAGCTCGAAGTCGCCAGCCGTCTTCATCTGGTCGATCAGCAGTGTCGGGTCGATCTTCTTGTTGCCGCTGTGGAGCAGGCACATGTGCTCGAATAGCTTGCGATGGGCGTCGTCGTAGAAATCATCCGGCCGAATGATCATCACCACATCGTCGAGCACATCGGGGAGCAGCATAATGCTCCCGAGCACGCCGATCTCAGCCTGCGAGTCGTACGGGGGCTGACGAGAGAGAATATCGCTATCCAGCTTGGGCCGTCGGCCTGTATCGAGTCGCTGAGTCGAAGACATCGACCACTTTCCTTCCATGAACGCGGCTGCTGGTGGGTTTGCCACGAAGACTCTAAGAGCACGAAGAGCGCACCAAGAGGGAGAGATAGCAAAGACCCAGGTGAGGTTCGCGCTCGGTCTTTTATTCTTACCTTGGGCCCCTAGTGCTCTTTGTGACTTCATGGTGAAGAAAATCAATCGGCACAACCCGCAATCGCTCTAAACGTAATCATAACACGACAAAAGCCCGCGCTAGACGACTAGCGGCGGGCTTTGGCGATTGTTGATCGATTGTCGATTTGCTTGCTTCAGCTCAGCAAGCAAAGCAAGCCTACTTCTTCGGAGCGGCCGGCGGCTCGGTGACGACGGTCGGCACGACCCACACCTTCAGTTCGGCGTTGATGTCGTGGTGCAGGTGGATCTTCACGGTGTACAGACCCAGTTCCTTCAGCGGGCCTTCCAGGCGAACCTGATCGTTCGTGATGTGGAAGCCAGCCTGCTTCAGAGCGGCCGTGATGTCGGCTGCGTTGACGCTGCCGTACAGGTGACCTTCTTCGTTGGCGTTGGCTTCGATCGTGATGCTCTGCTTGCCGATCGCTTCCGACAGCTGACGGAGCGTGGCAAGGCGAGCCTTCTCAATTTCCTGCAGCTTGGCCTTGTGCTTTTCCACCATCCGCTTGTGGTGGTCGGTGGCGATCGTCGCCAAGCCCTGTGGCAGCAGGTAGTTCAGGGCGTAACCACGCTTCACCTGAACGATATCACCTTGCTTGCCGAGGTGATCGACCGATTGAATGAGCAGCAGTTGCACGCCGCCGGTCGGACCTTGCGGCAGAGCCTTGTAAACGCCAGGACGGCGAGACTTTTTTACGTTTCCACTTGGCATGACGCGGTTCGCTTCTCGGATTTTGAAAGATTTCGCTTCGCCGGTCATCGCGGCGTTTTGATTTAGTTCATTAAGCAGCCGAGCTGCTTTGTCTACTTGCTTAGAACGGGATATCGTCTTCCGGCGGCGGGGGAGGAGCCGACTGTCGTCCGCCACCACCACCGCGCGAAGCCGGAGCACGCGCAGGTGCCGGGGCTGGTTCGCCGTAATCTCCGATGTCGCCGCCGTCATCGAAGTGCTGAGCCTGGCCGCGACCACCACCGCCGCCGCCGCCGCCTCCACCACCCTTCGTGCCGAGCATCTGCATTTTCTCGCAGACAACTCGCAACTTGGAACGCTTCTGGCCTTCGGTTTCCCAGCTATCGAGCTTCAGCCGACCTTCGATCAGCACCTGGGAGCCCTTGCCGAGATACTCGCTGGCGATCTCGGCCGTTCGGCCCCACATGGTGATATCGACAAACGTCGTTTCGTCGATCCATTCGCCGTTCTGACCCTTGCGGCGATCATTCACAGCCAGACCGACTTCGGTCACCGCGGTGCCGCTCTGCAGGTACTTCACCTCGATATCGCGGGTGAGGTTACCGAGCAGGATCACGCGATTAAAACTGGCCATGGATCAAACCCTTCGGTCACTAACAATGCAGGCGAAGCAGTGAACAAACGTCACCACGCGGCGTCCGAAGCTTAACGCACTGGCAAAACCGGTGCAAGCTTCACGCGCGGGGTGACCGGGCCGCCTACTCTTCAGCGCCAGCGCCGGCGCCAACCGTTTCGCGTACGGCGTCGGTTGCCGGTTCAGCGCGGCGGACACCACGGGCATGATCGACGAGCGCGTCGGCAATGCGAGGATCGAGCTTGATCGTCAGTTCGCGAACGATGTGATCGTTCAGCTTCATCTCACGCTTCAGCTCGATCAGTTTGGTGCTCTCGAGGCGGAAATAGGTCAGCCAGTAGGTGCCCTTTTTGTGGCCGTCCATGGGATAGGCCAGCTTCTGTTCCTGCCAGAGTCGGCTGACGAGCACTTCGCCGCCGAATTTTTCGATCAGGCTCGGAATCGCCGAGCCGAGGCCGTTGGGATCTTGAGCGTACTTGTTCGAATCCAAGATCGCCAGGCATTCGTAATTGATCAGAGCCAAAGCAAAACTCCTCGTCGTCTCTTTGTAGTAGGCACACTCCGTGTGCCGTTTTTGAAACTGGGACGGCACACGGAGTGTGCCTACTACTTTACGCGTTGTACTTATTCATACAGTCGGCGATGCCCTTCGTCACCCAAACCGCCGTGGCTTCCACGGCCCGGTCGTAGGCTTCGTCCATCACCGGCTGTTCGTCTTTTGTGAACTTACTCAGCACATAGTTGGCCACTTCCCACCCGGGAGGCGGCGTACCGATGCCGATTCTCAGTCGCGGAACCGCCTGGCTGCCCAAGCGGCGGAGAATGTCGTCGAGCCCCTTCTGCCCACCTGCCGAGCCACTGGCTCGGAATCGCAACCGAGCGAGAGGCAGGTTGAAGTCGTCGCAGATGACCAGGATGTCGCTCGAATCGACTTTGAAAAAGTCGCGGGCGGCGAGTACGCTCGCGCCACTGAGGTTCATGTAGGTCAAGGGACTGAGCAGCAGCACTTTCTCGCCACCAATCTCCGCTTCCGCAATCTCTCCTTGAAACTTGTTCTTTACCGGTCCGGCGAAGTGCTTTTTGGCCAACCGACTCAGCACTTCGAAACCGACGTTGTGCCTGGTTCCCGCGTATTTCGGTCCCGGGTTGCCCAGCCCAACGATGATCTTCATATCGCCTGACCAACCGACCGCCATGCAAACGCCACCGTTAGGCGGACAGCGGCGACTGGACTATTTCTTGTCTGCTTTCTCGTCGCCCTCGGCCTTTTCCTTGCGGATCAGTTCCGGCTCGGCAACAGCGCCAGCGGCAGCTTCGTCGGCCTGGGCATGCGGGGCAACGCAGTTGACGACTACCTGATGCTCGTCGGTCAAAACCTTGGCGCCTTCGGGCAGCTTCACTTCACCGGCGTGAATTGCCCCGCCGAGGTGCAGGTCATTGAGGCTGACGATGATCTTCTCTGGGATCTTGGCGGCCGGGCACTCGATTTCAAGCTCGTGCAGTACGAAGTGGATCACGCCACCTTCGCCGACGCCCGGAGCCGTGCCCTTCAGTTCGACGGCAACCGTCGTCTCGACCGTCTCCGTCTCAGAGACTCGCATGAAATCGACGTGAATTGGCTCTTTGCCGTAGGTGTCCCACTGCACTTCGCGAATGAGCGCGCTTTCAGTCACATCGCCTTGCAAGGAGACCAGCTTGCCGCCGTGGCCGACTGCGGCCAGCAAAGCCTTGCTCGAAACGGCCAGGCTGACGCTGGCTTCGCCGTGGCCATACAGCACGGCAGGCACCTGCCCGCTGTAACGCAGGCGGCGGTTGTGAGAGGTGCCGAGCTTCTCGCGGCGAGTGACGTTCAACACTTCCGACATGATCAACTTCCTGTGCTCATTCAATCGACGGTGTCAATCAGCGATGGGACGCAAATCAGTTCGTCCGCTGCCCGACAATGGCCCGTCAGCCGTTTTGGCCTGGATGCGAAACTCCTTATTCTGCCAAAAAAGACCGTTCTCGCAAGGCCGTTCCGGGCAATTTTTAGCCACCCGCACTGGGACCGGATGTATCATTCAGTGAAGCCTTTAGGGCTGCACTGACGGCGCGATGGCACGCCAAGTGCCTTTACGGATTGCGATTGCGGCAAGCCTGACAAAATGGCCGACAAAAGAAATATGGCTAAAGCAAAACAAAAGGTCTTTGAATACGTCGAACCGATCGGCGCCCGTGTTCTGGTCCGTAAGGACGAGCCCAAGCGGGAAACCAAGGGTGGCATCGCCCTGCCCGACTCCTCGGAAATTCCGACCATCACCGGTCGGATCGTTGCCATTTCGGCACAGATTGAGAACGACGAAGACGTACCCCTGCAGCAGTACGACAAGATCCTCTTTCACCCAAAGAACGCGATTCCGGTCGACTTCGAGTCCGACAACCTGCTGTTCGTAGTGCCGGTCGAGGATGTCGTTGCGGTATTCCGCCGAGAGAACCGCGAAGGCACCGACGCAGAGCAAGGAGAGGGCGGCGCCTGACATTCGCTGCACGCTCTATTCGTCGGACTTATCGAACAGAATGCTGATCGATTGATCGTGGTGAATGCGTTTGATCGCCTCCGCCAGCAGCGGAGCAACGCTGAGCACCTTGATATTTGGCAGCATCTTCTCCGCAGCGATTGGGATGGTGTCGGTGATCGCCAACTGAGTGATCGGGGCTTTCTTCAACTTCTCGATGGCCGGCCCAACCAGCAGGCCGTGCGTAGCTGCCACGAAGATTTCCCGCGCTCCGGATGCGTGCAGCTTTTCCGCCGCTCCACAGATCGATCCCGCCGTGCTGATCATGTCGTCGAACATGAAGGCGACTTTGCCTTCGACCGGCCCACCGATAATGTGTTCTTGACGGGTCTCGTGCGCGTTGTCCCGGCGTTTATCGACAATGGCCAGCTTTCCGCCTAGCCGCTTCGCGTGGCCGAGTGCTCGCTTGATGCTCCCCACATCGGGGCTGACGACAACGCGATCCTCCTCAGCGTACTCTTTATTACACATGAAGTCGTTAAGCACGGGTGCCGCGTACATGTTGTCGACCGGCACGTCGAAGAAGCCCTGAATCTGCGGCGAGTGCAGGTCCATCGTCAGAACGCGATCGGCCCCAGCGCGCGTGATCAAGTTGGCGACCAGCTTAGCCGTGATCGGCACGCGGCCTTCGTCTTTGCGGTCCTGCCGGGCGTAGCCGAAGTACGGAATCACCGTCGTGATGCGCTGGGCGCTTGCTCGTTTGCAGCTGTCGATCATGACGAGCAGCTCAAACAGATTGTCGTTCACCGGCGGGCAAGTCGGCTGAATCAGAAAGACATCGCGGCCGCGAATATCTTCTTCGATTTTGCAGAAATTCTCTCCATCGGGAAACTTGCCGAGCGTGATCTCCCCCAAGGGTAGGTGGAGAAAATTGCAGATATTCTTCGCCAGCGGTCGGTTGGCTTGGCCGCTGAAGATTTTCAGTTCACGCATCGGAAACTCACGTAGGGTAGGCTTCCAGCCTCCCCGTCAATCGGAACGGCTGAACGGGCGCGGGCGACAGAAACACGGTCAGGCGAGTCGCCCAACCTACGAATATCCTAGTTGTACCATCTCGGCGGCTGCGGCCTGCAGTTCGTCCGGCGTATTGATGCTCAGCGCCTCGCAGGGCCGCAACACGGGCAGCGCCTCGACCTTCTTCCCCTCCTGCAACAGGATGCTGGGACAGTCAGTCAGGTAATATTCGCCCTGCCGGTTGTTGTTCTTCAGTTGGCCGAGCGCGTGTAGCAATTCTGCTGCATGGAACACATAAGTGCTCATATTCACTTCGGTAATCGAGCGCTGTTCTGGCGTGGCATCTTTCTCCTCAACGATTCCCACAAAATCACCTGCGGAATCGCGCACTATGCGTCCGAGTCCAGCGGGATTCGACTTCTTGAGGGTGCCGAGCAGACAGGCCGGCTTTTCACGCGCGAAGTGTTCGAGCAATTCTCGGATGGAATCGCTTTGCACAAGCGGGGAATCCCCGGCGAGGATCACGACTGGCCCCGAGTGTCCTGCCAGGTGTTCGCGAGCCATTTGTACCGCGTGGCCCGTTCCCAGACGTTCGCTTTGCAGAGCAAATTCAGTGTTCGTTCGTCCGGCGAGGGCGGCTTTCACGTCGTCCGCTCGATAGCCGACGACCACAATCGACCGCTCGACGCCGGCCCGCTCCAGAGCGTCGAGCACAAACTCAATCATCGGCCGACCGAGGATCGGACAGAGCACCTTCGGCAGGTCGCTTTTCATCCGCGTCCCCATCCCAGCGGCCAGCACGACGGCAATCGGCTTCGTCATTCCACGGTCCTGCGGAGAGAGCTGTGAACGGGCGGCAAACTAGCGTTTGCCCATCTTGCCACACGAGTTGAGAACCATCCAGGGGAGAGAGAGTTAAGAGAAAAGAGGTAATGAGGTAAGAGGTGAGGGCCGTCCACGCAAACACTCAGCCGGGCGCCGTCCGCCGCTGTTGGCGCGTTTCTCCCTCTTTCCTTGCAAATCCGTGTTTCATCCGTCGCTAAGCCGCTTACCTCCAGCACAAACTCACATTGACGCCATAGGCCCCACCCGTATAATCCGCCCCGTGCTATGGAGGGCACTCTCTCGATTCGCAAAGAATCGGAAGGGCAAGGACAGCCATCGCATGCGACTTTTAGCAGCAGTTCACGGTCTGCACCAGCGAGAAACCAGGCGACCCCAGACCGCCGACTTTCACCCGCAGCGTGCCCCAAGTCGCATCGATCGCTAAAATACTCCGGCTGTGGTTGTGTGAGGACGAAGGCGTCCTCGCGCATCCCGCGCCACGTGCAGGAGTGACCGTGTCAGGCAGTTCGTTCGGCAACGCGAAGGATCAAATCCGCCAGTCGGTCGACATTGTCGACCTGGTCAGCGGCTCGATCGATCTGCGCCGTCAGGGCCGCGGCTACGTCGGCCTGTGCCCCTGGCACAACGACTCGCGTCCGAGCCTGCAGGTCAATCAAGAGCGCCAGACCTGGAAGTGCTGGGTCTGCGACATCGGCGGCGACATCTTCAACTTCGTGATGAAGCGTGAGGGCTGCGACTTCGTCGAAGCGCTCCGCATCCTCGCCGATCGGGCCGGCATCGAACTCGAGCCGCAGCGGCAAAAGAAGGTCGAGCCCGGTTCGCCCGACGACAAGAACACGCTCTATCAGGCCGCCGCGTGGGCTGAAAAGCAGTTCCACGAATTTTTGCTCCGCAGCGAAGCAGCGGGCGTCGCCCAGAGATACGTCGAAGAGCGCGGCATCACTCCTGCGAGCGTCGAAAAGTTTCGCATCGGCTTTTCTCCGGACAGCTGGAATTGGATCCTCGATCGGGCCCGCAACACGCCGTACACACCCGCGGTTCTCGAAGCCATCGGTCTGCTCGGCCGCAGCCAATCGACCGGAAACTTGTACGACCGCTTCAAGGGCCGCGTGATTTTTCCTATTCGCGATACCCAGGGGCGCACGATCGCGTTCGGCGGCCGCATCCTGCCGCAATTCGCCGGCGAGACTTCGGCGAAATACATCAATTCGCCCGAAACGCGGCTGTTTTCCAAGAGCGATCAGCTTTACGCGCTCGACATCGCGCGGCACAACATCACGCAGTCGCGTGAGATCACCGTCGTCGAAGGCTATACCGACGTGGTCATGTGCCACCAACACGGCGTCGGCGATGTCGTGGCCGTGCTTGGTACTGCGCTCAACGAGCGGCACCTGCCCGTTCTCCGCCGCTTTGCCGACACCGTTTACTTGATTCTCGACGGCGACGAAGCGGGCCAGCGACGCACCAACCAGATTCTCGAACTCTTCGTTGCGGCGCAGATGGATCTCCGCATCCTCACACTGCCGGAAGAATTCGATCCCGACGAATACCTGCAAGAACACGGCGGTGAAGCCTTCAAGCAGCTACGTCGGGGCGCGGTCGACGCGCTGGAGCACAAGCTTCGCACCTCCACACGTGGCATCGACCTGGCGCGAGACACGCATCGGGCCAACGCCGCACTGGAAGACATCCTGCGGACGATCGCTCAGAGCATGCCGCCCGGCTCGATCGACGCGACGAGCCTTCGCGCTCATCAACTCCTTTCGCGGGTCGCGCGCGACTTCCGCATCGACGAGTCGGTCGCGCGTGCTCGTTTCGAACAACTCCGCCGCAATGGTTCAGCCACGAAGAACAGCTCGGTCACCGCTAGCAACGAGCCGAGCAACGAGTCGGTGGATTACTCATTCACGACCCTCAGCCCGAACGAAGCCGAACTTCTAGAACTTTTGGTTTTGCATCCCGAATTGGCTCCAACGGCGTTGCAAGAAATTGCTCTAGACGATCTATTGGCCGCCGCAGCACAAAAGTTGTTCGAGACCTACCGCAACCTGGAGGAAGCGGGAGAATCGCTCGACTTCAACACGGTGCTCGCGGAGATTGAAGATTCGCGGCTGAAGACGTTGCTCGTTCGTCTCGACGAACGGGCCACGCTCAAAGAAGCCAAGACGACGTTCGACCCGCCGACGCGTCTGCGAGCCGTGATTCGAAATTTCCATAAGCGACACGAGGAGCTACAGCGTCGCGAAATCGAAGCCGCCCTCGAACTGCAGCAATTTAATACGGAGGAAGAGGTAGACGTCCTGAAACAGATGATCGAAGCCAAACGCCGGCAACAAGGAATCATCGCGCCCACGGAGGGGTAGCGGTTGTCGGGTCGGTCGAAGATTCTCACGATCCCGCTAGGGGGGCACTCGGGAGAACGACGACTGATTTCACGTTCGCAAAAGTCGCCAGCATTCGGTGCCATTCCCGCGGCAACGGCCAAACGGCCAACCGAGTGCGAAGCGAAGTTCAAGGAGGAACTGCAAGTGACCCATCTGGAAAAAGAACTGCAAACGCTCGTCGTCAAAGGCAAGAGCCAAGGTTTTCTCACCTACGACGAAGTGAACGACTACCTGCCCGATCAGGACGTCAATCCCGACAAGCTCGACAATCTGCTGGTCGCTCTCGACGAGATGGGCATCGAGCTCGTCGACAAGGCTCCGGCACCGAAGGCTGAAAAGCCGCAACTGAAGGTCGTCAAAGCCGACGACGCAGCCGCGCTTGCCAAAGACCTTCCTGGCCTGAAGCTGCACAGCGATCCGATTCGCCTGTACCTCTCGCAGATGGCCGAGATTCCGCTGCTGTCGCGGAACGAAGAGATCTCGCTCGCCAAAAAGATCGAAATCACCCGCAAGCGCTTTCGCCGCACCTTGCTGAGCTGCGACTACGCAATGCGCGAGACGGTGAAGATCCTCACGCAGGTCTACAAAGGCGAACTGCCTTTCGATCGCACGATCAAGGTGTCGCTGACCGAACAGCTCACCAAAGAGCAGATTCTCGCTCGCATGCCGCACAACCTGGCGACCATTGAGCGTCTGCTCGAAGCCAACCGCAAGGATTTCGCTCGCCTGATTCGCAAGAGCGTGTCGGAAGCGGAGCGAACCGCCGCTCGCAAGGCGTTCCTGCGTCGTCGCCGTAAGTGCCTGCAGCTAGTCGAAGAGTTGTCGCTCCGAACTCGCCGCGTGCAGCCGCTCATGCACCAGCTCGAGGAGCACTCGCGCCGGATGGACGTGATCCGCGCCCGGCTGAGCGTGATTAAGGCCGACCCGACCCGTCGCGATGAGCGGGCCGATCTCCGCCGCGAACTACGCGACCTGCTGATGCTCACGCTCGAAAGCCCATCGAGCCTCCGCGATCGCTGCCGCAATTTTCGCCGGCAGTTCAACGAGTACGAACAGGCCAAGCGAAATCTGTCGAGCGGCAACCTAAGGCTCGTCGTGTCGATCGCCAAGAAGTATCGCAATCGCGGCCTGAGCTTTCTGGACCTCATCCAGGAAGGCAATACGGGCTTGATGCGGGCTGTGGATAAGTATGAGTATCGTCGCGGCTTTAAGTTCTCCACGTATGCCACGTGGTGGATCCGTCAGGCCATCACCCGCGCCATTGCCGATCAGGCACGGACAATCCGCATTCCGGTGCACATGATCGATGTGCTCTCGAAGCTGCGAAACATCCAGAAGCGATTGGTGCAGGAACTCGGCCGCGAAGGAACGACGGAAGAGATTTCCGTCATCGCCGAGTTGCCGGTGGAAGAAGTCCGCCGCGTGCTCGACATCGGCCGGCATCCGGTCAGCCTCGATCGTCCGGTCGGCGACAGCGAAGACAGCAGCTTCGGCGAATTCATCGAGGACAACTCGAGTGACAACCCGCTGCACTCGGCCAACAACCTGATTCTCCGCCAAAAGATCGAAGGCCTGCTGAAGACCCTCACCTGGCGTGAGCGCGAAATTGTTCGCCTCCGTTACGGGCTGGTCGACGGCTATACCTACACACTGGAAGAAGTCGGCCGCATCTTCAAAGTGACGCGCGAACGCGTTCGCCAGATCGAGGCTAAGGCCGTACGCAAACTGCAGCATCCCGTCCGCAGCCAGCAGCTTGAGGGCTTCCTGAAGCCGGCCGCCTAGTCCGGCGAAGCTGTCCGATCCGCTATCTCCCGCATTGGGTGTAAGCCGCCGAATGTGCCTCACGGGCCATCGGCGGCTTTTTTGTTGCGCCAAGTTGGACGCCGCCGACCGCAAACAGGACTGCCTATCCGCTTGCCAAGTTGCCCTCCTTCGTGGGACGATACATTTAGCTTGAACTCTTTCGCCCCGGAGGGCGCCTTATGAATCGAAAACTGGCCGACTCGCTAAGCACCCTACACCGCATCCATCGGCAACTGGCCGACGTGCGCGATCGTCTGCAGCGTGGTCCGAAGCAGATTCGCGTGGCGGAAGGCACCGTCGCCGGCGCCGAGGCAGGCGTCGCCCAAGCGAAAGACAATTACAAGCAAGCCAAGATGGCCGCGGACGAAAAGCAGTTGCAGCTCCGTCAGCGTGAAGCCCGTATCAAAGATCTGCAGGTGAAGCTGAACACGGCGAACAACAACAAAGAGTATCAACTGCTCAAGGACCAGATCGCCGCCGACACACAGGCGAACAGCGTGCTTTCGGACGAAATTCTGGAAGCACTCGAGCGCATGGACGACCTTCAAGCGGCCATCAAGCAGGCCGACGAGAATCTGGGAAAAACGAAGGAAGAACTGCAGCGAGTTCGTCAGCGGATCGACAACCAGCTTCAAGACCTCGAAACGCAGCTCGCCCGCGTCACTCAGGAACTGCAAGCCGCCGAGGATCAGCTTCCCGAAGCCTTCAAGCCCGAATACCTGCGACTGGCAAAGTCGATGGGCGAGGATGCCCTGGCACCCGTCGAAGGGGGCTGCTGCGGCGGCTGCTTCCAGACGCTTACGCCCCAAACGATCGACCAGTTGCTACTCGACCGGCCAATTTTCTGCAAAAGCTGCGGCCGCCTCCTGTACGTGCCAGAAGAAAAGTAGAGTTCTAGCGCGGTTGACCCGCCCTTTGGTAGCTGAATTCGCCAA
>Ga0164290_1001003_pt1 | contig 59563 bp, 49 predicted proteins | sample Micstemetagenome_FD_108782 | JGI IMG/M metagenome (GOLD analysis project Ga0164290, IMG submission 108782) | Contaminated culture microbial community from soil near Moab, Utah, USA - Microcoleus steenstrupii SON62 (Illumina Assembly) | ecosystem: Environmental > Terrestrial > Soil > Soil crust...
ACATTCAATATGGCAAAAGCTACAACCAAACCCAAAGCAAAAGCAGCAAAGTCGGCAAAAACTATCCTCACACCCAATTCTTATTCTTTTTTAAAAAACTATATCAACAACCCTTCACCGGTTGGTTTTGAAAGTGGCGGACAAAAACTCTGGCTGGAATATATTAAACCCTACACAGACACTTTTTTTACCGATCCTTATGGTACAGCCGTTGGCGTTATCAACCCCACCGCTCCTTTCAAAGTGGTGATAGAAGCACATGCTGATGAGATCAGCTGGTTCATCAATTATATTTCTCCGGAAGGATTGTTATACCTGAAACGCAATGGCGGTGTGGATCACCAGATCGCACCATCCATGCGGGTATTGATCCATGGAAAGAAAGGACTGGTAAAAGGGGTATTTGGCTGGCCTGCTATCCATACCCGTATCGCCAATGACGGCAAAGAAACCCAGCCCAAAGTAGATAATTTATTTTTAGACATTGGTGCGTCTAACAGGAAGGAGGTGGAGGAACTGGGTGTGCACATCGGGGCGGTGGTGACGTATGAAAACGGTTATGATGAACTGGCATATGATTATCTTATTGGCCGTGCATTCGATAACCGCATCGGTGGTTTTATGATTGCTGAAGTGGCGAGGCTGCTGCACGAAAATAAAAAGAAGCTGCCCTTTGGTTTATATGTAGTGAATGCAGTTCAGGAAGAAATAGGCCTGCGTGGTGCAGAGATGATCGCCAGGAGGATAAAACCCGATGTGGCCATTATCACTGATGTAACACATGATACCACCACACCAATGGTGAGTAAAATTATACAGGGAGAAACCGCCTGCGGCAAAGGTCCTTCATTGACTTTTGGTCCTGCAGTACACAATAAGCTGCTTGATTTTGTACAGGATGTGGCAAAGAAAAATAAAATTGATGTGCAGTTGCATGCAGTAAGCCGCAGTACGGGAACCGATACCGATTCCTTTGCGTATGCCAATGATGGCTGCCCTTCGGTATTGATCTCTATTCCTTTAAAGTATATGCACACAACAGTGGAGATGCTGCATAAAAAAGACGTGGAAGCCACCATCAGGCTGATGTATGAAACATTGCTGACACTTATGCCAAAAACAAACCTGAGTTATTTCTAAATTTTAAAAAAGGCATGGTGATCCATCATGCCTTTTTTTATGAGTAAAAAGCACTGTGCATCACCACTGGAAATCAAAGCCGTACCTGGTAAACGCTTTAACCGGTAATAGAACGATAACCAATTCCTTTAATAGTGAGGATCTCAAGTGTGGCATCGTTTTTAAGCTGTTCCATTCTTCGCCAATCAACATTTTTGAATCAGACTAGTAGTCTTTTATCTTGTCATTATGTACAGTATGCAAGGCAGGTTCTTTCATCAGCAGTCAGCTGTTTGTTTGCAGTTGATAGTACTCAGGCTTCGGCATAAACCAGCATCAGAACAATCCTACAATAAATAAAATATACAATAGATCATTCCAAGATTGAATGCTGAGTGACAAACCACAGCACCCCAGATAGAATGTGTCAGTCTTTTGCAATACACAAACAACAGGCTGGTTAAAAACATTCCGGTTACCCATAGGGTAGCAGGTACAGGAAAAAAATGCCAGCTGTTGTTTAGGTAAACAATTCCGAAATGTGACAAATGCACCAGCGAAAAAGCCAGGCCATCTGCCAATGAAGCTTTACTGCTTCTCCAGGATTGCTGAAAGCCGGTGTGCACAAGGCCCCTGAAAAAGAATTCTTCTCCAATGGGGCTGAAAAGCATACCCGTACCAGCCATGATAATAAACAATATTCGTTTGTCTTCTGCTCCGATTACTGCTGGAATTTTGTATGACTTGCCAATATAGGCATACCAGTTTTCGGTGCCGCTTCCATACAATGCCTGTGCTGCAAAATGCAGCAGTAAACTTGCCAACAAGCCCAGCATAAAAGCCAGCAAAAGCAGGCTGAATGCTGACGGCTTCACCAGCCCTGCTTTTTGCCGCCCTTTTTTAGTGAGAAATATAAATGGTGCCAGGGCAGAAATAAACATGACCGCACCAATAGAACCATAACTGCCGGTGGCATTTGCGTTAAGCACAAGGATAAAGCGTGGCACACATATAAGTATAACCAGGCACAATGCAAATTTCCAGTTAAGGGTGAAGGATCTTCTCCAAAAAGGTCTTAGGTCTTTATATTCCTGGGTATCGGGTTCCTTACCTGTTGTCAGCATGCTATTTATTTTTCAATTTGATTTCAACCGCTGCATTAATTGAGAGGATGTCATTAATAAATGCTTCTTTGTTTTTAGGTGAAATCAGCACTGAGTTGTTGGCACCAAACAGGATCTCAAGTCTGTCAAGGGATGTGGCAGGTGAACTGAGTGGGTTATTGGTTTCAGTAATTTTTACAATTGACCGGATATCGATTTCTTTATTAAATAAAAAACCACATCTTATTTTTAGCAGGTTTCCGCAGATGGTGTAAGTTGTTGTGAGAAATAAATGGGTAAGCAAAAAAATAACCGGAAGGAGGATCAATAAGGCGGCCCATCTTTTCTCACTTATCACGGTCACGAACAGCACTATACCCAGAATAAGCATGATAGGAATAGCTACTTCAGGGCCAATTTTTGATTTGTGTACTTTGACTGCATCCTGCATTTTAATGGGTATTACCTTGTAGTTGTTTGCCTTGATTGCCGGCGCTTACCAGCATCATAAATCTTTCCCAAATATAATCAGAATGTAAATAGGTATCAATAGGAGAGCCGGTTATTGGTAGTGGCAGTTTTGCAAAGGCGCCTGTGTTTACCTGCTGCTTTTCTTGCTTCAAAGCAGTTGTTCAGAACCAAACTAAATGGTTTTAAATGATCCACCTGAGTAAGTGCCAAAATAAGTGCAGCCTTGTTTTTTTTTAGAAAATTAATTTGACCACTTAAATCTTTTAAAGCAGTGCAGCAGTTTCGGCCATGAAAAACCTGCAAGGCCATGCAACCATTGCCAGCAGGTATTCTAGTGTATTGTAGAAAAGGATACTGGATCGTATTCTATCACCAGTACACCTAATTTTTTATCATAGCCCATTATAGGGGCATACATGATCAGCAGGTTGTTTTTAACAGAATAGATCTTTATTGTATCGGTATTGAGCATGCCCGAATCATACCATGTAGCTGCTTTTTGTCCTTCCAGTTTTTTATTGGTTGACAAGGCTATGTTTCCATCAGCACCTATGACCTGTATCAGCTGGAAATTTTTTTCTTTCACCATATCTTTTACATAGATATTTACCTGTTCCAGGTTGCCCTTCAGCATTTCCGCACGAATACTCCATATCAAAGGTTTGGATAGCGCCGTCAGCAGTTCCCTGTTGTTTTGATCCAGTGTTTCTAAAGCATTTTTTTCAATAATAGCCAGCTGTTTGTTTTTCTGGACCTCTTTCCAAATATACACTGCAGAAACGCAAAGCAGGGCCAATAACACCGTTAATACCACCGGGTTGTTTTTTATAAAACCGGAAATGGTCTTTTCGTGGGTGTTTGGCATAGTACTGCCTGGTATATTTAATGCTGAGTTTTTCATGTTGCTGTTTAGTTATACCTGCTGAAAAAACGGGATGTTAATTGGTTGTGGTAAGTACAACAAAAGACGCAGGATACTGAACATCTCCATTATCTTCTGCGGTGATAAAAAAACTGGCAGGTTGAAATGAGGTAACTGTTTTTAGTGATGCCTTCAAACCACTGGAAAGCAGTCCGCTGGAACTTTTAAGCTGGCCGAGATTTTTTGTGCCGTTGCTTTCGGTTACCATCCATACAACGTAAGTGTTTTTAGGAGGGGTCAGTTTTTCTGATGGCGCCAGGTTGTTCACACTGATTTCAATGGTATGATTTTTATTTTTATCTGATTTTATTTTTACTGAACCCACTGCTGCCGGCACAACTGACGAACTCCCAAACATTATTTTTTTTGAGCACGCCGAAAACAAAATTATTGCTGACAGCATGAATAACATGGTTCTTGTAAACGTAGATAATTTTTTCATTTGATTGGTAGTGTTGATTTGGTGCATTAATGATGCAGTTGGTGAAGGTTTAGCCTAAAAAAGCTGACCGCCTAAGTAATCAGAACTTAGATGTGATATACTCAATGAGTTTGTCATCACTCATTTTATTAGAAGTGGATTCTGCGGTTTTGCAGTTTTTAAACTGCGGGGTTGCTGCCAGGTAATGAATAAACTGCTCTTGTGCCTGGCCGGTACCTGTAACATGGATATGTGTGGCATTCAGCAGGTGGGTAGCTATTTCTTTAAAAAACTTTGCCTGCAGTGTTTTTTCGTGGTTGTTAGAATTCTTTTCATTAGAATTTGGGGAATTTTCTTCCCCTTTTACGTGTGCTATTAGGGACAGCGTTTCTTCAGTATTCCCGGTTCCCACTATTGCAGCATGGTGATTGTCCATCCACACGCCAAATTGTTTCTGATTGTTCATGATTTGTTTTTTGTGTACATCAATAGACCCAACAACCGTACCGCAAGCGGGTTGGGAAAAAAGATGCCGCATTAAATGGAGATAATGAATGCAATCCGAATCTCAATAAACTATTGAAATGTTCCTTTTGCCAGGCTTTTTTGTGCATGGCTGTTTTGTAAACCGTTGATGCATGCAATGCAGAAAACGTACAACAACTTCATGGCGATAGTTTGATTTACAAAATTATCTGCCATCGTAGCATGGAGCAGTTAATTAACTTTGGATTAAGGTTAAAGTATCTAGTACAATACCATCACCGTTCCTTTTCGTTGAAAGGTGTTACCCCTGTATCCAACAGCTTCTGCCACCCACACATACGTACCCGGCGCCACCAGTTTGCCTTTTAAAGTGCCATCCCATACAGGATAATTATTTCCGTTGCTGGCAAATACCACCTGGCCCCAACGGTTGAAAATGGTAAAATAGCGAAGTGTTTTTATACCGGCTGTTGTAATATGCAGCACATTATTAATGGCATCATTGTTTGGTGTAAAAGCGGAGGCTACATAAATCTCCGGGCCTAAGTAAGTTTTCACTTTTATGGAAGCAGTGTTGTTGCAGCCTTCCGGTGTTTTGGCAGTAACAGTGTAGGTGATGCTGTCCTTGGTAAGCCGGGCGATGGGATTTGCAATTGATGGATCTGACAAACCTTCGGCAGGTGACCAGTTGTAATTGCTAAAACCACTGCTGTTGATGTCTTTTGCCTGTAACTCCAGCGGCTGGTTTACAGCAACAATCGTATCGTTTCCTGCTGACAGCAAGGCCGGCGGTCTCACGGTTACCAGCACACTATCCGGAGTGATGGAGGTGCATCCTTTGGCATCCTTTACCTGGAGTGTAAAATAGGCATCAGCTATCAATGTGTCTGTAATGGGGTCGGCAATACTGTCGATGCTAAGCAATGCAACAGGCTGCCATTGGTAAGATAGCCCACCTTGCCCATTCAATACAGTGGCAGCGTTAAAACAAATGCTTACATCACTTCCTGCATTGGCAACCGGTGCTTTGTTTACTGTAATGGTCACCGAATCCGTTCCGGTGCAGGTGCCTTTTGTTGCTGTGAGAAAATATTTTGTATCACCGGCAGGAACTGCCAGGGGATTTTGACTGTTGCTGTTATCCAGCGTGGTAACAGGCGACCAGGCATAACTATCGGCACTGCCTTCTGTGGTAAGTAAAAGCGATTGTCCTTCACAGATAGTAGTATCAGCAATGGTATTGACCCTTAAAGAGTTTACAAATGGGATGGTAAAGGTACCTGACACCGCTTCACAACCGTCAGCATCCTTTACAAATACGGTATAATTGCCGGTGAACAGATTAAAGCTGTCTTTTATGGCAAAGCTGTTGTTATCTAATGATAAGCTGAGCGGAGTTGTACCGCCCGTGAGGGTAATCTGGGCAATCCCATCAGGCAGGCCGCTGCAGGTTGCACCAGTAACATTAACTGAAGTGATCTGCGGATCAGGATTCTTTTGATCAAGAAAAACATTAATGCTGTCTGTACAACCAGCCGCATCATGGATCCTTACAACATAGGTTCCTTTCTGCAGTGCATTAAAAATACTGTCACCCAGGAATGCGGCATTGTTCAATGAAAACTCCACAGGGTATTGCCAGCCAGGGCCGGCTGCTGCAATGATAATGCCATCACTGCTGTTGCCACAGGTAGTGTTAGTTTGTGAAAGGATGACGGGCTTCTTTTTGATCACCAGCGCAGAATCCATCGCACGGCAGCTGCCATTCTCTGCGATACACAAATATTTCGTCACATCGCCTGTAGGGTTGGCAACAGGATCCCTGATGGTTGCATCATTGAGAGAATTACCATTGCCCCATTGATAGGTAGTATAGCCTGCTTCTGCCATCAACTGCACCGTTTGGCCCTGGCAGATGGCAGCGGTATCCGGACTTAATACAAGTATATCATAATCTCTCAGCTGTATTTCGATGCTGTCATTTTGTACCAGGCTGTTGTTATTACAGTTATACAAGGCCGTTATCCTGAGTGTTTCTATACCTTCCTCCAAATTATCTGCCAATGGAACTATATCTATCTCTGTTTCGGTATCGCCTGCAGGGATAACAACCTGTGCAGGTAAAAGCTGAACATCGGTTCCGTTGCCGGCGGTACCGGAATATTGCAACGTCACGCTTACCGGGTCCATCATTGGTTTTGGCTGGCGGATGGTGAGTTTTCTGCTGCCGCATCCTTCAGCAAGGTAGGGGGCACCGTTAGCATCTGTCTTTGTATTGGCGCTCAAGCGGATATTGGATGAGGTAAGACTTTTGGCTTCCAAAAACACTCCGCTGTCGTAGGCATCGTCCACAACATCAGCAATCACCAGTTTTAAATGGTAGGTTTCACACCTGGTAACCGGGAATACGGCCCTTAAAACAGTTGTATGCCCGTCATGTGTAAAATACCGGTTGCTGTTATTGTCAACATAGTAACCGGTATTGTTATTGCAGCCGACGCCAGGTACATTGTTTACATTCAGTATCGTTACCGGGGTATTGGTGCCGGGAACAAGCGCAATATTCTGCTGGCCGGCAATTTCTGGTCCTGATATAAAAAAAGCAAAGGCATCATTAAAAGTGCAAACGAAAGAAGGGTTGTATTCCTCCGAACTAAATACATAACGGAAACTGATACTGTCACCAATCGGGATAAAATCAAATTCAAGCACGCAGGCGTCGTTCAGGTCGGTCACATTCGTTCTAATTTCATTGGCCAGGTCTGCATCGCCTGGAAGCCCATATCCATTATCAGCAAGCAAGTCAAATGCGGTAGCTGAATTGCGGCTGTTGAGTCCGATCTCTCCACGGCCGGTAGTAGCTCTTCCCGAGGTTAAAACAATGCCACTGTCTATATCAAAACTTCTTTGTTCCAGGTTCTGAAAAATACCGGTCATCTGCGGACTGCCGGTAAAGCGGGCATTAAAAACCTGTACACCTTCGCCGGTAAGTGTTTGTGCTAACTGTTCCGCCGGAATACTGCCGGTTACCTGCAATTGAGCAATAGCAGTACAGGGTATGCCACTGAAATAAAATAAAAACAAACTGTACAGGAATACTTGCTTCATTAACATGCTTTCATGGTAAAGATATAAAAACAGGTTGAGGCAGTCGGTTTACGGCAATTGTTTTTGATGTAAGGTAGATTAGCAGGACTGTTTGAAACAAAACTGTTTCTATTGCTGTATTACCAGGTTGCCCTGTATGATAAAATTTTTACCTGTTACAGTACTGATCAAAGCGCCTGGAGAAAGGGTGTACGGAACGTCGAGCATACAATTGCCATAATCCAAAGGGTCAATGATAATTGCATTGCCTGGCAAAAGCATGGATGGAGGAGTCTGCTGATCCTTCCAGTTGGCGGGATCACTCCAGTTGCCGTTTCCAATAAAACGGTATTGGGTAAAGTAGGTGCCGGCAAAACTGCTGATATCAAAAGAACGGAGTTTTTGAGGAACTGAAATGGTAAAAGGCCCAACGGACCTGGTGAAAAATTCATTGCTGATATAACCATATTTCCCATTTCGAAAACAGATGCCTTCACTTTGCCCCATCACAGTTGCATCGCCCAGGTCGATCCTCCTTTTATTACCGGTAAAAAAACTATCGGCCCTGTAGTCAGATAAAATATGCAGGTAGTGGCTGCCAACGCCACTGTTGATATAGCCAAGCAACACAATACAATTTTGTCCTGCTACTTTAGCCGCTGCCGTTACCAGGTAGCCAACCGGGTAGGATTCTGTTGCTATTGCGGTGTAACTGCCGGAATCGGTACTGTTGATAATATAATGCGTTGTGGTATTATCAACCCAGTTCTTGCTGAAAAGATGGATTTTATTATTGTCCACCAGCATGGCTTCACAATCATATTTAGAATTGTTATTGCCGCTTGGTGTGGCCGGTTGCGGTTGGTCACTATAAATAAAATGAATGGTTTCTATTTCATTGGTCTCTATCGTATCTGCGGCATCAGTAAGATCAATGGCAGCAAAAGGAAATTTATAAATGGCCAGGTTTGTTCTGCCGCCGGTAAGATTGTTGCCAATATCCCCGATATAAAAGCAGGTGCCGTCAAAGGCAAGATCTTCCCAGTCATCGTTCACAAGGCCATTCAAAAACACCCGTTGTTGTACCACGTTGGTCAGCGTATCGATCCTGTATAATTGTGGCTTGCCATTTTTGTCATTGATCGTCCACAAATAGCCATTGGCAAACTGCAGCCCGCTGGTTTCAATAACTGAGTCGGAGAGGGGATCCACTTTGATAATAGGGGAATAAGCAGTACTGTTGTATGTACAGGATCCATTGTTAGCGGTGGCAGCAGCATTGTAGTTATTGGCCATTGGATCTGTACATCCCTGTTGTCCAATTGATCTGAAATGGAGGGTACTGGCTAATAAAAAGATCACAACTATCTTACTCATACGAAACGGGAAATTAAGCCAGCTGCTCAAAACGGGGAAATGTTTTCTCAAAAATGTGATTAAAATTTTTTCTGGTGGATAGGTCTTTTGCACTCAACTGCCTGATTCTACTGTTTTCAGTACCAGTAGTTGGAAGTGTTAATGTTTAGCACAGTTTTTAATACAGTTGTAAAAAACTAAGTTGTATGAAAAATGTAGCAATTATTCTTGTTAGCCTGTTTGCTCTTTCAGGTTGTGTTTCAAAAAAGCTTCTAAAGCAATCCCAGGCGGAAACTGCTGCCCTGCGTAATGACAGCAGCCTGCTGGCCGGTAAGGTTTCAACATTAGAGGGTAAAATATCTTCTCTCAATGCTTCCATCAGTGAAAAAGAGCAAGCCATTGAGAAACTGAATAGCCAGTACAACCAACTGGGGCAGCAATCAGCAAGCCAGCAAACCCAGCTTACCCAAACAAAGCTTACCCTGGAGCAACAGCAGCAACGCTTAAGGCAACTGCAGGCGCTGTTACAGGAACAAAGAAGCAGGTCGGAACAGTTAAAGAATAAAATGATGGAAGCTTTGAAAGGTTACAATACAAATGATCTGAGCGTGATGCAAAAGAACGGTAAAGTATATGTGAGCCTTTCAGAAAATTTGTTGTTTCCCTCGGGCAGTGCCGTAGTGAATAAAAAAGGTGTGGAGGCATTGGCCAAACTGGCGGCGGTGCTTAATTTGAATGGGGAAGTAGCAGTGGAAATAGAAGGCCATACGGATAGTATCCCCATCAAAGGGCGCTATACCGACAACTGGGATCTGAGTACAGCCAGGGCCAATTCAATTGTAAGGATATTAGTAAATAATTATGCCGTAGATCCGGCCAGGGTAATGGCATCCGGTCATAGTTTTTATGATCCGCTCGACAGTAACAGTACGCCCGATGGAAGAGCAAAAAACAGGAGAACTGAAATTGTATTGTCTCCAAAACTGGAGGAGATGTATAAATTGCTTGAGTAAAAAGCATGAAAACAAGGCGCCGGTTCCAGGCTTACTGGGGCCGGCTTCTCTATTTTGTTGAAGCACCCTGTTCTATCCAGCAGCGCAACAGGTCCCGCTCTTCCGGTGTAATGCCGGTTTTATTATTCTGCGGCATTGTTTTGGTGATCACCACCCGCTGCATGATCAGGTCTTTTTTCTTTACAATATCTTCCGGCGTATCGTACTTCACACCATTGGGTGCTGCAGTATATACGTCGTCTGTTGGTTGAGCAGAATGACAACTCACACAGCGTTTTTGAATGATGGTATTCACCTGGGTAAAACTCACCGTTTCTTTACATTCGCCTGGTTTGGCAGGAGCCGTAACAAAACTAACGGCCAGCAATAGCAGCACAGAAGCTGGTAAGATGTACACGTTGTATTTTCCTTTCTCTTTTAAATTGAGATAGTGTTTTACGCCAGCCGTGCCCAATGAAATGGCTGCCAGTACCGCCCACGAATACTGGTGACCGAAAGTGCTGGGGAAGTGATTGCTGATCATCACAAATAACACCGGCAGCGTAAAATAGTTGTTATGCAACGATCTTGCCAACGCCTTTTTGCCGTAAGCAGGATCAACAGGCTGCCCGGTTTTTGCCGCCGCCACCATGGCTTTTTGTGCCGGGATGATCACAAAAAAAACATTGGCAGCCATCAGTGAGCCGATCATCGCTCCAAAATGAATATAAGCTGCCCTTGCATTGAATACATGGGCATAGAAATACGCAAAACCGGTGAGCAATGCAAAACCTACCAATGCAAATGCCAGCGGTTTTTTTATCAGCGCAGATTTGCACAACAGGTCATAAGCGATCCATCCAACAATAAATGAACCTACGCCAATACCTACCGCAGCAGCAGCACTCATATCCAGCACGGTGCTGTCGATCAGCATCGCTTTGGCATTAAAATAATACACTACAAATAACAAACTAAAGCCGGAGATCCAGGTAAAGTAGGCCTCGTATTTAAACCAGTGTAAATGTTTGGGTAGGGTTTTAGGTGCAACTTTATATTTTTCTAAATAATAAAAACCACCACCGTGTACTTCCCAAAGATTACCCGCCAGTTCATCTCTTACATTTTCCGTACGGTTCAGGGCATTCTCTAAAAAAACAAAGTAGAAAGAGGCGCCGATCCACGCAATGCCAAAAGTAATGTGCATCAGCCGCACAATGATATTCAGCCATTCCATCAGGTGGCCTTCATAGGGCGTGCCTTTTACAAGGTACCAGGTATAAGTGGCCATTACAATAATGGTAAGAACCAGGGAAGTATAAATAAAGCCTTGAGACAGTCCGATGTTTTGCTTGCTGGCATCGCTTCCTTCTAGGTTGTTTTTTTCAAGGTGATGAAACTGGTAGGTCATTATTACCAGCATCACCAGTATAAAAAACAGAACCCCATAAACAAGGACATGAACCATATAATTGCTGCAATTTCTGTGATATAGAAGCACACAATTTAAAATATTGTTTTGTATTTTTATCTTTTCTAAAAATTTTATAGTGAAAGGTTTTCATAGTACAAGAGTGATATTACCGGAAGGTGAGCGGGAAGCCTGGGTTTTGGTTGACGGTGGAGTGATCGTTCAGGTGCTGGACCAGCCACCTTCCTTACTCAATGTGCCCATGGTGGAGCTGGGCCATAAGATCCTCATGCCGGGTGTTATTGATACGCATGTTCACATCAATGAACCAGGAAGAACAGAGTGGGAGGGGTTTGATTCTGCCACCCGGGCTGCTGTTGCCGGCGGCCTCACCACCCTGGTGGATATGCCGCTGAATTCATCACCCGTTACAACATCAGTAAAAGCTTTTGATGAAAAATTATGTGCGGCAGCAGGTAAGTTGCATACCAATGTCGGTTTTTGGGGCGGCATTGTGCCCGGCAACGAAAATGAAATAGCGCCTTTGATCAAAAAGGGTGTGCTGGGTTTTAAAGCGTTTCTTACCCATTCCGGCATTGATGATTTTCCCAATGCAACTGAAGAAGATCTCAGGAAAGCCATGCCCATCATCGCAAAGCACAACTTACCGATTCTCGTTCACTGTGAACTAACTGACGCTCTCACACGAGCAACAAATAACGATCAACAAGAAACCAGAAACAATTCGTATACTAATTATTTAAACAGCCGCCCGAAAAAATGGGAAGACGATGCCATCGCTATGATGATCCGTTTGTGTGCCGAATTTAATTGCCGAACGCATATTGTTCATTTGTCCTCAGCAGACTCTTTAAAACAAATTGCGGAAGCTAAACAAAGAGGTTTGCCATTAACAGTTGAAACCGGTCAGCATTATTTGTATTTTAACGCCGAAGATATCCGGGACGGGCAAACGCAATTCAAATGTGCACCCCCCATACGGGGAAAAGAAAATAATGATCAGCTTTGGCAGGCACTAAAAGATGGGTTGATCAATTTTGTTGCCACGGATCATTCGCCGGCTACGCCCTCTTTAAAGGAGATCGGGAGTGGTGATTTTATGAAAGCCTGGGGAGGTATTGCTTCCATTCAATATGCTTTGCCGGTATTGTGGACAGCGGCAAAAAAGAAAAACTGTACATTTAGCGATGTGGTAAAATGGCTTTGTGAAAACCCGGCCAAACTAGCCGGACTTGAAAGTGAAAAAGGAAAGATCGCCATTGGCTTTGATGCCGACCTGGTGGTGGTGGATGATGAAAAAACATTTACTGTAGATGAAGCTTGCTGCCATCACCGGCATAAAGTTTCACCCTACATGGGAGAAAAATTATATGGCGTGGTTGAACAGACTTATTTGGCTGGTGAAAAGATATATGAAGATGGAGAGTTTATACATCTAAAAAAAGGGAAGGTTCTTTTAAAATAATGCAGCCACTTGTAAAAAATGTAAAAGCTGTTTAAGTCAAAAACTGTCACTGTTTGAAATAATTAGAACTATTATAGTATTCAGACGCTCATAGCCTCCTCTTTTTAAGGAGAGGGGGTTGGGGTGAAATTAAGAAGATCCGACAAAACAAAACGATTGCACGAACATGAGCACCAACACATTCAACAACTTAATTGATTTAGCCGCAGAAAGATTGGGTGGCAAAGCACTCCTTTGTACCGATGATTTTTTTGCAGAAAAAGAAAACCTGTTAAAACCAGGCCGTGGTATTTTTATTGTAGATAAATACACCGACCGTGGTAAATGGATGGATGGGTGGGAGAGCCGCCGCAAAAGAGTGCCTGGGCATGACTGGTGTGTAATTCAACTGGCAACACCCGGAAAGATACATGAAGTGGATATCGACACCAATCATTTCCTGGGCAACCATCCGCCCTTTGCCTCTATCGAAGCGGTAAATGTGCCGGAAGGGATTTCAATAGACGGTGCTGCTGAATTTGAACAGCTGCAATGGGTGGAAATTCTATCAAAAGTTCCTTTGCAACCCGGTTCACAGAATATTTTTGAAGTGGAGGACAGGAATATCTACACGCATTTGCGTTTACACATATACCCTGATGGCGGTGTGGCAAGATTAAAAGTATATGGGGAAGTATTTAAAGACTGGAGCAGTATAAACCCGGATGAACTGATTGACCTGGCCGCTGCTACTAACGGTGCCAAGTCAGTGCTTTGTAATGATATGTTCTTCTCTCACATGGATAATTTAATTATGCCGGGCAGAGGCGTTAACATGGGCGATGGATGGGAAACCAAGCGCAACCGTACACCCAATAATAAAGACTGGGTGATCGTAAGGCTGGCACATGAAGGAACGATCAGCAAGGCATTGATCGATACCTGTCATTTCAAGGGTAATTATCCTGACAGCTGCATGATAGAAGGTTGTACCATTGAAACAGGTAAAAGAGCAGATTTACAGAGCGATGAGATCAAATGGACCACCATCCTGCCGCAGACAAAACTGCAGGCTGATCATGAACACTATTATGAAAATGAACTGGAGAACAGGGATAAAAAATTCACGCATGTACGATTAACGATTTTTCCGGATGGAGGAATTAGCAGGATGAGGTTGTGGGGATTGCCCCTCCGCTAACCCCTAAATCCCTTAAAGGGGAACTTTAAGTTCTGCGAAATAAACGCAGCTTTTATTTATAGCTTGGATTGTTGTTTATTAAAGAACAAATGAAAATTTGGAAGATAAAATGCCTATTAAAGATTTTGAAGCACCGCTCCCTCTCCCTGCCCATTCCGTTCAGGCGGGCTTCAGGAGAGGGAGAAGGAGGATTGGGTGAAAAACAAGCAGCTTCAATTAAGTGAAACTATTTAAAATGGATGGTGCATGACACTACACGATTTAAACATACTCCCAAAGGACCAGCTCAAAGCCGAGCTCTTCAAATGCTGCGGCAGTACAAGATGGGTGGAAAAAATGCTGCCCTTTTTTCCGGCTGATGACATGGCAGAATTGCTGTATGATGCCGAAGACCAATGGTACGAATGCAGCGAAGAAGACTGGCTGGAAGCATTTACGCATCATCCTAAGATCGGCGACATGGATTCGCTGAAAAAGAAATTTGCCACCACGGCAGGCTGGGCCAGTGGCGAACAGGGAGCTGTGGCAGAAGCTTCAGAAGAAATATTGAAAGCTTTGGCCAAAGGCAACAAAGACTATGAAAGAAAGTTTGGCTTTATCTTTATCGTATGTGCCACGGGTAAATCGGCAGAAGAAATGCTGGAACTATTACAAGAACGATTGTCAAATGAAATTGAGCATGAAATGGTGATTGCCATGGATGAACAAAACAAGATCACACAAATACGGTTACAAAAATTATTATCATAATGAGCCAGGTAACAACACATATACTCGACACCACCAGGGGCAGACCCGCCGCAGGCGTCACCATTACCATGTACGAAAAAGCAGGGCTTGAATGGATAGAAGTTGCCAGTGGGATCACCGACCATGATGGAAGGATCAAGGACTTACTAAAGCCTGATGTCATACTTCCAATAGGAACGTATAAAATGCATTTTGATGTAAAGTCATATTTTGATGTGCATGGTATGGAGGCTTTTTATCCATTTGTAGATATCGTTTTTTACATCAGCAGCAAAGAGCATTATCATATACCATTGCTATTAAACCCATTTGGATATTCCACTTACCGTGGGTCTTAGCCAAAGATTACACAGATGCTCACAGAAAAATCAATTCTTGTCAATTAGTGTAATGCTTAGCAACAAAACAGATCTGTGTTAATCTGTGCAATCTGTGGCAAAACAATCTGTAACTAACAAATAAGCCCTGAAGGGGCGTCATATCATAACGATGGGCGAAGTCCGTCGACATAAGAACAAAACCAAACAGCATGAAGTTATCAATTACCGACGCAGAAAAAGCAAACCTGCTTGACACATTACAAATCGCTAATCTTAAATTCCAAAAAACCTATCCCGGCGATAAACCCGACCGTCAGCCGGTACACACGGTATATGGTGGCGCCAATCTCTTCAAAAGCGACACCACCTTGAAAATGGGTGAGGTGGCTTTAAAAAGTTTAAAAAACTACGCCCCCAACTTTTGCATTTTAGCCAAAGTGCTGAAGCTGGACAACCATGAACACTTTCCCACCATACAAACAGATATAGAAGCACTGGCAAAAAAGTTAGATGGCATGACGGAAGAAGAACGCAAAGCTGAACCGGCATGGCTGGCCTATTCTGTCTATAATAAAATGGTAAAAAAACTGCAAACCGAAGCGGTAGAAGATTTCCGGATAGATTTTGAAGATGGTTTTGGTAACCGGCCCAATGAAGAAGAAGATGCCACCGCAGTCACTGCAGCTAACGAACTGGCCAGGGGAATGAACGATGGTACCATCTCACCTTTTATAGGCATCCGTATCAAACCATTTACAGAAGATCTAAAGGCAAGAGGTGTCCGCACATTGGATATCTTTCTCACCACCTTACTCACTGCCACTAACGGTCAGCTACCAGCGAATTTCGTGGTGATGCTACCCAAGGTTACCATACCTGAACAGGTGATCACCATGGTGAAGCTCTTCGAGATCATAGAAAAAAAATTCAACCTCACGCCCGGCACACTCAAAATGGAAACCATGGTGGAAGCCACCCAGATCATCATGGACGATGAGGGCCGCAATCCACTCATGCGTATTGTAAGAGCTGGGGAAGGCAGGCTGATCAACGCCCACTTTGGCACCTACGATTACACCGCCAGTTGCGGTATCACTGCCCGTTACCAAACCATGGCGCACAGCGTTTGCGACTTTGCACACCATATGACCAAGGTAGCACTGGCACATACCGGCATCTTCCTGAGTGATGGCGCCACCAATGTAATGCCCGTGGCACCGCATCGTGGCGATAACCTTACAACAGAACAACTCATAGAGAATCGTGAAAGCGTACACAATGCCTGGCGCATTGGTTTCAACCATACCACCCATTCATTGATCAATGGCCTGTACCAGGGCTGGGACCTGAACCCTGCACAGCTACCCATGCGCTACGCCGCCACCTATAATTTCTTTTTGAGCAGTTATAGTGATGCCGTGTTCCGCCTCAAAACATTTGTAGAACGTGCCGCCATCAGCACCCTTACCGGAGATATCTTTGATGATGCCGCCACGGGCCAGGGCCTGCTCAATTTCTTTTTAAAAGCCATCAATTGCGGGGCGATTACCGAAGAAGAAGCTACGGCAACAGGGCTTAGTCTGGATGAGATCAGAACAAGGTCTTTTTACAGGATTTTGGAGGGGAGGAGGAAGAAGAAGTAAGATTCTTTTGAGCCAAGCTGAGAAGCTTTGTTGGACTTCATTGGCGTCGCACTCTTGTACCGCATATCTTCATTGGGCTTTTATCGAAGCCTGAAATATAGTAAACTGTCCCGGCGGTGGTTTTCGCCAGTGAAATCTTTAATGTAAAGAAAGTCTACGGCGAAGCCCCGACGTTGAATGCAGGCTGAATTATAAGGCATTAATTTTAATGTCGGGGGCATTTAGATTTGCAGTGTGGGACTCAGAATTTTCAGGCGCACTTATTCGTCGGGGTTTCACGAAAGAGTATTTTGTTTTTGTATGTATGCCGTGAAAACCCCGCTGGGACAAAAATTATAGATAATTATTTTTTTGAATTTTGCCCCCACATTGGCGCAAGCGTCCGCTTGTGCCTGTAAAAGAGCCTGGAATATTTCATTGCCATGCTGCTATTCAAAGTGCTTGAGGCAAAAGCGGCCCCTTGCGCCAAAAGAAAGAATAGGTGCCATCGGGGATATTACTCAATAACACAGGCTTCGGTATAAAAGCCGTTGCTAAAAATGTATCAGGGTTTACTTATCTTTAAAATAAAACCCAAGTGAAAAAGATCGTGCTTTTTTTTGCCCTTAGTGCTATTCAAACGGTTGTGTTTTCACAGGTGTTAGACAATCTAAAAGAGATCAGCAGTTTTTCAGATGGGAGTTCGTATCCCGACTTCATAAAAGGCAACGACAAGATGTTTTTTGTAACTAGAGATACCAGCTTTGATACCTACAACCAGGGAACGCTCTGGGTTACACGTGGCACAGAAGCAACAACAACCGCACTCATAAATGTTTCTAACCCCTTTGCGTCAGGTAACGGCATGGCTTTTTATAACGACAGGCTGTTCTTTCAGCGTTGGGATAGCCTTCATGGCGTGGAATTATGGGTTACAGACGGCACGGTGGCAGGAACAACTTTATTTAAAGACCTGGCTCCCGGCACCGCTGATTCTTATCCGGCTGAATTTGCTATCGCCAACAACAAACTTTTTTTTACCATTGCAGACGAAAATAATTACAGGCGGATTTTTGTTTCAGATGGCACTGCAACAGGCACTTTGATTCTCCGTACTTTCATGCATACCATCACCCCGCCGGTTGTATGTAACAATGAAGTATATTTTGGGGGAGTTGCTGCAGTGTCGTCTCTTTGGAAAAGTGATGGCACTCCAGGTGGAACAACAGTTGTAAAGTTTGGTATAAACCCTGACTTTCGTAATGAAAGTTATGCGGCACTTGATAACAGATTTTATTTCAGGGCGCATTACAATGTTGATGTCAGTGGTGATGAGATTTGGGTAAGTAACGGTTCTGATACCGGTACCTATATGTTAAAAAGCCTGCGGGCCGATACGGGGCAATTTAAAGGAAGCTTTCCCAGTTATTTTACAGTATCGGGTAACAAAGTTTTTTTTAATGCATCCGATGATGAACATGGATATGAGTTGTTTGTAACTGACGGTACCGGGCCGGGAACAAAGATTGTAAAGGATCTATTACCAGGTGTGGCAGGCGGTGCGCCTAATAAAAAAATGGACTATAACGGTAAAGCATATCTTAGTTTTGATGTGCCATTGTTGAGGCAAACTATCTGGATGTCTGATGGTACAGATTCAGGGACAGTGAAAGTTCTTGACAGCCTGGTGTTTGCAGGATTGATTGCTGTATGGAATCATACACTTTACTTTGTGGCAAAACCTGATTTGCGTCTTTGGCAAACGGATGGTACTGCAGAGGGTACAAGTAATGCCGTGATCGAAAACAGCGCCAATCCTGTGTATCTCGGCAATTTGAATGTTGTGGAATTTAATTCCGCACTGTATTTATCTGCCCGTTGTGATGGAATAACCGGTGGCTACGAACCCTGCAAACTCAATTACCATACCTATATTTTTACCGGTGATGGCAATTGGGACATTGATTCTAACTGGGATAAACGCATTGTTCCGCCGCAACCCTTGATGCAGGGCGACACTGTTATCATCAACGGCAACTGTATACTTAATATCCAACAACATGCACAAAGCGGTTCATCGGTCATTGTAAATCCCGGAAGAAACCTTTTGATCCCTGGAGAATTAAAACTTGACTAGCCAAGACCTGGAATAGAATGCTCTGTGCCGGCGGTAGTTTTCGCAGATGAAATCTTTAAACTAAATAAGGCTCCGGCGAAACCCCGAGGTTGAGTGCATACTGAATTATAAGGCATTAATTTTAATGTCGGGGGGCATTTAGATTTGCAGTGTGGAAGGGCTATATATCCTCGCCGCCGTTCCTGTCGTTCTCTGGCATGTTTTTCAATTCATATTGTTTGCAAACATTTTTAATTTTAAAAAAGCAACTATGCAAAATCAATCACCTGCCAAAGAAGATCAAATAAAAAATACCTTCAATCTCAGCAATAGGCCGCCGGATCAGGATGGGGGAGATGATAATATTACTAACGAAGAACTGCAACTATTGGATAGTGCAGGGCAAAACGAAGAAGACCTGCAGGTTGAAAATGCCGGGCTTGATAACACGGACGAAGACGGAGAACTGCTGAACGAAAATACAACCGGCGATTCATTGGCTGGAAGCGAACTCGATGTGCCCGGGAGCGAAGAGGACGATGAAGACGAAGAGACAGGAAGCGAAGACGAAGAAAATAATGCGTACAGTTTAGGTGCAGACAAGAAAGACTAAGCCCGCCAACCTTTGCGTTATTCATCTGGCGATGCTCTCCCTACCTGCTGCCATTCGTTACTTGTATATAAAAATATCTAAGCCAACTATTTCGGCATAGCTAAGTAATAAAAGGGCACAGGTCAGAGACCATCGCCAGAGTGAGAAGGAAAAAGTTGTTGTAAAGGTTCCATACAAAAATTTCCAACGTAGATTTAAAATAGAAGGGAGTAATGTGCCACCAAGCCTGGCGGAGATGCATCTTTAATACACGCTTCCTTTGGTTGCTTTCTTTGCAACCGTTTTTATTAAAGACCGGGTACTCTTTAAAATACCTTTTTCAGGGTAGGGCGTTTGCTGTTATATAGTATATGTTTGATGGCTAAATTGTTTTTATGATTCGCCTTTTTTCATTATTTATTGTATTGCTGGTTGGTTTTAGCGCAGCAGCACAACCCGTTAGCGGAACTTCCACGGTATATTCACAAAGCCAGATGCGGCAGGCACGGGAGAATGCTGAAATGAACCGTCACTATGAAAATGTAAAGCCTGCGTCATCCGGTAGTGGCAGTACTTCGCAAGGTAACGGCGCCGCAGCATCGCCCTACATCAGTTACAGTGCACAAGTAAGAAAAGATGCTGACGCAAGGAATGCGTTTGAAACAAAAAAGAAAGCCTTGGGAAGGGCCATCAGGAACGGCCTGATCAACCGGACTGCTGAACAGTACGACCGCTTTATAAAGGCTGCTGCGGACGCCGGATTCAGCAAAGAAGAAGCGGAGACTTATTTCGGGAAAAACCAGGCCGCATTTGAACAGCTTTTGTTGCGGCCCAATCATTTGATTGATGGATTTTTTCCGGGGTTTGATCCTAAGTCCCTGCCACCGGTTCCTGTACAAAAAGTAAAGGTGAACAGCCTGGGTAATTTACGAACAGAGGATATCGCACCGGGTGAAACAGATATAGTGGAAGTGTACAGAACCTTAATGCATAAGATCCAATACAGCAATTCATGGGAAGAGAAAGAGCAACTGTATCATCGGGCCATTGAAATTTCCACCACCGTTGCCAGGCGGGCCAATTTGAATTACATCAGCAACTCAGATGATTTATGGTATAGTCTCGGTTACATAAAATATGTGAATGGAGATTACGGTAGTTCGGTACATTATTTTCAAAAATGCCATGAAGTACGGTATGTACTAAGGAAGGATCACCAGCCCATGAGCAGTGCGGTAACCGACAAAGAATTGTTTAGTTTTTTATATGCCGGCTCCCTGTTGAATAATGACATAGCTGAGGCCATGGCATATTTGGAACTGGCGGTTAAAAATGGCTATTCCGGATCGCTATTCTTATCTCACCTTTATATGTTAAAAGGAGAGTATGCGGCAGCGTTACAGGTAGTGCAGTCTCATCTCAGCAAGGAATCCAATCCGCTCATTACAGCGAGGTACCAATACTATGTGCTTGGATTATTGCTGTTACAAAAAAAGGATGCAGAGGCCTTGCTGTATCACAATGCACAAACTGGCTTTGATAAATTAAACAGCACGGAAGAGTTGAAAACGAATGTGGCCATGGCCTTATACAACTTTGTGCTGGAAGATGAGAAGGCACCTGAATACAAAGGTTTTCAACCCGGGCGCTTTTTCAGGCTCGACCTTGCCAAACAATTGAAACCCGGGCTGAGGGTAATTGTGGAAAAAAGCTACCAGGTAAATGAGTCGTTTAAAAGGCTGCATCAAATGGAGGAAGATCTTGCAGTGCTGGCAGGAAAAGCAGGATATGAGGAGCTGGTATCAACGCCCGTAAATACCCCGGGTATAACACGTTTTTATAAACCCAATGGCCATACCAATATTGTATTGAACGGGTGGCCGCACCCGGCCAGTTTTGCCCAGGTAAGCGAAGAACAAAAGCAGCAGGGATACAAATATTTTGAATCGCTGGCAGATTTTCTGGCCATTTTAAGAGAAGGCATTGTTAACGGCTATGAGTCCATGTTTGACAGAACTACCCGCTTTGATGACCTATACCTGGCTTTTGATACATCATTCGGCTTAAAATATTATTTACGTGACTTCTCTGCATTTGAAGTGTCAAGATCAGTGAATGCTTATATACAGCCCCGTATACCCATGCTCGCTGGCTATCATACGGAAGAGAACAGGGATAATGCCATTGTGTATGCGAAAAAACTCAGTAAGGAGCTTCGAAAAACAATGTCCTTTCATGTAAACAGTTTATCAAATAAAATATTTTTCGATTCGTTTGTTGAAAAGAAGAAAGATGCGGGCCGGTCGTTTTACTATACCTACAGTATCATCGTTGAGTATGATGAAACGGCGGATAAAAAGCCCTATTACAAGGTAATACTGGAAATCTCCAGGATATGAGGCTTGCCGGCGCAGGTTTTTGACCGGAGTCCACACATAACTGCTTTAGTTTATACTGCCGATTACCATATAGCCCGTACGGGATACGTATTTCAGCTCAAATTTACCAGCATCCATTTTCCTGGTACCAGGCAGGGGTTTTTGCCATTGAGTTTACAAGAAGAAGTTGTGTAAATTTGAGGCTGCCTGCATCCTGTACAAAAAAAACATGCAGCTACCATCTTACCTGGCCTTTTTATGTTTGTTATTTCTTTCCTGTAAAGTAAGCTCTACCCATTTCATTGAAACCAGGCCCACTGTTACAGCGGTTCGAAACATGAGTCCTCATGTCAACAGTTTCCAGGAGGTAAAGAAAAAATATGACACCCTCATTCCTGTAGTGAACGGGCTGTTCATTACCTACGACAGTTTCGACTACAAAACCTACCAGCAATACATTAACAAACATCTTCCTGCCATTGAACAGCCAAAAGACAGTTTTATATACCAGCTGCAATTTTTTTCGGAAGAAAGAGATGGATTCTCATTAACCAGCAACAAGTGGGGTGTTATTGACAGCACGGGCAATGTGATCGTTCCATTTATATGCGATGCCGTAAGAGAGCTGCAGAACGGGCAAGGGATTTTTTCTATTTATAAAGGCAGCCGTTCATTAAATACTGGTTTACCCAGGTATAATTACTGGGGTTATTATTACTTTTTTGATAAAAATGGTATTTCCGAAGCTGTTGGAAAATTATTTGAGATAACCACGATTTTTGTAGCAGATTTTCACCAGGCCGAATTTGTAATTTCACAGGGAAATGCCTTTTATCTACCTGGCCAGTATGCTGTTTCAGGAAAAGCAACAAGGGGTGCCGTAAGCAAAGAATATATAAAACCAAACGGCAAACAGTAGGTGCTTTCGTTTCCCTGCTTCATTTTCTGAGACGACTTTCATCAACACTACCACGCTATAAATTATTTCTTCCGGTCTGAGTTTCATTAATAAATCCTAAAGTTCAAGGGCTGGTCTCTGCCATAGCCTTGTGTGCAGGCCAGCAAGACTCGCCGGCTATTCGATTAAAAAAATAAATGTTCCGGGAATGTAACTTTCTTTCAACTTTACAGGCAAATGACATCAATAAAAGCTATGCTTAAAACCCTGTTCACAAAAATTTTCGTCGTTATTTCTTTATCTTCTTTTGCCCAGGTACCTGATACGGTCACTATTTCAGGACAAATGATAGCTGCTGTTAATGACCAACCCATTCCACATGGCATTGTAAGAACAGGAAATGAATCGGTTGTGATGACCAACAGTACAGGGCATTTTACCATCACCAGCATTTCAACAAAACTTCATTCGTTATCGTTCAATACGTTTGCGTATGCAAAAAATGATACGGTATTTAGTCCATCCGGTTCAATGATCAAAAATTTTACCTGGAGAGTATATCCTGATTGTTGGTTCCACAGTATAAAAGCAGCCAAAACGGACATTCGCTTCAACGAAAGAAAAATCAATGTTCAGAAAGGAGTTGTCCCGGTTTTAAATTCAGCTGTTCAGGCTTTTGAGATAAAGTACAAAGTAAAATTTCTTTTCAACAATGTTACCGATGTCAGAAGAGAATGTATGTTGGCTTACAATAAGATCATTTTTGCAAACCTGGATATGGCTTATGGTACGGGATGGCGTGCGGAAGTAAACAATGCGATATTTAAATCTCAAGCCTCCATATCAAATGAACCTGGATTGCCTGCTGAAAAACCTGCACAAATGATGGCAGAACAACCTGTACTAAAGACAATACAAAGCGATGAAGGGGGGCGAAAATTAATAAGTCCACCTGTTGAAATTTTAATGGAAGCGGAGCCGGAAGAAGACAGCACCATTTACCAACGGGTAGAAAAAGAAGCTGAGTTTAGAGGTGGTGAATCATTATGGATCAGGTATTATACCCAAAGCCTGGAGGGCTATGACCCGGCCGATAGTGGCGCTGTACCGGGAAAGTATACCATTGTGGTACGGTTTATTGTTAGAAAAGATGGCAGGGTATCTGATGTAAAAGCTGAAACCAATTATGGCAGTGGTATGGAACAGAAAGTGGTACAGATGATTAAAAGCGGTCCTAAATGGATGCCAGGTATGCAATATGGAAGAAACGTGAATTCATTTCTGCGCAAAGAAATTATTATAGTGGCAGGTAAGCAGTAATTGCTGTGAACCTTTTTTCGCTTTAGTCAGTTTCTTAACACCACATTCAAAATACGAAATATGCAATGCCTTGTTCTGTTCAGCTAATAGACAAACAACTTCAATGCAGTGTTGCCGTACTGAGTTTGCAAACTCTCCTCCACAACTACCACTCTATAAATTGAAAGATTTCCAGCAACGTCTTTCAACAGGCCAATAAGCAACACCAGGGAGTTTGCCTGAGTCAGAGCATATAAATCGAAATGATTTTTTCAAAAACGCAGTTACCAACCTATTCCAAAAATCAATTGATGATTTATCAATTGAACTCCCTGAATAGTTGTATGCTTCCCATAAGTTGGTTCGCCCGCTATGACTGTAGATTTAAATCCCCAAACAATCCCGTTTCAGGATAAACAGGCACTGGTTTGAGTATTGATAAATGCTGTGGAGGGATATAATTTTTCGATATTGTTCAGGTCCCACTCTTTGTCTCCCATCAAAATAACTAAGTTAAGTATGCAACCCGTTCGTTATGCCACGACCATGGCACAGATTTTCGTTCTTATTCCCGTAGATAAAATAAATGATATCCAGAATGAATAATAGTTCAAGAATAACGAACCAAAAAAGAGTAAGAGGACCCCATATCCTTCATAAAAAAATATGCTTAACCTGCTAATGTGGGGAAGATCACCAACGCTAGTTTAATCTTGCGCACTGCATTTCAAAAGCGCCTCCATTTCACTGCTTACCTTTTCAAAAAAAATAAATGTACCATCAAAGTTTAGTAAAAGAATTCATTTTCACTGCCACTTTAATAATGATTTCAATGGCGGGTAAAAGCCAAGCGCCACCATCCTGCACCGTTAGTATCCTGCCTGCCAACGGATCTGTGGTTGGTACTTCCCCCGTTATTTTTCGCTGGAGTTCAGTACCCACTGCGGATCATTATACATTCTATTTGGGAACCAGCAATCCTCCTTCACCTGCAGACAGTATCCTGGACCTAACTGATACTTCTGTAACACGTGTTGGAATGGAAGGCAACACAACCTATTATTGGTACGTAACACCAAAAAATGCTGATGGCAGTGCTACCGGTTGTGAAACCAGTTTCAGCAGCTTTACTTCCGGCCTGGGTGCGGCCAACGATCATTGTGATTACCCTGCAATACTCACGGTGACCAATGGCTACTGTGGAAATCCTTTGCTGGGCACGCTGGCTTTCGCAGACACTACAGCGGGATTGGGTGCGCCGGGGTGTCAAGCCACTGGCAGGCGTACTGATGTATGGTACCAGGTAAGTATCCCTGCAACCGGCAATCTGACTATTCAAACATCTGCTGTTGACCCCACTGTGACGGATCTTGTGGTGCAGGCGTATGCAGGTACTTGCGGCAGCCTCGTATCTATTGGTTGTAACGATGATGGTAATCCTGCTCCCACATTGCCGAGTGCTTTACATGGTAAACTGGGATTGACAGGCCGAACACCCGGCCAGGTGATCTTGATAAGAGTAACACCTTATAGCTTGACCGATGCAGGCGAATTTGCCATCTGTGCTTTTGATACAACTACTGCTGTTTGGCCTTCAGTGGCTACGGGTATTCCGGGAAGCTGTGCCGAATCTGTTCCGGTGAATATTGGTACAGCTTACAAATATACCTGGGCAACCCTGGTGGATGCAAATGGTCATATCATCGCACAGGTATATCCCAATGGCAATAACCTGGGTATAACAACAGCTTCTCTTTACATCAATGACGATGCTGTAAGAACAACCGGAACGGTGTCTTATTTGGACAGGAACATCACGTTGCAACCGCAAACACAACCCACCACTGAAGTGATTACAAGGGTATATTTCAAAGTTGAAGAGTTGCAGGCATTGGCGGCTGTTACCGGCGGAGTACTGCGGTCAGAACTGAACGCAACCAGGACACTGCAAACTTGTGCTGCCGCTGCTTTGGCTGCAACCTGTGGAGGTGTGTTTATAAATCAAAATACAGGCAGTAATTACCTTACAGATCACTTCGCAGAATATAGAAGTAAAAGCATTTCCACATTCTACCTGCACAAAGGAACAACTGCCATTACGGGTGCCAATACCTGGACGGGACTGGTAAATGAGCTATGGGAGAATACCGGCAACTGGAGTTGTGGCAGGGTGCCGGATGTAAATACAGATGTAATGATCAATTCAGGAACAGTTACGATCAATTCAGCAGCCATTTGCAGAAGGATCAGTGCAGGACCTGCTGCCAATATCACCGTAACGCAAGGGTTTAGTTTAAAAGTTGCAGAATAAGGAGTGCCTCATCAGGTTGCTGAACTGCTGCCATATGTCACGGGGCTATAAAATATGTATAGCTGCCTGTCAATTATAATTACTTACTCTAGTAAACAAACAGTTGAAAACCAGGACAACCACAGACGTTAGTGTATCAATTTTTAAAAATCTGAATAGTCCGTTGGTTGCAGGAAAGTAATATCTATGTGAGAAACATTGTTCTGGTATTCCGGCTTAGATGACAATTTTTTCCAGTCTGGGTGATCCCCAAAACTTTTCCAGTGAGCATCTCTGTCTGCCCTGTTTTCAAAACAGGTCATATACATCAGGTTGGGCATGTTGCTGCCTGCAATGACGGAACTGTAAAACACGGCGTTAAAATTCAATTTTGAAAAAAGGCCGATCTCATCGCCTTCATTAAACATGTGTACTTTATTGCTGAATATTTTTTCTGTAGCACTTTCATAACTGCGTAGCTCATATACCCTTTCTTTTTTAACTGCTTTTAATACAGGTAGTTTCATCGCAGGTGCCAATGGGAACGCTTCTGTTAAAATAGTTTCGATCCTGTTGTAAGGTGCAAGGTCAGGCAGTGCGTTAATATATGCAGCGCCGGCAGCAAGGTAAACTGCATCTGTTGCTAATTTTTCTTTTATCGTAACTGTTTTGTCTATTGACGACAAAGGCATAAAAACATACAGCAGCCTGGCTGCAACGGTATCATTGCCCCATGGTTTAAATACTCCAACAGATTGAATATTCATCCGGTGCAATGCAGGCAACAAGGCATTTTCCAGGTAACTGTCCAGTATTTTCTCTTGCGCTGCAGTGCTGTAATGATAAATGGTGAACTGGTAAAACTCCTTTGTGTGGTTGGTGGTTGACTGCCCCAGGCTGTTTTTCTGAACCATCAGCAGTGCAGCCAGGCATAACATCGTACATATTCTTGTCATCAGTATATTTTTTCTAAAGTTATCAAAGGGGAGTTGATAAAAGCCAAAAATTAATTATGGATTCTTTTTCCGGCTTCACCCTATGTTAATGGCGTTTTAAATGAAATAAACCCTTGTAATTGCCATTGTATTGCTGAACCATCAACGTAGGAGAGGGTAAAAATCAGGTGACAGCGTCCATTTGAGCAAAAGTTATTTTGAATAGCGTTGCAGTTATTCCTGGCAAGCTTTATTTTAGCCGCTTAGTTTTTATTTTTTTTATTTTTCTTACGTACTTTTTTATTTACCCTGGCTGGCCTGCCCTTTGCAGCTTCTTTTACCAATTGGGCAAATAACTGCAGGTACGATACTATTTTTTCCCGTTTCTTCATCATAGAATAAATTGAAGAACATGATATAAATGGGTGAATACGTTTACCACGCTTTTTAGTGCTGCAAATATACCGCCATATCGACTAACTGATGCAACGCCGGGTAAGACAGGTAACCGGCGGTGACACATATTGGTATCAGTAAAATTTTTTAATCAGAGCGGCCGGTTTATTTCTATATTTAAAAAAACAAGTCTGATGAATTGGTATATCATAGGTATTATTATTTACCTGCTGTTGCTGATCGTGATCATTATCCGCATTCTTTTTGAAACACAGAGTGCCAGTAAAAGCCTGGCGTATGTAATGTTTGTGCTGTTTGTGCCAGTGGCAGGCATGCTGTTTTACCTGGTGTTTGGTATTAACTATTGGGTAAAGAAAAAGTATGCAAAGAAAATGGCAGAGAATGCTGCATTTATGAACCAGATCAGGCAATCGGTAGGGGTGTATGATAGAGTGGTGTTGAATGCAAAAGACAGTGCCATTGCACAAAATGCAGAACTCTCTTATATGCTGTTGAAAGACCTGGGTAGCCCACTAACCCGGGCGAATGATGTAACCATATTGGCCAATGGTGAAAACAAGTTTCCTGAGCTGCTGAAGGATATTCAGCATGCCCGGCATCATATACACGTTGAATATTACATTTATGAGTGCGATGAAACCGGCATGACATTGATCGAAGCACTCATTGAAAAAGCAAGACAGGGAGTGATCGTTCGGTTTATATACGATGATTTTGGAAGTCCGGGTATCAATTCCAAACTCGAAAAAAGAATGAAGGCCGCAGGCATCCATGTATTTGCTTTTCATAAAATAAAATTTTACTTATTGGCCAACCGCTTTAACTACCGCAACCATCGCAAAATTCTGATTGTAGATGGGCAGGTGGCATTTGTGGGAGGAATTAATGTGAGTGATAAATATGTGAACACGAACGATGGGAAAAAGAAATTGTATTGGCGGGATACTCATGTACGTATAGAGGGGCCTGCCGTTTATTACCTGCAATTCCTTTTTATGAGTGACTGGAAATTCTGTTGCAACGATGAAAGCTTTGAAACAGACAGCAGTTATTTTGGTGATACGTTTAATCCAAAACAAAATTGCTATGTGCAGGTGGCAGCTGGCGGCCCGGATTCTGTAATGCCAACCATTTTATATTCCATGCTGCAGGCCATTAACCTTTCAAAAGAAGAAATACTGATCACCACTCCTTATTTTATACCCGGCGACAGTATGATGGATGCTATTTGTGTAGCTGCCATGAGCGGAATTAAAGTAAAATTATTGGTGCCGGGTATCAGCGATTCAAAAATCGTAAATGCGGCGTCCAAATCTTATTATAAAAAGCTGCTGGAGGCGGGTGTGGACATATATTTATATCAAAAGGGTTTTGTACATGCAAAAACTATGGTTTGTGACGGGAAATTATCAATAGTAGGTACAGCCAATATGGACTATCGTAGTTTTGAACTGAATTTTGAAGTCAATGCGCTTGTGTATGACGGCAACATCGGAAAGCAAATGAGAGAGCTCTTTATGGAAGATATACAACATGCTGAAAAAATTGACAAGGAACAATGGTATAGCCGGGCATGGTATGTACAGCTGCCAGAAAAACTGGCCAGGCTGTTTTCGCCTGTGCTGTAAAACTATCAGCATTATACGCTTCCACATTGGCGCAAACATATCTACTGCTGAGTTGAGATGATCATTGCTGCAATATGAGGTATAAGTTACCAGCAGCTGTTTTAATATTAAAAATCAGCATTTAACCGGATTATAACTTACCATTTACAACCTGCAGCTTCCACTTACAGGTTTTTGACAGATGACTGACAGGCATTTGCCCTGCTTAAAAGCTGGGAACAGCTGTTACACAGGCGTATGTTAAACTAAATCAAAATGAGTGCCCCTGGTAAACCATAGTGATAGTATCAACTTTTACCCTGGCGTTTTCTATAGTTATACAGTTGCCGGCTTTTTACTTTCCGGGGACGCAATGTTGGGAATAAACTGCATCAAAATTTTGCTATTTTCTTTTAAGAGAATAGACCTGTTTACAATAAGGCAAAAGATAACACCCAGTACATGGGCATTGTGTACTTTAAAATTAAAGGACATGGGAGATATGAAACAGCCCCTTGCTCTGCGAAACCCAGTTGTAGCACCGCATTTGTCATTTCTCGATTTCGGTGGTCACGGCTAAGGTTTAGTAACCGCTACTTTCTGTCAGCTTTCAACAGAGTTTAAATCTATCCCAGGTCCGCTGGAACGCAGTGAGCGCTCCGCTGGTGGACTTTGGTTTATAGTGTAGTGCATCGCACCCAACTATCGAAGGCAGGAGAACCACCTGTACCAGAACAGGAAATACCGGAGGGCAACCCACAGTATTACATTTGAAATATTGTTTGCGTGCAACATCAAGTTAGCAAAGCCAGCTGAAAAAAGTTCCAGTCGATCCCTGCTCTTTCAATTTTTTTAAGTATTTATCCCCTTGAGTGCTATCAACAGGGGATGAGGTGAAGTAAAAAATTTGTTTATTTAGCGAACTATATCAAAAGTGACAATATCCTGTGACCTGCTCCAGCATAATTGGTGGATCTATCACTTGTAGGGGCTTTCTGTAATAAAAAGCCGGGCTTATTCAAATACCAGTAAAGTGAGTTGCCAACGGGTTGGGTTGGCCGCAGAACCCATGTTGGCAGTAGTTGATGAACCATTAATAATTAAAAAATTACAACTCGTATTGGTGATGTTTAGTGGAGCCAATGTAAGGCTGTTAAGATTTGAACTGCCCGCGCCTGCCTCAACAACGGGGCCTACAAAAATACCTGCAATGTTAGCTCCCCCCAGGTTGTAGTTAAGTGTAGCGCCAATAACATCTGAGTTGGCAGCTAAGCCCCCGGCATATCCAACCGTCAATCTTACAAGGCGCCATTGCCCGCTGCCACTGCCCCTGACTATACCCCGGCCACCTACTGTAAGGCTGCCATCAATGCTGGTGTTATTGCCAATGGTGAGCGCATTATTGGGGTTCAGGATAGCATCTATACGCACATCGGATCTAAAGCGAACGGGGCCATTGTCAACATCCAGTTTGTAAGTGGAAACAGGCGTGCCAATTGAAAGGTTGCCATCCATATAAGTGTTGCCCGCAATGGAGAGGCGGGAACTTGATACCGGGTCGGTATTGATACCCACGAAACCGCCAATCCGGGCGCTGCCTGTTGTATGGATATCATAAAGCGGATCTGCAATACCCACACCAATATTGCCACTAATGTACATATCTCCACCTACGTTTAGCCGGGCATAGCTGCTGCTTATCCCCAGTAGAAGATTGCCAACAGAGTCAAGTACCATACGCCGGCTGCCATTGGTAAAGAAACCCAGCCCTTTGCGATGTGGTAAACCTTCGCCGCTGGAACGGGCAATGCCTGTGAGACCATCGCTTCCAAATAACAATGCACCTGAATTGAGTGTATTTTGATGGGCATTTAACTGGTCAATCATTAAGCCACTATCTACTGCTAAACGGGCCAGTGGCTCAATGGTACCAATACCCACCCGTTGTGATTTAGTGTGGATGCAAAGAAGTGTCAATACAATCAATAAACTAAACGAACGGATTTTCATATTTCTTTCTTGTTTTATACAATCTGACTGCCTGGTTACTATAAGAAGTTGTTAGTGGCAAATATAATTTTTGAACGATTTGATGAAGAAGATAAAATAGTGAGCAGTAGGTTTAATTTAGTGAACGGCATCTGTATGGGCAAAGCTGTTTATAAATCTTATTATAACACAGTAAGCCACTTAGTTTATGTGAAGAAATAAATGTGAAAATGCGGTGTCAATACATTTTTACCTTACTGTTGCCAGTTATTACAGGCTATCCTAAGAAGTATGTTTAGTAATACAATTTAGCCAGGTAACAAAAAGCATCGTTGATAGGCCTGCCAGGGCTGATGCAGGGAGAAAACATCTGGCTGCGGCAACAATATTGATATTTTGGTTTTATAATTAGATATTTGCGGAAAGAATATGGTTGTCATAGTTTTGAAGTATCAGCGAAACGGTAAAGGATCCATTGCAACAGGGTTGTTAGCTCAGTTGGTTTAGAGCATCACGTCGACAACGTGAGGGTCGCTGGTTCGAGCCCGGCACAACCCACTATATTTTTGGTATTATGTATTCCCTTCCATGTTTTTCTTTAAAAATATGGACCACCCGGGTCTCCAGTTAAAATGTAACAGTTCCATGCTGCTGAGTTATTTCAATAGCCCTGGGCGCAAACCCGGAGCGTTCGTCGGTTACTGTAGTATTGTTCGCTATTTGTCATGATTGGTCAGGCGTATGACATTGAAATTTCCTTCCAATGGAAGACTAGATACACTGGAAATTAAACTTTGTTAAAAGGTTTCCTATATTTATCGACTCTTAAAAAATAAAACTGAACAACCCATGAGTAAGCTGACTATATTGCTGCTGATATTTTTTCCAGCTGTTATATTTCAATCTTGTTCCAGTAAATGGATCGGAGAGCCTTTAAGCGACAGTGCAAAAAAAGTTGCCGCCAAAGGCTATAATAATGCAGCAATTCCTGCTGACTTCAATAAGAAAAAATCTGTTTTGCTGGTGATCTCTGATCTGAAAAGCGACATGTCCCAGGCAAAATTAGAAACGATCATGGGCGACTACGAGGGAAAATCCAGGGTTGTTGGGGCTAAAGAAAAAACGGAGAAGCTGGTTGCTGACAGTAAAAGTCATTATGTTTTGTACATAAAAAGTTACGGTATGCTTGACGGCGCCGGCAATGGAATGAGCTATCATAACCTGTATGTTTCGTGCTATCTGGAAGACGTACTAACAGGAGAAAAATTCAGCCAGCCTTTTGCATCGTCAAAAAACTGGTCGTTGAACTTAAAATACTTTCTTTCTAAACTAAATGAAAAACTGCAGGAGAAGTAATTGTTGTCAACATCAAAACCAGGACTACTGCTTGTGTGTCTGGCAGAGCCTGTTATTGAAGCTGTCACTTGCCAGGTTGACGCTTGTACAGTTGTATTTAAGATCCCGGGATAGACATAAAAAACACTTCCATGACACTATTTTTAAGTATGCGTAAACAACTAGTATTGATCTTTTTTATACCTGCAGGTGCTTTAGCGCAAAAATTTTCTGCCGACAGACCAGACGAAATTGCAAAACCAAACCCTTTTACAAATATCTATTTTGCAGATAATAATAATTACAAACAAATTGAGTCTGTTTGCACTATTGCTAAAAACAGGTATAATAATTTCAAGTCTGATACATTGAGTATTGACTTTTATAACAAAGGTGGCTTAAAGGTTAAATCCTTGCGTTACGATAACAACAGGATGAGTACAACCTCTCAATTCAAATATGATGCCGGCGGCAAGCTTTTGAGCTGGCAAAGTTTTGAAAAGCAATCATCCACACTCACACTGTATAAGTATAATCAGAAAGGGCAATTAATGGAAACACACAAATACAATATCAGTAATAAAAATCTAAAAGCCGATACAACTGAGGCATCCCGTATGCTGTTTAAATATAATGGTGACAAACTGGTGCAGATCAGCAACAATTCATTAGGCAGTGATATAACAGAAAAATTTCTGTACCAGCAAAACAGGCTGGTAAGTACAACCGGCGGATATGTTTCAAAAGAATTTTTCTATCACAATAATGACAAGCCTGCAGGTATTCATGAATACATGGGTGGCGTGGCAGATTCAACCAGGATCATGGGCCTGGAAAAATTGCTGTATAACAGCAAAGGCTTGCTGATATCGGATTCGGTTTTAACCTCATCTAATTTTAAGACAAATAGCTGGCAGGTGATCGAATATACTTATAATGATAAAGACATACTGGCTGCGATGAGCAGCCGGTATAATGATTTTTACAGGAGGGTGTCTTTTAAATATAGTGATGGAAAAATGCAGGAAGTAGACCTGGAGACGAATGGCAATTCTGGTTTTCTCAGGTTTATAATCAATCACAAAATAGCAGAGTATTATACTTTTCCAATACAGTACAAAGAGCAATTTGGAAATGACAGGCATGGAAACAGGACATTCAAAAAGGTATTGGTAAACAATGAACTTTTTTCTGAGGTCAATTACCTCATAAAGTACAAAAATTGAAAGGATGGATTGCAGCGTTGAGGGTTTCAATCCTGCTTTGTATCGCCCTGCTATGCGCTGTGCCAATCTTGAATGTAGGTGAAAGATACGCAGTCAAACCTAAGCCTGTGGCGTCAATGAAATACAAAAGCTGTAAACTGTTGTTATCGGGTTACTGCAAAACCAACTGTACCACAGGATAAGACCGTGCAGTAGAACAGTTAACGGGAAGAATGTTTTGGTAAATAATTACATTTTGACTAAACCTGCAACTGATTATATTTACAATCTTAATTAGAAAAATATGCGTTTGATAAAACCCTTATTGTTATTCTCATTAATCACATGTTGTTTGCTTTCCGCCGCACAGGAAGTTCAGAAAGATAGCCTGCAGAATGATAACACTGTTTTTGCTAGAGTAGAAACAGAAGCGGCATTTCCTGGCGGCCTGTCTGCCTGGGGCAAATATCTCCAACAGAATTTAAAGGCCAATGTGGCAGCTGATAATGGCGCACCGGTGGGCAAATACACGGTAATTGCCAGGTTTATTGTAAACAAGCAAGGGGTACTAAGCGATATAAAAGCCGAAACAAAATTAGGCTATGGCATGGAAGAGGAAGTGCTAAGGGTGATCAGTAAATCCGGTAAATGGCAGCCTGCCATACAAAATGGGCGGCCTGTAAATGCATACCGCCGGCAACCCATCACATTTCTGATTGATAGTGATGATTTTGAAATACAAAGCACGGAACCCTACACTTTTTTTACCAATACTAATAACGAGATCACTATCACTGCAGCTAAAGTTAAGCCAGAGGATATTTCATTGACTGTTCCGGGTGGTAAGGTGACCGCAAACGGGGATGGAAAATTTACAGTACAGGTAAGTAAGCCTGGCAGGGTGACAGTGGAAATATTCAATACTAAAAAAGATAAATCCATTGGTACAGCGAGTATTTTAATAAAGAACAGATAAAAAACCACCCATCATAAAAAATCATCGCTGCATTTTTTAGAATATATCAAAATAAATATGTGGTAGGTATGGGGCTGAAATCAAAACTTCGCTTTAAAACCCTGGGATAAATACCCGTTCCATTTCAGTTTTGTTATTTCTTGGAACATGACTTGAAAGCAATATCTAAATTACCGAAGTTAGCTTTTAGTATTTCTAATTGCCCGTTGGAAGTGTTTTTATACATTCCCTCATGAAGTGCTTTAAAAGCCACAGCATGTGCAGCTTCTATCTCCTTTGTATTCATTAATTGAATTTCATTTAGCGGAATTAATCCTGTTTCCATGACTGCAGTATTGTTACTATATAAGATTCTGCTAAAGCTATTTAACTGCAATTTGATCTTATTATATAATTACGGCAATTTGTTATAGAATTACATTGATTGTACTGCTGTATCAGGGCTTCCTTTTTATCATTACAACAGGAAATTTTTGTACGTTTATTTGTATCAGCGTTATGTATAAAAAACGGCACAGGCCAAATGGCCTGTGCCTTTATCGGTTTTCCATTTTTTATTTTAATGCATTTAAAAAGTCAGCATCGTTTTTTATCGCTGTTGGTTTTTTCCCTTTGGAACAAAAGACAGCAATGGCCAGCAAGGGCAATGTTACCCAAAGTGCATTATACCAGTCTGCATCTTTTACCAATGCCGTTTCAAGTATTACTGAATTCATCAGCAAAAGTGCCACAGCAGGCATTCCACTGAATGTAATAGGTTTCGTGTTCATGTTTGTAAATTGAAAAATGAAGTAATAGATTTATCCGTAAGGATAAATCAGTTAACACTGCCCAATAAAGTATACAGGTAAAGTAAATGAATGCAGTAGGATTTGCATACATCACTTCCTGCATCCGTTAACGCAGCAGACCACATTTTTCCCGGTCTTCCCTATGAAGCCGGGACTGGCTGCTTAAAGTCTTTGAAGCTGGAGTAATAAAACAGTTGTTTGCAGAAAGGCATGAACTCTGTGAAGGAACAGGTATGCGTATCCGTGAGATCGGCGATCACCGTCACAGGATAATATTTGGTTGCATATGGCGAAAGCCTGTTCATATTGCTGAAGATACAAAAATCAATTCACCGGGTTTTTGCATAATGGGTATTTTAACAGTTTGGGTTTATAATTGGATTTTTAATTAACTGTTGTTACAAAGTCACCGTCTTCCGTGTACCTGCCGCCTGGTAGATCGCCTCAACGATCCTGATGTCCCGCAGTCCTTCTTCGCCAGGAACCAGCACAGGAGTACCTGTCTTAATGGACCGGGCATCATCATCCATTTGTAATGCCTGCTGCCGAGGTACTTCGTAAGCGAAAGAGATCTCACCCAATGGACTGCCGCCTTTTAAACCGCCATAGCCCGAATAGGGCGCCATGTTGATATTGCCTTTTTCACAACTGATGTCGAGGAAATTAATGTTTTCACCAAAACTGGTTTTAATGTCTGCCAGTACCCCTCCCGGAAATTCCAGGGTGGCAATAGTTGTTTCATCTAACCCGTTTTTGTAGATGTCTGGCCTTTGCGTAGAAGTATTGGCAGATACAATCGATATGGGTTCCACATTCGTGGCAAGCCTTGCTCCTTGTATCGCATATACGCCCATGTCGTATAACACGCCTCCACCCATTTCCTTTTTTTGTTTCCAATGATTGCTGCGGTTATCATAATACCCGGCCGCACAGTTTACTTTTTTTACTTTTCCCAGCAATTGCTGTTGTACCAGCCGCCTCCATTCTTGTGTATTGGGTTCGTGATGCAGTCGGTAGCCAATAGCCAATGAACGTTTGTTTGTGTTGCAGGCATCAATCATTTCCTGGCATTCTTTCGCTGTCATTGTCATCGGCTTTTCACACCATACATGTTTGCCTGCTTTGGCGGCCCTTATCACATACTCGTGGTGCATGGAAGGGGGAAGAACGATGTACACCACATCAATGTCCGGGTTATTAGCAATGCTGTCGAAATTGTCATAGTTGTAAATATTCTTGTCGGGTATATGGTATTTTTTCTTCCAGGCATCCGCTTTAGCTGGCGTACCAGTTACAATACCTGCGAGATAACATTCTTTTGTTTGCTGCAGTGCAGGCGCCAGCAGATCGGTACTGTAATAACCAAGACCCACCAGGGCAACACCCAGTTTTTCTTTTGGTTTGCAAGAGGAAAAAGAAAAAAGGGCAGGGGAGTGCAGCATTGCGGCGCTGCCCAATGTAAGGTCCCTGATAAGTTTTCTACGTGAAATATTGTTCATACAAACAGATTTGTAAAGAAAAATTACAACATTGTTTTTACATATTCCAACAAGTTTTAAAATAGTTTACTTGCTGGCAATTAATACCTGTTATGTGTTATTCAAAATGACAATATCGGCTAGCAAAAAAAAATGCACGGACCCTGGGGTCTGTGCAAGTTTTTAACTGGGCGCCGTAAGTGTAAAAGGCACCTGGTTAATTGGTACTGCTAAGGATTCACCTTCACTTTTACCTTTTTACTTTCCACTTCCACACCTTCTTTACCCACGGTAATAGAAGTAGGTTCTTCTTTAGGTGCTGGTGCAGGCGCCTGCTTTTTTTCCACCGGTACCACAATTACTTCTTTTTCCTTTTTTACGTCAGCGGTCTCGTTGGTACAGGATACCATTGTGAGCAGCGATGCCACCGAAAAAAGGCAGAGGATTTTCTTCATACTTATCTTTTTATTTTTTCAAATTTTTAGCCAGCGGTTTACTATGATTTGTTTACTATCTTCTTTGCATTGCTGACTGGTTCATAAAATGTTTTTTCAAATGGCCAGTTAACGCAGCACTCATTGTTTTGTTGCTTGCACACATGGGGTATTAATTGCACAGTGGGTTGTTTTGAACCCTTCAATTGCTGCCGCCTTGCAAATCACACGCTGTGGTTTCAGCTTATTCCTTTACTGATATTGATTGCCGTTGAGTAGTAACTGCAAGCTTTAATTGTTAAAAACCGTGCCATCCATTCGGCAGTCACTTTACGCTGTCCAAATCAAAACGACTATATTTATCCATCAAAAAAAACTACCATGCTTACCAACAACGACATATTAAAAAAACTCCGGGTGGCGTTGTCATTAAAAAATGATGACATCATAGAAATTTTGAAACTGGCCGATTTTGAGATCTCCAAAGGCGCATTGGGTGACCTCTTTAGAAATGAAGATCATCCTGGATATGTGGAAGCAGGAGACCAGGTGCTGCGAAATTTTTTAAACGGACTGATCATCTATAAAAGAGGAAAGTTACCCAACCCTAAACAAAATGTGGACAGGGAGTAAGCTGTATTCCCTTTCAAGAATGCTGCCTGCTTTTTAACAACGTTTATCTTTTTACCAGCTTTATAACAACCCGCCTGTTTTGGCTGTTGGCCGATTTAGTATTGCCAGACACAGCAGGTTCCAGCCAGGAAACAGCACCAGTGACTAACTGCACCGGTTGAACGCCTTTTCCGGTGAGATAGACGGCAACATTTTCTGCCCTTTTCATGGAGAGTGCTTCATTGATCTTCGTCGAACCCGATTTGTCGGTATGTCCTGTAATCCTTGCCTGTAAGCCCCTGTTTTTTAGCAATACACTGGCCAGGTAGTCGAGCCGCTTGTTATAAATAAGCCGGATTGCGGCACTGCCGATATCATACAATATGATATCAGCAGGAATGGCTGAATAATCAAGAGGTTTTTGTGTAACGATCGTATCTCTTTGAATGATCACGATTGCCGGAGCTCGGCTGGAAGTAGTTTTAATCGTATCTCTTTTTACCAAGGTCAATGTATCTGTTGAACGAATGGTTTCCGTAACCACTATAGTATCCCGAATGTATATTGTATCCGTTCTGATTTGGGAAGTATTTTGACCAGGCTTTGCTTCTTCAGCAGGTGTTATAACTGGTGTTAATGTGGAGGCAGCTAAATAACGATTATCTATACCCGCAAGCTGCGTTTGCAGGCGCCTGATAGCTGCCTTTAGAGACGACGCCTCATCAATATAGCGGTTGAGCAACAGATCCTGCTGTTGTTGTGACCGTTTGTATTCCTCGGTGTTGCCTGTTGATTTATTTTGTTGTAATAAGGTCTTTTCCGCCGGCAGGTCTTGCTCTAAAGTAATTCTGTTTGCAATAGCTGCCGGATTTGTGCTGTCAAAACTTTTTTTTTAAAAGCGCTTTCGTTCTGCCTGCTGCTGTCAGCAATTAGTGCCGGCAGTGACTGATAGGCTGTTTCATTTGCAGTAGTAGCTGAATCAATCCACATCCTGTTGGCCAACGCAGCGCTGTCAAGTTGACCTTTTAATTGTAACAATGCAGGATCGTATTTTTTAGCTCCGTCTTTCTGGCGGGTGCTGTCCATTTGTATTTGCAGTTGCTGCATTTCTTTTATCAAACTGTCCAGCTGCTGTTTTTTTATTATCAGGCTGTCGTTGTGTATTTTTTTCAGGCTGTCCAGCTGCTGTTTGTTTTGCAGTACATCAACGCTGTCATTTTGTTTTGTTATCCGGTCATATAAAATAGCTGTATCCACTTGTGCGGATCCAGCTGCTTGCCTGCCTGCTATTGGAGGAGCCGTATTAAAATAGTAGTTGTTGTTTACAATCACAATGTGCCCCTTCGCATTGGGTACGTCATAGATCTTGCCCTTGCTATAGTCGATCAAAAGACGGCTCGTATCAGTCCTTTGCAGCACCATGGTGTCGGTTGGTTTAGTATATGTCCATTGTGCAGCAGCCACACTGTCGGCTTGCTGTTTACTTGAAAATAGTTTTTGCAGGTAAGCATTGCTTTTATTCTGTTTGCCATACGTGATGCCGATTTTTAAACCAATGTGTACATCAGCAGCACTCAGATTTTTATTGAAAAGCATCGTGCCCAGATTGCTGCTGCCTGCAAAGAGCGGACCCAGGCGAACCGTTGCACCCAGCATGTTTTGTTTGAAACTGGTGGATGGATTTTTTTCTGCAATGGTATAAGGGAGATACACACCGATATGCCTGCTTTCCCATCTTGGGGTGATGGTATAAAAGCCATAGTTTGAAAACCTGGTGCCAATACTGTTGCCGATTTTTACCGGTTGGTAGATCATCGCATTCAGGTAAAAGCCTTTGATAAATTTCAGGTCAAACTGCACACTCAGAGCTGCTGGCAAATAAACATTGTAACTGCGGGGTTCATTTGCATTAGCAGTCACACGGCCGGCCAATGCAGTATCAAAAGCTGCGATCGTAGTATAACCTGGATTGGTCAGGTTCCAGTTGTTTACGCTGGCACTAAACGAATTCACATTATCCGGTTTGTCAAACCTGAACATGCCTGCATCCAGCAAAGAAACACCGAGTTTGAAAATGTATTTATTTACATCTCTTCGTTCTGCTTCGTAAGATTTTTCATCATCATTCCTGATGTATTTAAATTTGTTAAGCTTGCCCCTGTACTCATACACAATGCCGGCATCAAAGCCAAAAGAACTGGCATCGGGCCGGAAGCTTTTATCAAACACCATATTAAAATCTGCATTTTTATTATGGTTGTAAGCGAAGTTGCTGGTATTGAAATTAATACTGCTGTCATCATTTACACTCAATTGCAGATCGGCACTGTTCATATTGAGCGAGGCTATTCCCGCCAGGTATTTGCCAGTAAAAGCTGCTTTGAGAAATGTTTGTTTGATGAATGCAGTACCCTGCCATAGGTGAATCCAACTTCCACCCAGTTGAGCGAATTCAAACTAAAGCCTGACGCATCAATGTTATTATTATTCAAAGGAGGAAAGTAAAATCCATTGTAAGCCATGCTGGCCAGGTCTGCGGATATGCCCATTCCCTGTATCCTCGATCTTGATTGTATATTAACTGCTATGGCCGATTTTTTTCCGGTGGTTACCATAAAGCTCAAAGGCACCTGGGTTCGGTTATTGATATTGAAAAATACTTTTTCGCCGGCTGATAAATTTCTTACAGATAAGTAGTTGGACTTAAAAGACTGGTAGCTGTCAAAACTGTTCTTATTGAATTTTAAGATGGCATTTCTGTCAACGAGGAAGTAATTATTGTTGTAGTTAATGCCAGAAGAAATGAGGTTGATATCAAATTTGTACCGGCTGTCAACGATACTTGCTGGCTGTATCATTACACCAGTAACCCCAGCATAATTTCCTGTGTTGATTCCCAAAAAATTTTGTGCCTTGCTGTTAAAAAGTATAAAGCATAATACAACGCTGAGGAGATAAGTTTTTTTTGTCATGCAGTTTGTGGTAAAATGTTGTACCGCAGTGGCAGTGGCGATATTTGTGCCACTATGAATACTATATCATTTAAATCCCTGAATGAGTGCTTTTATCCGCTAAGGGGGAAAACGATGCCCGATATGAGTACAATGGGTATTTCAACTGGGAGTTTGCCGGTTTTGCATTGCAGGTATTCCGAATATAAAAGTGCTAAACAGTTCTTGCAATATCCTTTAGAGAATATCCACCCGGTTCCTTATGTATTCCTGATTTGATTTCAAATCTCATCAATCAACTAACGTATAGGTGCGCTGGTGCTGTCATAAAACTTTTGCGAAAGGCCAAGGAAACAGTATTTGTGGTTGAAAATAAATGATCCTTATCGCCGCTCACCTGGTTATAGTAAAATGACTACACAAATAGAATACAGCTAACTATAATCGGGCATACCGGAAAGGGCCACCTTTACATTATCAAAATAGATATCCAATACCAGAAACCACAAGAACAAAAAGTTTAACATCCTTTGAAAACACCATCTGATACCTTTGAAATCAACCGCTGATGCCTGTGAAGAAATGACCGTTTCCGGCCAACTAAGAAACCAATTGCGTATGAAAAACCTTCAGTATTGAAGGTTTTTTCTTTTGTATAGGGCTGCCTTCTCAAGAATCCCCTTTGTTTTCGGGGTTGTACAATAATGAAATGATTTGATACGCAGGTTCATCAGCATAGTACCAGTGCATGTATATACGCACCGGCACTAATTCATCAATTCATCAATTGAAATGGCTTCCAGATAAGGGGCGAGGTTCCTGGTATTATTAAAAGCTTTAAACTCCAGTACATTTTTATTAACGAGGTTGCAATAGGTTTCCACATAATAATTTTCCAGTTGAAACAGGAAAATGATCAAGGCTTCGTTTTTCCTTTTACCAACCAATATGCCGTTGTGTAAAACAACCGATGTCTTTTCATGCTCATCCAGTAGAATAAATTCTGAAAGCTTCATAGTAACAATTTTAAAAGTGAATTAAAAAATATTAACTACTAACAGATACTAAAACTGAAAACTGATGCTGAAACTGAAATGCTAAACTAAAATGCTGAAACTGAAATGCTAAACTAAAATGCTGAAACTGAAATGCTAAACTAAAATGCTGAAATTGAACTAAAACGGTTTAAAGAGCACTGGTATTTTTTGTAACGTATTATATTACTGAGGCAGCACAAAAATAGCGGACTAGCTGAATTTAAAAAATTATTTGCTGATTTTCTTTTTTGAAAGCGTATCAACTGCCAGCTGCTGTTTTTGCAGATACTTCCAGTGCTTTTGTTAAACCGCAAGGTTGTTTGGTTTACGCTCCCTATTTGAACAGCCCGGTTACCAAAGCAGCATACGGGCTGTACTGATGCGGTCAATTATATCGTAACAAAATGATGTGCGTTCCATCAATGCACCGGTACCAGGACCTTTCAAAAAAATAACTTTCCTGGCTACATAACCAATGTACAAGAACAGCTGGTGTCATCCTAAATATCTCTCCACCAGTATTTTTTTATGATGGTACCAATGTCCCACGATGGTATAACCAAGACTTAATACCGTAACGGGATTGTCATTGGCTGTTCCGGTATTGTGCAGTACAGCGTCATCAAAGCTTTCAAAAAGCATTTCCGTACTTTTTCTGACTGCTAAAAACTCTTCTATAAGATCGCTCCACTTACGGTGATTAGCAAACGAATTGGCTGCATAATCATCCTCTTCAAAACCGGGTAGATTTGACCGCTCACCCCTTGCCAGGCACAAAGCCCTGTATGCCAGTATCCGTTCGGTGTCAATTGAATGCTGCAACAATTCCTTTATGGTCCACTTGCCTTCAGCATAAGCGCAGGTAGATTTTTCTTCGCTGATAGCCTGGAGAAATTGTTTTATTCCGGCAGCCTGGTTTTTAAATGCGCTCAACAGGTCTTCTTCCTCTACCAGGTCAATATAGCGTTTGAAATATCCCAGATAGGTGGATGGGGCTGGTTTTGCCATGTTTGTATAATTTGAGCACTAAGATCATCATTTTCAGTAAGAATTCAATTGGCTCTTTGCTTTATTATCAAGTGCCAAAACGGGGCCCACCTGTTGCAAACAAAACCGCCGGGCATCTAATGCCCGGCGGTTTGATATTTTAGTATGAGATCATCCCTTTTTGCTTTTTTTAAGTTTAGGTTTTGGCAACACTTCCTTTGGCAATTTGCGTTCGCCTTTTAAAGTACTGGCAATTTTAATGGCTTCAAATGCATTCAGCAGTCCGCCGGATCTGCTTAGTTCACTTAGTTTGGTTTTTTCTTCCGTTCCCGGAATATTTACATCCATATCCGGGGCAGTGGCAGATTTTTCAATGGCATATTTTAACTGGGCAGCACTCAGCGTAGGGAAGTATTCCAGCAGGAGCGCTGCTGTACCGGCCACTACGGGACAAGCCATACTGGTGCCGGATTGTTTACCATAGGTATTGCCACCAGGGATCGCAGCATAGATCTGTACACCTGGTGCAAAAACATCCACATCATTTTTGCCATAGTTGCTGAACCTGGCAGTGATACCGCCGTTTTTAGGATCGCCGCTGGCGCCAACCGTGATCCAGTTACTGGCTTTTTTTGAATCGATATAATTAGCCGTGGGGAAATTATCTTCCGTATCGATATTTTTTGAATCATTGCCTGCCGCATGCACCAGCAGTACGCCTTTCTTTTCAGCATATTTAACTGCATCATCCACCCAATGTTTTTGTGGAGAAAAGTCTTTGCCAAAACTCATGCTTACGATCTGTGCACCGTTGTCAACCGCATACCGGATGGCCAGGGCAATATCTTTATCATGCTCGTCACCATCAGGTACCGCCCGCAGCATCATGATGCGTACATTGTCTGCAACACCATCACCACCTTTTCCGTTGTTTCTAACGCCGGCGATTATGCCAGAACAATGGGTGCCATGTGTTGGAGTGCTGGCCATTACATCGTTGTTGCCGTAATTACGGTCATTGATATCGTTCTCATTGTCCTGTACAATATTTTTCCTGTATTCTTCAGGTGCTTTGTCTGCAGCTTCGGCTTTACGGATGCTTCCCTGTAATTCGTCTATGATTTGCTGGTTAGTGAGGTCGCTGGTTCCGTTTCCTTTACATAACTGCAGTAAAAATGCTTTGGCTTTTTTGGCATCCGACAGGGTGGGCACATATGATTCCAGGTCGGTACAGTTGTATTCTTCTTTGTTCAGGTCTTTTTTTATGATCGAATCGCCTTTTACAAAGCCTGGTAAAATTCTTTTTACAAAGGCAGCTTCTTGTGGATCGGCTCCCCCCATTACTGCCTTCTGTGCTTTGATGTAGGTTTCGATCTCTTTCTTTTCTTCTTCTGTAGCTACAGAACTTTCATCAGGAACCACCGAACCATACTTTTGTTTTAATGCATGGTACACACGGGCTGCCTCGTAGCTGTCCTGCTTTACATTGCGGCCATCCTTACCACCCAGGAAATTCCAGCCGTTCATATCATCAACATAGCCATTTTTATCATCATCAATGCCATTACCCGGAATTTCTTTCGGATTAATCCATAATACCGGTTTCAGGTCTTCATGCAGGGTGTCGATACCGCTGTCAATAACTGCCACCAATACCCTTTTACTTTTTAGCTTTTTAGCTTTTAGAAAATCGTAGGCTTTATCGAGGCTGATGCCATAATAACCAGTGGAGGTCTTATCAAGCAGGTGCCAGTTTTTGGGTACTTCTTCTTTTGGGATAGAGATTTCTTTTGTCTGGCCAAAACTTACAGCGCCAGTCAGCAGCCCGGCTGCCACTAAATACACGGATTTTGTCATGTTCTGAATTTTATTGAAGCCGCAATATATTGTAACAACAGGTTACCCGATGCCCCACTGGTAAAAAACAGCAGTATTTTATCTAAATGATAAGCTAAAAAGTGATCGTAGTCACCATCCACGCTGCATCACATGACAACTTTGGTTGGTAAGCTTTCTCAAAAATGCCCAACAGGGTACTGCCACTGCCGCTCATGGCTGCATATACAGCGCCCTTGCTGTATAACATGGCTTTTATTTCTTGTAAAACGGGGTGAACTGAAAATAAGGGGTTCTCAAAATCGTTGCTGATCGCATGGCGCCAATGTTCTATGGGTTGTTGAATTGCCTGCAGCAGGTGTTTTGATACCCGGTTTTCTGAGGGCTCATTTTGTAATTGTGCAAATGCCCAGCCCGTGTTAATATGTATGCCAGGGTTGATCAATACCAATTGAAAACCAGCGAGGGATAACTCTACAGGCTGCAAAATTTCTCCACGGCCGGTGGCATAACAGGGTGTGTTGATGATGAAATAGGGACAGTCGCTCCCGAGAGCAAGTGAATAGTTGATCAACTGACCAGTTGTTAAATTGAGATCAAACCTGGAATTGAGCAGTTGCAGGGTAAAAGCAGCATCGGCGGAGCCACCACCCAATCCGGCGCCTGTAGGAATAACTTTGTGCAGGTGCAGTTGAATAGCGGGCAGTTCCGGAAAATCTTTCTTTAAAAGGTGGTAAGCTTTTATACAAAGATTGTCGGCTGGGTTTCCTTCCACCACAATGCCGGATTGGCTGAAAACTACATCTGGGGTATTGGGGGAAGATCTGATTATTTCCAGTGAATCCTTTAACGGAACGGGTATAAAAACTGTTTCAAGATTGTGAAAACCATCGGGTCTTTTGTCTAGGATGTTCAGGCCGATATTGATCTTACAATTGGGGAAAACAACCATGATGAATATCCTTAGAACTTATATTGATAAATTGTCAAATAGTTGAATTGCTTTTTTGCCTTCTTGCCTTTTTACCTCTTTGATTATTGCCTATTGCCTATTGCCAATTAACTCACTTCTTCCTGTTATTGATCTCATCCCTGATAGCAATCGCCTTGATGTAATCTTCCTGGTCCAGAACTTCGTTTAACAGCGTATTCAATTCCTGGAGTGATAAGGATTTCAGGTCTTCCCGGCTGGCATCGGTAGTAACAGGCTGAGGGGTGGAAGAAGCTTTTTTCTTTTCATCATTCTCCATTAAAATACCAGCGCTTTCTAAGATGTTTTCATAAGTAAAAATGGGGCATCCAAAGCGAACCGCCAGCGCCAGGGCATCGGAGGTACGGGAGTCAATTTCAACCGTGTCATTTTCGCTGCTGCAAACCAGTTTGCTGTAAAAGATACCTTCCTGCAGGTCATTGATCACCACTTCATGCAGGTCAACGCTAAAAGCCATCATAAAATTCTTCATCAGGTCATGCGTCAGTGGGCGGCTGGGATTCATTCTTTCCAATGCCACGGCGATGGCCTGTGCTTCAAAGCCCCCGATCACAATCGGCAGCCGGCGTAAGCCATTGATTTCGCCCAATACCACCGCATAGGAATGCGTTTGTGTAATGCTGTGAGAGAGAGCTACTATTTCCAGTTCTATCTTTTTCATACGAAGCCACGAAACTAAGGCATTTTTTAATCTTTTGGTTTGATGGGGGAGGATTTTGTGGGTAGGGTGTGGGAATTTTTTGAAGGGGATTTTTTGGGTGTATTTTTTTTGTTTTTGATAAGTTGGTCATCGGCATCACTGACCGCTTCTTTTACAGCATCTGTCGCCACCTTCACTACGGAATCAGCCATTGTCATCATACTGTCAATCTCTTCCATTATAATGGCATTATCAGCTTCTTTTTGAATAGCATATCCCGTCAGGCTGAATATAGCGTCAGGTATTTTTTCTGCGGTTACCGATTGTGGTGTTAGTGTTATGACTGACTTTTTTCCTTCCGCAGTATTACGAATGAACTCCATTCCCATACCAATATGCGAACCATTGGTGAACATAGGAATCATTTCAAGATGGGAGAATTGCTTTTTTACAGAATAATACAGGGAGTCAGCATAAAGAAAAGTAATTTCCGTTTCCTTCTGGAACTCTTTGTTCGATGTATCAATTCCATTATATACTGAACAGGAGTGCCCGAGCACCATGCTGCTTTTACCCGGCGTTCGCATGGGAACAGGCATCGCCTGCGTTCTGCTGCTATTGATACTGTTGGTATGATAAGTTCTCCTGTCTTTTTGAATATAGTAAATGAGTTCGCCCGTAAAGTCAATGAGCAAATCATCCAGTCCTTCATTTGATACTCCATTTGTGTTCACATGCACTTTTATCTTTTCATTGCCGAAATAGGCCGTTACGAGTATGTTTTGGTTGCCTGTAAGCGCATTGGACATTTTATAAATTATTTTGCCCTCAAAGTTTTTTTGTGCAGTTGCTGCCTCATTAACAAGAAGGATAAAAAAGGCAGTAATAAAAAGTCTCATGTGCAGTATTTACTCAAATATAAAAAAAACCACAGCGTTTGCCGTGGTTTAGCCTTATCAAGCTAATATTTAAATTACGCTCCCTTTATCTTCCTGATCGCCGCTGTGATCTTCGGCACAACTTCAAAAGCATCTCCCACAATACCATAATCTGCTGCTTTAAAGAAAGGTGCTTCAGGATCTTTGTTGATCACCACAATGGTTTTGCTGCGGTTAACACCTGCCAGGTGCTGTATTGCCCCGGAAATGCCAATAGCAATGTATAAGTTGGGTGCAATGGCAATGCCCGTTTGGCCCACATGTTCGTGGTGCGGACGCCAGTGCACATCGGCCACCGGGCGGCTGCAGGCTGTGGCAGCACCCAGTACTTTTGCCAGATCTGTCACCAGGCCCCAGTTCTCCGGACCTTTTAATCCACGCCCGCCGCTCACTACAATTTCTGCTTCTGTTAATGGTACATCTCCTTCTACCTTACTGGTAGCCGTTACCTGTACTTTGGCTGTATCAACAGTAACATTTAGCTCGGCAACTTCCGCAGAGCCATCAGTAGTGGTGATAGAATAGGAGTTAGGATTCAATGCAACAATTTTCTTTGCTGTATTAATAGTCACATTGGCAAATGCCTTTCCGCTGAATACATTTTTCTTTACTACAAATCCATTGCTGGTGTCGGGCAATGCAACAGCACCGGTAACCAAACCTGCTTTAAGCCGTACGCTTAATCTTGCTGCGATGGCTTTGCCGGTAAGATTGTTTGATAACACAATTACATCTGCACCTGCTGCCGCTTCCGCAATTACTTTTGTATAAACCTGTGCATCTAATTGGTTTAATGTTGCGTTGTTTACAGTATGAATTTTTGAAAGTCCATATTTTCCTAAAGCCGAAAGGTCTTCTGTTGTACTGCCAAGAACAATGCCTTCGGCGGTTGTTCCTGTTTGCTCAGCTAATTTTGATGCATAGCAAGCCGCTTCAAGCGAAGCTTTCCTTACATGTCCGTCTGCCTGGTCTAAAAATACTAAAACCATATAGGTAATATTTAATATTGTTGATGTAATATTTTTTAAAAAACTTTCGCTTCTTCGTGGAGAAGACGAACCAATTCTTCAGGGTTTTCTGCTGAAACCAATTTAACTCCGGCTTTGGCAGGTGGTAAATCAAAACTTGCAATAGATGTATAAGCATCTACTGCAACAGGTTCAACCACTTTCAATGGTTTTGTTCTTGCACCCATTATACCTTTCATGTTTGGTATGCGTTGTTCTGCCATTCCCTTCTGGCAGCTAACCACTACCGGTAGTGTGGTGATATTGGTTTCTTCACCACCATCAATTTCCCTTTCAACTGTTACATTGTTTCCTGTCAGCGTAAGTTTGCTTGCAAGTGATAAATAGGGCATATCGAGCAGTTCAGCCACCATGCCTCCAATAGATGATCCATTGTAGTCAATGGTTTCCTTCCCTGTAAATACCAGGTCGTAACCACCGGCCTTGGCCACTTCAGCAATCTGCGAAGCAATATAAAAACTATCATGACTGTCGGCATTTACCCGGATAGCTTCATCGCCGCCCAATGCCAGTGCCTTACGGATGATGGGTTCTGCATCGGCGCCACCAACGGTGATCAAATGAATAATAGTGGAAGGATCTGCCTCTTTTAATTCAATGGCCCTCACAAGGGCATACCATTCATCGTAGGGATTAATGATCCACTGTACACCATCACCTGCAAACTTAGTGTTGTTATCAGCGAAGGCGATTTTGGCCGTGGTATCGGGTGTTTTACTCACGCAAACTAAGATCTTCATATCTGTGTATTTAATGTATTTATTGGCAAAGGAAAAGAAGCAATCCTGATTTTAGTTGTTTATGCAACTAATGCAAAGATAATGGTTGCAAAGATATTCTGAGCAGGCTGTTAAAAAAATATTTGAAACGGCTTAAAAGCTGACCAAAGGCAGGTCGTTTTTCTTTTTGTTGAACTGAATATTGAGTATGCCCCGTTTACGTTCGTAAGAATCAAATGCTTCAATGCTTTCTATGTTCTTCAGCAATTTTAGTAATGGTGCAGGAAGATAATTGAGTAATGAGGGTGGTATTTTAGTGACAAGTATCCTTAAAAAAATACTCTGTTTGATTTTCCTGTTAGGTGTTGGTTCCTTATAACCGGCAGAAGCAACGGTTAGGGTATTTTTATTTATTAAGGAACAGTAAGATTTTACAAAAGGCACTGGTGTGAACAAACTGCCGTCACTGCTGTTCTCCAATTGTCCGTTCCGTTTCCAGTAATCATAAATATTGTCTACCTGTTTTCCTGTAATTGTGAAATTAAAGGATGGTTCCTCTACTTTGTTTACAATAACTTTTTCAACGGGATTGAAATTGTCATCGTAAGTATAAGTTACAGCAGAGTCTGTACGGGGATAAACCCCGGGAATATCCAAATGGTAATAATCATTGGTTGGAAGCAGCAAAGAATCAATATTAAAGTTTAATGTTTTTGATAGTGTTTGTAAAGAAGAGCTTGATATAATTGATTCAATATTGCGGGAAGGTTGCGAAAAAAACATGCTTAACATTGAACTATCTGAATACATAAACTCCTTTTGTTGAAACCAGAAGTGAACTGGAATAGTTAACCCTACAGACAAACTAATGGCCCCTTCATCAAAAAATCCATTGGCATACATAATAGAAGGGTGCAATGATGTTGTAAACAGCGGGCCATGCAGGGAAAAATGGCCTGTGTTCTCTATTACCCATTTAAGTGAGTTTTTCCGAACAAATTCCTTTTTTTCAAATAACACTGCCGATCCTTGCTTTAAATATGCTCTATTTTGAACCGCGGCATTGCCAATAAGTAATTTATTACCATCCTGGATAAACTCAATTCCTGTTTGTTTGGAAATAAAACTTCCCGTAGCTGTTTTCTCAAAACCATATTGCTTCAGTCCCTTTTCAAAATCATCCTTGTTATTTATCTCCACCACCGTATAAAAAGCATTTTCCGGTTCACCCGGCAGGTGAAACAGAAATACATAATCCGGCAGGCTGATCATATCATCCCAGCTCACTTTGCCTTCTTCGCCTGAAGAAAACCAGTTGCCGCTTTTCCATTGAGAAGGAGTAGTAATAAAATTCCATATCAATGTATTGGTGATCCTTTTTACATCGAGGGCAATAATGCAGTCGGCATTTGCGGGAACGGTTTCGTTGGTCCAGGTTTTATAGAATAGCCTGAACCATCCTGCAACCAGCAGGATGAATACTGCCAGTAGTATCCATTTTTTTTTTGTCATCTTATTAAAATTGGCGCCGATCCACAGCCTAAACGCTGTTCACCCATTCTTTGTACAAAGCCGCTTCTTTCAAACAAAAAGGCCGCAAAGCTGGTTATCAGTTTGCGGCCCGGTATCTTACTTATTTTAATCTACCAGTTTGTTTCTTTCTTCTTTATCCTTTTCAATGATACTGTTGATCTCATCGATCATATTAAAGAAGAACTCAAGGCTGTTGGTATTGTTGCCAATAATGCTCATGGTGGCAGTGGTTTGCATCATGCCATCTTTTAAACCGCCCTGCATCTGCACATCACCCATATTGTCTTCTAAATATTTACTGATCTTTTTGCTGGCCTCACCACTCAGTTGCGGATTGATCTGCTGTATCAGTTTTTTCGTATCCACCCTCAAAGACATGTTGTTATTCAGTACCGCATTTTTTGTTGCAGCATCAAGGGTATAACCGGTATTATTCAGCGTCATATCAATTATTTCCTTGCTGGTGGTCACAATGCCTTTACCATCTTTTACCATAAAGAACAGGCTGCTGATGGGATATTTTTCCGGATCAAACGCCAGTTCATAATAACCACCTTTTTCTTTGTAGTCAAATCTTTCCCGTTCAGCATATTTCAACGGCAGATCCGCAATTTTTTTCAGGAATGCCTCTTTCCTGGTCTCCAATACAAAAGTAAAATTGGGTGCCAGTTCTTCTTTTGTCTTTTTTATTTCGGTTGACTTAAAGTTGTCATCGTAGGTATAATCTGTGTAGGTTACGGTCTTGGTCTTCATATCATGCAGTACAAATACCATGTTACCGGGCATCAGGTCTGCAATACCTTTTTCATCAATGAGTATTTCTACAAAATCCATCACAACATCCATCATGGCGGCTTCCTTCCTGGTATCAGGACTGCTATTGAGGTACTGGCGGATCATTTTATAATAGTAGTTCGCCATGGCTTCGGTATTCATCGAAGCACTTAAATAGCCAACATTGCCCGGGTTGATATAACCGGCCAGTGCATTGCTCTGTTTGCTGTTGTACACATCCCTTCCCATGGCGGCGATCTTTTCGTCCGGGGCAAACATCTTTTGCTCCATTCTCATTTTGTCTTTTTCAAAAAACAGGTTCATGCCGCTGCGGAAACCATTGTTTTCGTTACTACCAAAATCCCGGGGAGATACACTATAGTTATTGTGAGAACCGGATAAATAACCCCGTCCAAAAATGTATTTCCAATACTGGTAGATCAGGTTGTCGTAGTTAACCCAGGCAGAAACGTTGGCCGCAGGATCAATTACTTTTTTATAACTCAATTCTGTTTCAATAGAAGCCGTATTGCCGTTGAAAAAATGGTTGATGATACTGTCGGCCAGTTTTTTCTGAATACCCGCCGCATAACTGTTTTGTTCTTTTTCAAAAGCGGCCTGTTTGGCTTCCCTTTCGGCCTGTCCGGTGGTATCATAGGAGTAAGGGCTGTCTTCTACCGGGGCAATTTCTATGGTCTCATTGATCACCACTTCTTCATCTGTTTTTTTAGGAGCCGGTTTTTTTGCCTTTCCCTTTTTACCGGCCGCTTTTTTGGCTGGTGCCTTTTTGCCTGGTGCTGCTTTTTTTACTTTCGGTTTGGCTGGCGCTGGTGGAGGAGGGGGAGGTGGTGGTGCAACTTCAATTGCCACGGCAGTATCTATCACATCGGCAACCACTACAGTATCGTTTGAATACATGCTCTGCCAATAGTACTTCTTGTTCTGGTAACTTGAATACACCAGCGCTGCCTGTTTATCATTCCAGCCCACATACATATCATCACTGATGGCCAGCAATTCAAATCCATTTTTCTTTTCAGGTTTCATTTCAGCCTGGTAGTTGGCCTGTACCAATTTTAAAAACAATGTAACATCTTTCAATGCAAAAAAACTGGTGAAGTTGATAGAAGAATCTTCCATCGTTACATACTGGTAGGCGTCCTGTTCAAAATTTATACCCGTGCTTTCCAGCGAAGTGAGGCTGTCGATCTTCAGCGCTTTGTACAAATTATTTTTTACAAAATTGTAACTGTCCAGTTTTTTCACCGGCACTTTATTCGTCAGGTTGTCGCCTGAATACTTAACCACCAGCGATGCGGTAGAGGGCACTTTGCTGACTAAGTTCTGTGCCTTGCCCGCCATACAGGCGGCTCCCACTAATACAAACAATGTAATGCTCTTTTTCATTTAACGAGGGTTATTTTATTTTCAATTGATTTTTTATTGGTGATGATGTCCAGTGCGTTCTGTTTCATCATCACTGCCTTTTTATTGCCGGCAATTTTACTTTCTTTATTTGACACTGCCGCAACTTCCTGCTGAAAACGAAAGATGCCCGTATAAGTGGCGGTGGCAAATATCTCCCGGTCGGCCGCACTCAGTTTCTGGTATTCATCTTTTAAAGAAAACCTGCTGAGCCGGCTGAAGGTTTTAGCTACAGCATCAAATTCGTAATTTTTTTCAACGCCGGGTTGGGTGTTTTTTTCTTTGTCGCCAATATTTTTCACTGCATTATTCAGACTGGTAACATTGGTAAAACTACAGGTAAACGTGGCAATGAAATTATTGAAGTCAAGTGCCGTTTTTACATTGCTGATACCACTTGTCTTTTTAATGATCTTTTCTATATCTGCTACTTTTGATTGAATATCTTCTTTTGTAGGTACATCATGGCCATTTACTTTTTTCATTTTCATGATGGAATTGATCTTGGTTTTGCTGCGGCTCATATTGAGTACCAGTTTAAAGTTGCCGGAACCATCGGGTTTCAGCGCAACATCCTCCACAATATCAAAACAGCTTTGTAAGGTTAAAGCAGAGCAGACCAACAACAGGGTGACAATCCTTTTCACAATGGTTTTTTTTACCCGATAAAACTACCAGTTTTTGCAATGCAAACCTTAGCCTGCAGCATTTTGTTATAATTTATTTATCCAATGGTATGAGAAAGTGAGTTTGCGGTTCTTTTCTTACTTTTAGCAAAAATCAACTAATGAAATTGCTGTCTCTGACCCTTGCTTTTTTCTTTTGTACCCTTGCCCATGCACAGGACGCTTACTGGCAACAGGATGTGCGGTATAATATAAAGGCGACACTCAACGATAAGGAGTACACTATCAACGGTACAGAAACGATCGTTTATAAAAACAATTCCCCTTCAACGCTTGATTTTATTTGGTTTCATTTATGGGCCAATGCCTATAAGAATGACAGCACAGCGCTGATGCAGCAATTGCAAAATGATACGGCCCGTGCCAATAAAAAGGAAACCTTTGGCAGGGGCTGGATCGATGGACTGGCATTTACGGTAAATGGAAAAGCAGCCAAAACCGAAGCCCATTCCAACCCACTTTATATTGATGTACTGAAACTGCTCCTGGACAAACCTTTACAACCGGGTGACTCTGTAACCATCGCCACACCATTCAAAGTAAAACTGCCTCCTTACTTTTCAAGAAGCGGCTTTGCTGATGGCGAAATAATGGCCTGCCAGTGGTATCCCAAACCTGCAGTGTTCGACAAATTGGGCTGGCATGAGTTTCCTTACCTTGATATGGGGGAGTTTTATAGTGAATATGGAAACTACTCGGTGGATATTACTGTGCCATCAGATTATGTGGTAGGGGCCACCGGTACGCTGCTTACAAAGAAAGAACTGGATATTTATAAAGAGCTGGGTACAAAAAATGCCACTAACAGGAAAGCAGAACCGATTTTGTACAAGGCGGATGGCAAAACTGTAAAAACACTTAGCTATTATGCAGCAAATGTGGTGGACTTTGCCTGGTTTGCAGAAAAGGGTTTCGTGATTCAATATGATACCGTGCAATTGCCGGGTGGTCAAACGGTGGATGCTTTTTCTTATTTTCATAATAAGCCCGGAACGGTTTGGACCAACAGCATCGATTACGTGAAGGATGCCACCCGTAAGTACAGCCAATGGCTGGGCAATTATGCTTACCCGGTAGTACAGGCGGTGGAAGGCCCCAAAAACAATTCAAGTGGCGGAATGGAATACCCGATGATCACACTGATCACCAGCCCGGATGCAAAAGTGGAAACCCTGGACGGTGTAATTGCACATGAAGTAGGGCACAACTGGTTTATGGGCATGCTGGGCAGCAATGAAAGAAAACATACCTGGATGGATGAAGGTATGAATACCTATTTCCAGTTCAGGTACGAAGCAGAGAAATACAAGTACAATTCTATTTTTGGCGATGCGATACCTGAAGAGATCAGGAAAAAAAATCCAGATGATTTTTTAGACATTATTTACAATGTGATCAACGAACAGGTTCCTATGCAGTCTGCCATGGATATATCAGCAGAAAAATTTAAAAACAGTGAGGAGTATGGCGTGGTTTCTTATGTAAAAGCTGCTTTTTGGATGTACTTACTGCAATCGGTGCTGGGTAAGGATAAAATTGATGCTGCCTTTCAGCACTATTTCAGCCAATGGAAATTCAAACACCCGCAACCACAGGATATGGAAGCTTCCTTTGAAGAATCCACGGGAGCCAGCCTGGATCGTTTTTTTGAATTGACAAAAAAAGAAGGAAAGCTAACGGAGTAAAAGAACGGGACCCCTGTTTTATACTTTATCAACTGCTATTGTTGCAGATTATCCCCATGTTGACTGCTCTTGCGGCAGGGTTCATCCGTATTTAACGACATAATTGCTGGTCAGGTTTATTGGAGTATGTTTTGATGCTATGGTGCTGTGTACAAATAATTCTGTACACATCATCATCTATCTATAACATAAACAAGCTGATAATATGAACCTGAATAATTTCACTATCAAAGCACAGGAAGCCATTGCGCAATCGCAGCAACAGGCATTTAATAACCAGAATCCCAATATTGAAACAGAGCATTTGCTCAAGGCATTGCTTACGGAGGATGATTCTGCGATTGAATTTTTATTGAAGAAAAACAATGTAAACGTGAATTTTGTAGAAGGCAAGATTGACGAAAGCATTAAGAAACTTCCCAAAACCCAAAGTGGCGAGCCGGCACAAATGGTAAGCCGGGATATGAATACCGTAATGCTGAAGGCAGCCAGCAACCTCAAGGCATTTGGTGATGAGTTTGTAAGCGTGGAGCACCTATTACTGGCAGTGATACAAGGCAATGATAATACCGCTAAAATTTTAAAAGATGCGGGACTTACAGAAAAGGGATTAACCGCTGCCATTAAAGATCTTCGGAAAGGTTCCACCATTTCTTCTCAAACCCAGGAAACCCAAACCAATGCATTGAATAAATATGCAAAGAACCTCAATGAAATGGCACGGGCAGGTAAACTCGATCCTGTGATAGGCAGAGACGAAGAGATCAGGAGAACGCTGCATATTTTATCAAGAAGAAGTAAAAACAATCCCATATTAGTTGGAGAGCCCGGCGTAGGTAAAACAGCCATCGCCGAAGGTTTGGCCATGCGTATTGTAAATGGAGATGTACCGGAGAATTTGAAGTCAAAAGTGATCTATGCGCTCGATATGGGACAGTTGATCGCCGGCGCAAAATACAAAGGTGAGTTTGAAGAAAGATTAAAGAGCGTCGTAAAAGAAGTCACTTCCAGCGATGGCAATATCATCCTCTTTATAGACGAGATACATACATTGGTGGGTGCGGGTGGTGGTGATGGCGCCATGGACGCAGCCAATATTTTAAAACCTGCTTTGGCAAGAGGTGAACTGAGGGCTGTAGGTGCCATCACATTAAATGAATACCAGAAATTTTTTGAGAAAGATAAAGCGCTCGAAAGACGTTTCCAAAAAGTATTGATCGATGAACCATCAGTGGAAGATGCCGTTTCCATCCTCCGGGGCTTGAAAGACCGGTACGAAACCTATCATCATGTATTGATAAAAGATGAAGCCATTATTGCTGCGGTGGAATTATCTCACCGCTATATCACCGACCGGTTTTTGCCTGATAAAGCCATTGACCTCATTGATGAAAGTGCCGCTAAATTACGTTTGGAAATGAATTCCATGCCGGAAGAGCTGGATAAACTCGAACGGCAGATACGTCAATTAGAAATTGAAAGGGAAGCCATTAAGCGGGAAAATGATGAAGTTAAATTGAAAGAACTGAACACAGAGATCGCCAACCTGAGTGTGGAGAGGGATACTTTTAAAGCTAAGTGGCAGCAGGAAAAAGAAGTGGTAGAGAAGATACAAAGTGCGAAAAGCGAAATTGAAAATCTAAAACTGGCGGCTGAAAAAGCCGAAAGGGAAGGGGAGTATGGCAAAGTAGCCGAGATACGCTATGGCAAAGTGCAGGAACAGCAAAAGATTATCGATGACCAAACAAAACAGCTGGACGAGATCAGCGAAAAGCGTTTGCTTAAAGAAGAAGTGGATGCAGAAGATATTGCAGAAAGCGTTGCCAAAGCAACCGGCATCCCAGTAATGAAAATGCTGCAGAGCGAAAGGGAAAAATTGCTGAGCCTGGAAGACGAATTGCATAAGAGAGTGGTTGGCCAGGAAGAAGCCATTGAAGCAGTGAGTGATGCCATCCGCAGGAGCCGGGCTGGTTTGCAGGATCCTAAAAAGCCGATCGGTTCTTTTATTTTCCTGGGTACTACCGGCGTGGGTAAAACAGAATTGGCGAAGGCATTGGCTGATTACCTCTTTGATGACGATGGCATGATGACCCGGATCGATATGAGTGAATACCAGGAAAAGCACTCCGTAAGCCGGCTGGTGGGTGCGCCTCCGGGATATGTAGGCTATGACGAAGGGGGACAATTAACCGAAGCCGTTCGCCGCAAGCCTTACAGCGTGGTTTTGCTGGATGAAATTGAAAAGGCTCACCCGGATGTGTTCAATATCCTGCTGCAGGTGCTGGATGATGGCCGCCTGACCGATAATAAAGGCAGGGTGGTGAATTTTAAAAACACCATCATCATCATGACAAGTAATATGGGCAGCCAGGTGATACAGGACAATTTTGAAAAGATCACTGAAAAGAACCGGGAGGAACTGGTTGAATCAACCAAAGCTGAAGTGATCAGCCTGCTTCGTCAGACCATCAGGCCGGAGTTTTTGAACCGGATCGACGAAATAATCATGTTCCAGCCCCTTATGAAAGACGAGATCAAGGGCATTATCACCATTCAGCTGGAACAATTAAAAGGGTTGGTGGCACAATCGGGTATTCAACTTGTATTTAGTAACTATACCCTGGATTACCTGGCCGAAAACGGGTATGACCCGCAATTTGGTGCCCGGCCTTTGAAGCGCTTGATCCAAAAAGAGATTGTAAATCAACTCAGTAAGCGGATTTTGGCAGGCGATATTGACAAGTCCAAGCCGGTGTTGGTGGATGTTTTTGACGGCGTGGTGGTGTTCCGAAACGAAATTCCCGCTAAGGTTTAAAATCTTAAAGACTTGTTAATTTGGTTGAAGTTTCAACATTGTTGATTTCGTGTTGAGGAAAAAGTGTCCGTTGGTTTTTGTAAAGTGGAAAAACTTTTTATCTTCACCGCATTCGGAATGTTTCGGTTATATTATCCCGTTTAAAAAAGGGCAACCAAAAAGACGAATTATTGTTAATAGAAAGGAAAATTAAAAGTTATGTCATTTAAAAAAGAGTTAGTAGAGATCATTGAGCCGAGGGACATTTATGTAGGGGATATGAATGCCCCCGTAACCCTGGAAGAGTTTGGAGAATATGAAAGCGAAGCCTGTGCAAAGGCGAATGAAGTAGTGAAGCAGATACTGGAAGAATATGAAGGAAAAGTGCGTTTGAACTTCCGTCACTTTCCACTTACCAAGATCCATCAGAAAAGTTTAAAAGCCAGTGAAGCAGCTGTTGCCTCCGCACAGGAAGGTTCCACCCAGTTTTGGCAGATGCATAACATATTGTTTGCCAACCGCCGCAACCTGGGTACCACCAGTTTAAAGTTATACAGCAAAGAAGCCGGTGTAAATAACAAAAAGTTTCTCGAGAACCTGGTAGATGCCATGTATGGCTGGCAGGTACAGGGCGATATTAAAGAAGGACATGACCGTGGAGTAAAAGATGTACCCACCTTTTTTATCAACGGCGAACGATACAACGGTAAGATCACTTATCCCGAACTAAGCAAAGCGATTGACGAAGCGCTGAAGAGCAAAAAGAAAAAAGCGCCCGCAAAGCAAAGAGCATAAATGAAGATCCCCTGGCTAAGCCGGGGGATTTTTTTTTGCTGGTTAATGATCTCACTGTTTCACCCTGTTTGGCACTATAGACTATTTACCTTTTTCAAGTCTAATATGAACATTCGCAGGGCCTGCCATTGATTGCTTCTCTTAGACCTATCTCGACATAAGTTGTACCAATTTTATCAAACCATACAGCTTCACTTATAGCTGCAATCTGTTTATGAAATAGCCAATTGATCCCATCCTGGCAAACCCGATGAAGTATTTTCCATCAGTAAATTCCGCAGCGATAAGCTTATAGAAAAATCGCTACACTGAGTAGCAAAAAGGCCATATACATTTCCAGCGTTTCACTATTTAATCAGGTGCAGCACTTACCGACTTTTGCATTATCCCGCTTTGTATTAAAAATTAATGCTGTTGTATTCAACTACTTCAGCATAGTACCAATTAATGTGCAGCCTGGCTGCTTTAAACGTACATTTTATGAATAATACTTTACGGGTACTGCTGATTGAAGGCAATATTTACGATGCTGAAAAAATAAAAGCCTCTGTTACCAGAGAAAAACCGGGCTGTATTTTTCAGCAGGTTATGCTGGAAGATGAATTTTTACAGGCTATTGATATCTTTCATCCGGATGTGGTAATATCAGATAATACCCTTCCTGCC
>Ga0164290_1001004_pt1 | contig 59485 bp, 47 predicted proteins | sample Micstemetagenome_FD_108782 | JGI IMG/M metagenome (GOLD analysis project Ga0164290, IMG submission 108782) | Contaminated culture microbial community from soil near Moab, Utah, USA - Microcoleus steenstrupii SON62 (Illumina Assembly) | ecosystem: Environmental > Terrestrial > Soil > Soil crust...
CAGCGTCTCGCCGCTGGCCCGCTGCACCAGCTCCGGCGTGGTCCAGCGGCTGCCCTGGCTCCAGACCTTGTCGCGCAGCCAGTCGAACACCGGCTTGAGCTCGCCACGGCTGATGCGCGCATCCAGATCAGGCATCTCGCGGCGCATCGCCGCGAACCACTGCGCCGCGTACATCGCGCCCAGCGTGTAGCAGGGGAAGTAGCCGAACAGGCCCGAGGGCCAGTGCACGTCCTGCATGCAGCCGCGGTTGTAGTCGCCCTCGGTCGACAGACCGAGCAACTGCTGCATCTTCTCGTTCCACAGCGCCGGCACGTCCTCGCACTCGATCTGCCCCTCCATCAGCGCACGCTCGATCTCGAAACGCAGGATCACATGCGCCGGGTAGGTGACCTCGTCGGCCTCGACGCGGATGTAGCCGGGCTGCACGCGGGTCAGCAACTTGTGCAGGTTGTCGGGGGCGAAGGCCGGCTGCTCGCCGAGGTGCCGGATCACCAGCGGGCTCAGCAGCGCCGCGAAGCCCGGGTGGCTGCCCAGCTGCATCTCGAAGCTCAGCGACTGGCTCTCGTGCAGTCCCATCGAGCGCGCGCTGGCGATCGGCAGCCCGAGCCAGTCGCGCGGCAGGTTCTGCTCGTAGCGGCCATGGCCGGTCTCGTGGATCACGCCCATCAGCGCCGGGATCGGATCGTCGTCGCTGTAGCGCGTCGTCATGCGCACGTCCTCGGGCACGCCGCCGCAGAAGGGGTGGGCCGACTCGTCGAGCCGACCGGCCTCGAAGTCGAAGCCCATCAGCTCCATCGCCGCGTGACCGAGCGCACGCTGCGCGCTCTTGCTGAACGGACCCTGGGGCCGGATGACGACATCCTGGGCCTGCTTGGCCTGGACCTCGCGGATCAGTCCCGGCAGCCAGGTCTTCAGGTCGGCGAACACGCGCTCGACCTCGGCGCCGCGCATGCCGGGCTCGTACTGGTCCATCAGCGCGTCGTACTTCGACAGGCCGGTGGCATGGCTGAGGTGCTCGGCGGCCTCGCGCGCCAGCTTCACCACCTCCTTGAAGTTCGGCAGGTGGCCGGCCCAGTCGTTCGCTGGTCGCTGCGTGCGCCAGGCGTGCTCGGAGCGCGACGCGGCCAGGCTCATCTGCTCGACCAGCTGCTGCGGCAGCGCGTTGCTGGCGCGCCAGCTGCGCTGCATCTCGCGCAGACTGGCCCGCTCGAAGTCGCCCAGGGTCTCGTTGCCGGCCTGCTCGAGCAGGCCCTTGAGTTCGGTCGCCGTCGCCAGCTCGTGCAGCAGGCCGCCCATCTCGGCCAGCGCCAACGCGCGCGCCTCGCTGCCCTTGGCCGGCATGTTCGCGCTCTGGTCCCAGTAGGCGATGGATTGCAGATGCCCCAGGCGGTACATGCGCTGGTGGCGGCGGGTCAGTTCGGCGTAGGCGGTCAAGGCGGGTCTCCCTTCACGAGGCGTGGAATTGTCCGGGGAACGCGTAAAGCAGGGCGGAGGTCATGATCAGGTAACGCAGGAACTTGCCAATCCCCATGTAGAGCAGGCAGGGCCCCAGCGGCAGGCGCAACCAGCCCGCCACCGCGCACAGGGGATCGCCGACCAGCGGCAGCCAGGACAGCAGGCAGGCGCGGGGGCCGAAGCGCTGCATCAGCTGCAGCAGGCGCGGGTGGCGCGGCTGGTGGTGGCGCCAGCGCTCGTAGCCGCGCTCGGCGGCATAGCCCATCGCCCACGAGATGCCGCCGCCGAGGGTGTTGCCGGCGGTGGCCACCAGGATCGCCGGCCAGAACAGCGCCGGGTCAGCCTTGACCAGCGCGAACACCGCCGGCTCCGAGCCCATCGGCAGCAGCGTGGCGCTGACCAGGGCGATGATGAACACCGCCGGCAGCCCCACCGCCGGCAGCGCCAGCGCTGCCAGCAGCGCCGCCAGCGCCTGCTCCATCGTGCTCAGGCGGCGCGCGCCTTGCGCTTGGCGCGGGCGCGGATGTTCAGCGCCTCGACGGCCAGCGAGAAGGCCATCGCCGCGTAGATGTAGCCCTTGGGGATCTCGGCGTCGAAGGCCTCGGCGGTCAGCGCCATGCCGACCATCACCAGGAACGCCAGCGCCAGCACCTTCACCGAAGGATGACGGTCGACGAAGTCGCCGATCGGCTTGGCGGCGACCAGCATCACCAGCACCGAGAAGACCACCGCGGCGACCATCACGCCGATCTGGTCGACCATGCCGACGGCGGTGATCACCGAATCCAGCGAGAACACGATGTCGATGATCGCGATCTGGCCGATCACCCCCCAGAACGCGGTGCTCGCCTTGCCGGGTGCGTTGCCGTGGTCGGGGCCGTCGAGCTCGCGCGCCTCGACCTCGACGAAGATCTCGTGCGACGCCTTCCAGAGCAGGAACAGGCCGCCGAACAGCAGCACCAGGTCGCGGCCGCTGAAGCCCTTGCCCAGCACGCTGAACAGGTCGGCCGTCAGGCCCATCACCCAGCTCAGCGAGAACAGCAGCGCCAGCCGCGACAGCATCGCGAAGCCCAGGCCCAGGCGACGCGCCTTGTCGCGCTGCGCCGGCGGCAAGCGGCCGACGAGGATGGAGATGAAGATGATGTTGTCGATGCCGAGCACGATCTCCAGCGCGGAGAGCATGGCGAAGGCGATCCAGACATTGGGGTCGAGCAGGAGTTCCATGGGGACGGCAGCAGGCTAGGGAATGACAAAGGCGGCACGGCTGACCGGCCCAGAGGCGCCACCGCGGCGGGCGCTCCGGCTCGGCGAGCGCGGGATCGGGCCCGCAGCAAGGAGGTCAGCGCGCGCATCGACAGGGGGGCCGGCAGTCTAGGGCCTTGCCCTCATGGCGTCGCCCTGCGCTCACCCGGCGCCGACGGCTAGCATGGCCGCCCAGTCCCAGGGGAGGGGCGATGGCCGGACGATCGACAAGCTGGCTGCAGGCGAATCTGTTGCTCGGGCGGGTGCGCGCCGAGCGCGTGCTGCCACCGCCTGACGCGCTGACGCAGACGCGCCGCCGCCAGCTGCTGCAGCTGGCGGCGCTGGGCATGGTGGCGAGTGCCGCGCCGTGGGCGCTGGTGATGCTGTGGCGCCAGTCCTGGGGCGCAGCGACCTGCTATGTCGCGGTGCTGGTCGGCGGCGCCCTGCTCTGGCTGTGCGCCTCACGGCAGCACGACCGCCTGGCGCTTCTGCTGCTGTCGTTGAGCGCCTGGACGGCGATCGCTGGCGTCGCGATCTGGGTCGACCGCCCCAGCGCCGAGCTACCACGCGGCGTGCAGTGCTTCGTGCTGCCGCTGTTGCTGCTGCAGCGCTGCCTGCTGGCGGAGAGTTCGCGCTGGCGACGCTGGCCGGTGCTGCTGATCAGCCTGCTCGTCTTCGTGCTGTGCTCGGCGCTGCCGGACCTGGCCGACGGCCCGCCGTTGCTCAGCCCGACCGATCGCCTGGCGGGCCTGGTGATGGCGGTGCTCGGCAGCTTCGCGCTCAGCCTGGGCGTGCTGCGGCTGCAGGCCAGCGAGCTGCGCGGCCGCGCCGGGCTGGGCCTGGAGCTGGCGCAGGCGATCGCCAACGACACGCTGGAATTGCACCTGCAGCCTCAGCTCGACGCCGATCGGCGGCTACTGGGCGCCGAGGCCTTGCTGCGCTGGTCGCACCCACGCCTGGGCGAACTCAGTGCCGCGCCGCTGCTGGAACTGGCCGAGCGCCACCGCCTGCTGCAGCCGTTGAGCGACTGGGCGCTGCGACGCGCGCTGCAGCTGGCGCAGTCCTGGGTCGCGCCGTCGCCGCTGGCGACGCTGCCGATCGCGCTGAACCTGAGCGCCACGCAGCTGGGCGACGCCGCCAGCGTCGAGCGCCTGCTGCAGCACGTCGCGGCGGCCGGCCTGGCGCCGGGACGCCTGCGCCTGGAGCTGGCGGAATCACTCTGCGCCGCAGAGGACCCGGAGCTACCGGCGCGGCTGCAGCGCTGCCGCGACAGCGGACTGCCGACGGCGCTCGACGACTTCGGCAGCGGCCACTCGTCGCTGGCCTACCTGAGTCGCCTGCCGTTCGACCAGCTGAAGATCGACCAGCGCTTCATCCAGGACCTCGAGCGCGAGCCGCGACACCAGCATGTCACCGCCGCCGTGCTGCAGCTCGGCCGCGAGCTCGGCATGTCGGTGCTGGCCAAGGGCGTCGAGACGCAGGCCCAGCTCGACACCCTGTTGCGCCTGGGCTGCCGGCACTTCCAGGGCCGCTGGTTCTGTGCGCCGCTGGCGCCGGCGGCCTTCGAGCGCTGGGTGCTGGAGAGGCAGGCTTGAGCGGGCTGCTGGCGCAGCCGCTGCCCGGCGGCGTCGCACCGGCCGAGATCGGCTTCGTGCGCCGCCGCCGCCTGCTGCTGCGCGTGTTCAGCGGCGCCGTGCTGGCGGTGGCGCTGGCCTTCATGCTGCGCTTCGGCCTGCAGGGTCAGCCCGATCTGGTGTTGATGCAGCTCATCTACATGGCGATCGCCGCTGGCGCCTTGCTGCTGCTGGAGCGCCACGCGCGTGCCGCCGCGTGGCTGTTCGTGATCGCCTGCGCCGGCGCGGTGGCGGTGAACGGCTGGTGGATCGACATCCCGACCTCGCAGGCGCCGCGCAGCGTGCAGCTCTACCTGCTGCCGCTGGCGCTGGGCGCGCAGTTCCTGCTGTCGCGCGAGCCGCCGCTGCTGCGCCGCGCCGCGCTGGCGCTGCTGCTGCTGCTGTTCGTGCTGCTGGCGGCTTTGCCGAATCCGCTGCAGCGCAGCTCGCCGCTGCCGCCCGCCGAACGCGCCATGCTGCTCTGGCTGGTGCCGCTGATCAGCGCCGCGCTGCTGGCTGCCTGCCTGCACCTGCTGTTCGCCGACCAGCGCGACCAGGCCCAGGCCGAGCTCGAACTGGCGCAGGCCATCGTCAGCGACCAGCTGGAACTGCATTACCAGCCGCAGTGTGACGCCGCCGGCCGGCCGTTCGCCGTCGAGGCCCTGGTGCGCTGGCAGCATCCGCAGCATGGCGCGGTGTCACCAGCCAGCTTCATTCCGTTGGCGGAAGCCAACGGCCTGATCCACCCGCTGGGCGAGCTGGTGCTGCGCCAGGCCGCCGCGTTCGCGCGGCGCTGTCTGCTGCAACGCGATCTCGCGCACCTGCAGGTGGCGGTGAACGTCAGCGCAGCGCAGCTGGGCAGTCCGGCACAGGCGGCACGGCTGCTGCAGCTGGCACGCGACCTGGCGCTGCCGGCCGGGGTGCTGAAGTTCGAGCTCACCGAGTCGATGTTCAGCGAGCAGGTGCAGCCGATGCGCGACTGGCTGCTGCAATGTCGCGCCGCCGGCATCGCCACCGCGCTGGACGACTTCGGCACCGGCTTCGCATCGCTGGCACAGCTCAGCAGCCTGCCCTTCGACCAGCTGAAGATCGACCAGCGTTTCGTTCGCGACGGCTCGCTGCAGGGCCGCGGCCGTGCGGTGGCGCAGACGCTGGTGCGCCTGGGCCAGCAGTTGCAGATGGAGGTCGTTGCCGAGGGCGTGGAGACGCGCGACGAGCTGCTGCAGCTGCAGGCGCTGGGTTGCGAACGCTTCCAGGGTTACTGGTTCGCACGGCCGATGCCGGCGGAGCAGGCGCTGGCCTGGCTGGTGCGCGCCGCCGCCCCCGGCTGAGGCCCGCCGGCTACACTCCTGCCCCTTTTTTAAGCAGTTTCGCCCCCATGTTCATCGGCCAGCACGCGCTGCCCAACCGGCTGTTCGTCGCCCCGATGGCCGGAGTGACCGACCGCCCGTTCCGGGTGCTGTGCAAGAAGCTCGGCGCCGGCTACGCGGTCAGCGAGATGGTCACCAGCCAGCCGCAGCTGTACGCGTCGCTGAAGACCAGCCGGCGCGCCAACCACGACGGCGAGCCGGCGCCGATCGCGGTGCAGATCGCCGGCGTCGACCCGCAGCAGATGGCCGAGGCCGCGCGCTACAACATCGCCCGCGGCGCGCAGATCATCGACATCAACATGGGCTGCCCGGCGAAGAAGGTCTGCACGAAGTGGGCCGGTTCGGCGTTGATGCAGGACGAGGCGCTGGCGCTGGATATCGTCGACGCCGTGGTGCGCGCCTGCGCGCCGCTGAACGTGCCGGTGACGCTGAAGATGCGCACCGGCTGGTGCCAGCAGGCGAAGAACGCGCTGACCATCGCACTGGGCGCGCAGGCGCGCGGCATCGCCATGCTGAGCATCCACGGCCGCACCCGCGAACAAGGCTATGGCGGCCAGGCCGAGTACCAGACGATCGCCGCAGTGAAGCGCGAGCTGCACATCCCGGTGGTCGCGAACGGCGACATCGACAGCCCGGAGAAGGCCAAGGCGGTGCTCGAGCAGACCGGCGCCGACGCCATCATGATCGGCCGCGCCGCCCAGGGGCGTCCCTGGATCTTCTGCGACATCGCCCATTACCTGGCCCATGGCCGGCATCGGCCGCCTCCGCGGGTGCGCGACGTGCAGCAATGGCTGACCGAGCATCTCGACGACCATTACCGCCTCTACGGCGAGTTCACCGGCACGCGCAGCGCGCGCAAGCACATCGGCTGGACCCTGAAGCAGCTGCCCGGCGGCGAGAGTTTCCGCGCCGAGATGAACCAGATCGACAGCTCGGGCCAGCAGATCGCGCGCCTGACCCAATGGTTCGAGCAGCTGGCGCAGCAGCACGAACGACTCCCCCACCCTGCAGAAGAACTGGCCCTGGCCGCATGAGCGCACCCGTGAAGCCGCTGGACGAATGCGTCCGCGAGAACCTCGACGCCTACTTCAACGACCTCGGCGGAGAGACGCCGCACTCGCTGCACGAGATGCTGATCAAGCTGGTCGAGAAGCCGCTGCTCGAGGTGGTGATGGCGCGTTGCGACGGCAACCAGAGCCGTGCCGCCGACTGGCTGGGCATCAACCGCAACACCTTGCGCCGCAAGCTCACCGAATATCAACTCCTCTAAGGCACCCGCCATGGCCCTCACCGCCCTGCTCTCGGTCTCCGACAAGACCGGCATCCTCGAATTCGCGCAAGCCCTGCATGGCCTGGGCTGCAAGCTGCTGTCGACCGGCGGCACCGCCAAGCTGCTGATGGACAACGGCCTGCCGGTCACCGAGGTCGCCGAGCACACCGGCTTTCCCGAGATGATGGACGGCCGCGTCAAGACCCTGCACCCGACCATCCACGGCGGTCTGCTGGCACGCTCCGACGTGCCGTCGCATGTCGCCGCGATGAAGCAGCACGGCATCGAGCGCATCGACATCCTCGCCGTCAACCTCTATCCGTTCGAGGCCACCGTCGCCAAGCCGGGCTGCACGCTGGAGGACGCGATCGAGAACATCGACATCGGCGGCCCGGCGATGGTGCGCAGCGCGGCGAAGAACTGGCAGGACGTGGCCGTGCTGACCGACGCGTCGCAATACGCCGGCGTGCTCGCCGAGTTGCAGGCCGGCGAGATCAGCGGCAGCACGCGCTTCAAGCTCAGCATCGCCGCCTTCAACCGCATCGCGCAGTACGACGCGGCGATCAGCAACTACCTCAGCAGCGTGCAGGGCGACGGCAGCCGGGCCGCCTACCCGGCGCAGATGAACAGCTGCTTCGTCAAGGTGCAGGACCTGCGCTACGGCGAGAACAGCCACCAGACGGCGGCGCTCTACCGCGACCTCTACCCGGCACCCGGCTCGCTGGTGACCGGCAAGCAGCTGCAGGGCAAGGAGCTCTCGTACAACAACATCGCCGACGCCGACGCCGCCTGGGAATGCGTGAAGTCGTTCAGCACCCCGGCCTGCGTCATCGTCAAGCACGCCAACCCCTGCGGCGTGGCGCTGGGCGCCAGCCCGGCCGAGGCGTATGCCAAGGCGTTCAAGACCGACCCGACCTCGGCCTTCGGCGGCATCATTGCCTTCAACCGCCCGCTGGACGGCGACGCGGCGCAACTCGTCGCCAAGCAGTTCGTCGAGGTGCTGATGGCGCCGGCGTTCACGCCCGAGGCGCTGGCGGTGTTCGCCGGCAAGGTCAATGTGCGGCTGCTGCAGATCGACCTGCCGCCTGGCGGTGACACGCCGTGGCTGCAGGGCCGCAATGCGGGTGATTCCAAGCGCGTCGGCTCCGGCCTGCTGCTGCAGTCGGCCGACAACCACTTCATCACGCCCGCCGACCTGAAGGTCGTCACCACGCTGCAGCCCACGACGCAGCAGCTGGAGGACCTGATGTTCGCCTGGACCGTCGGCCAGTACGTGAAGAGCAACGCCATCGTGTTCTGCGGCGGCGGCATGACCCTGGGCGTCGGCGCCGGCCAGATGAGCCGCATCGACTCGGCGCGCATCGCGTCGATCAAGGCCGCCAACGCCGGCCTGGACCTCCAGGGCTCGGTCGTCGCCAGCGACGCCTTCTTCCCGTTCCGCGACGGCCTCGACGTGCTCGCCGACGCCGGCGCGGTGGCGGTGATACAGCCGGGCGGCTCGATGCGCGACGACGAGGTGATCGCCGCCGCCAACGAGCGCGGCGTCGCCATGGTGTTCACCGGCGTGCGGCACTTCCGCCACTGATAGCGACGGCGTGTGACGGCAGGGTGGCAGCCACCACCCTAGCTTGAAGTAGCAGGCGTCATCGCACCGCCATCGCCGCTGCCTAGCCTGGGGAACCCAACCACTCCCCAGGACTCTCCATGCGAAGCCTGCTGCTGACTGCCGCCCTGCTCCTCGGCGCCGCCGCCCACGCCTCCCCCGAGGCCGCTGACCACCAGGCGATGCGCGTCGATCTGGGACCCCGCCCCGGTTTCCTCGTCGACGACATGCGTGACGGCCCGCTCAAGGCGCGTCTGCAGCAATGCCTGCGCCGCGGCAGCTTCACGCCGCGCGACTTCTCGATCGGCCACCGCGGCGCGCCGCTGCAGTTCCCCGAGCACACCGTGGAGAGCTACACCGCGGCGGCGCGCATGGGCGCCGGCATCGTCGAGTGCGATGTCACGTTCACGAAGGACAAGGAGCTGGTCTGCCGGCATGCGCAGAACGATCTGCACACGACGACCAACATCCTCGTCACGCCGCTGGCGGCCAAGTGCACGAAGCCGTTCCAGCCGGCGCTGATCGACGCCGCCGGCAAGCTGCTCAGCCCGGCCACCGCCGAATGCCGCACCAGCGACATCACGCTGGCCGAGTTCAGGACCCTGCGCGGCAAGATGGACGCGTCCAACCCGCGCGCCACGACGCCGGCCGAGTACCTGGGCGGCACCGCGAGCTTCCGCACCGACCTTTACAGCGGCCCGAGCAGCGGCACGCTGCTCACCCACAAGGAGAGCATCGAGCTGTTCAAGCGCCTGGGCGTGAAGATGACGCCGGAGCTGAAGTCGCCCAGCGTGGCCATGCCCTTCGACGGCATGAGCCAGCAGGACTATGCGCGCAAGCTGATTGCCGAGTACCGCGCGGCCGGCGTCTCGCCGCGCAAGGTCTGGCCGCAGTCCTTCGACATCCGCGATGTACTGACCTGGGTGCAGCTGGAGAGCGACTTCGGCCGGCAGGCGGTCTACCTGGACGACGCCAACACCGTGGGCGACCTGCCCGGTCTGGCCGAGCTTCAGAACTACCGCGCGCAGGGCATCCGCATCGTCGCGCCGCCGCTGTTCGCGCTGCTCAGCGTCGACGGCAGCGGCCGCATCGCGCCCTCGCAGTACGCGCGCAACGCCAGGACCGCCGGCCTGGACCTGATCACCTGGACCCTGGAGCGCAGCGGCGTGCTGGCCGATGGCGGCAACGGCTTCTACTTCCAGACCTTCGATGCCGCCATCAAGCAAGAGGGCGACGTGTTCCAGGTGCTGGAGGTGCTGGCCAAGGACATCGGCATCCTGGGCATCTTCAGCGACTGGCCGGCGACGACGACCTTCTACGCGAATTGCGCAAACCTCCGCTGAGGTAGAGCGCCGCCACGGCCTCGGCCTGCGCCTGCAACCGTGCGCGCAGGTCTTCGGGCTCGAGCAGCTCGAGCTCGGGCCCGAAGGCGAGCAGCTGGCGCAGCGCCATCTCCTCGCTCTCGAACCACAGCCGGTGGCCGTCGCCATCGGCCTCGTGGCGGATGCGGCCGTTGCGCAGCCAGCCCAGCGCGCGCGGCGTGAGGCGCACGCGCACCTCGACCCGCGCCAGCTCGGCCTCGAAGCGCTCGATGCTGGCCCGCCAGTAGCGCGCCAGATCGAAGCCGCGCGGCCGCTGCACGGTCTCGTCGAGCAGGCTCAAGGCCCGCAGGCTGGCCAGTCGGTAGGTGCGCGGCTCGGCCGCTCCCGCCGGCAGCGCCACCAGGTACCAGGCGCCGGCCTTGATGACCAGGCCCAGCGGCGCCAGCTGGCGGCGCTGCAGCCCGTTCCAGCTTTCGTACTGCACGCGGACCATGCGGCCCGCCCAGACCGCCTGCGCGACCTGCTGCAGATGCTGCGGCGTGTCGGGCGCGCGGTACCAGTCCAGCGGATCCAGGTGCAGGCGCTGCGCGACGCGGTCGCTGGCGCCGCGCTGCGCCGCCGGCACGCTGGCCAACAGCTTCAGGCGTGCGCTGGCCGCCGCACCGCCCAGGCCGAGCTCGGCAGCGGCCTGCGGCAAGCCGGCCAGCCAGAGCGCCTGCGCCTCGTCCTCGGTCATGCCGGTCAGCTGCGTGCTCCAGCCGGCCTGCAGCTGGAAGCCGCCGTTGCGCCCTGGCTCGCCCCACAGCGGCACGCCGGCGGCCGACAGCTCGTCGATGTCGCGCAGCACGGTGCGCGCGCTGACCTCGAGCTCGGCGGCCAGCTGCGGCGCGGTCTGCCGGCCACGCGACTGCAGCAGCATCAGGATCTTCAGCAGTCGGCTCGCTTGCATCGCCAAATCATGACAGACCTTGGCATGGTTTGACGGCGAGCATGCCGGCCATGAACTCCGAACTGCAGCCGCTCTGGCTTTACTTCCTGCTCGTCGCCGGCATCGTCGCCCTGCCCGGCATGGACATGGCCTATGTGCTGGCCAGCAGCCTGGGCGGCGGCCGCCGTGCCGGCCTGGCTGCCACCGCCGGCATCACCTGCGCCGGCTTCGTGCACGTGGCGGCCGGCGTGCTGGGCCTGGGCCTGCTGCTGCAGGCCAGCCCGCTGGCGTTCAACCTGCTGCTCGCCGCCGGCGCCGCCTACCTGGGCTGGATGGGCATCTCGCTATGGCGTGCCGCCAGCCTGCTCGGCGGCGGGGAGGGGCTGGCTGTGTCCGGTGGCGTGCGCAGCAGCTTCGCGCGCGGCGCGCTGACGGCGTTGCTGAACCCCAAGGCCTATGTGTTCGGCATCGCCGTGTTCCCGCAGTTCCTGGGCGGCGGCGCGAACTGGATCTCGCGTGGCCTGAGCCTGGCCGCGATCACCGCGACGACGCAGATCGCGATCTACGGCGCCGTGGCGCTGGCGGCGGCGGCGAGCCGGCGCTGGCTGCAGGGCAGCCCGGTGTTCACCCGCGCGGTGGCGGCGCTGCTCGTCGCCACCGCTGTCTGGACGCTGGCGCAGGGCTGGCGTTCGTTCAGCTGAGCGTCGCGCCGGCAGGCTGCGATTCAGCGCACGCGGTTGCGCCCTTCCTGCTTGGCGCGGTAGAGCGCCGCGTCGGCGGCGGCGAACAGGCTGGCCGGCGCGCCGCCCGGATCGGGCACGCAGGAGGCCACACCCAGGCTCAGGGTGACCACCTGCGCCACCGGCGACGCCGGGTGCGGCAGCGCCCTGGCCTCGCAGGCCTCGCGCAGCCGCTCGGCATAGGCCTGCGCCTCCTGCTGGTCCATGCCGGGAATCAGGATCACGAACTCCTCGCCGCCGTAGCGGGCCGCGAAGTCACCGGCGCGACCGGCCGCATGGCGGATCACCTCGGCGACGGCGACCAGGCAGGCGTCGCCGGCGGCATGGCCGAGGCTGTCGTTGTACGCCTTGAACGCGTCGATGTCAGCGATCACGACCGCCAGCGGCAGCCGCAGCCGCGAGGTGCGCCGCCACTCGGTGTCGAGCATCTCGTCAAGGCGGCGGCGGTTTGCCAGCCCGGTCAGCGCGTCGGAGAACGACAGCTGCGACAGGTGCTCGTTGGCCAGGCGCAGCGCCTCGGTCTTCTCGGCCACCAGCCGCTCCATCTGCGCCTGCTGGCGCAGCAGCTGGCGGGTGCGCAGCCGGTAGGCGAGGTAGCCAGCGCCCAGCAGCGCCAGCATGAGCAGCAGCTGGAACCAGGGGTGCTCGTGCAGCAGCGGCTGCACGCGGATCGCCAGCGGCGTCGACTCCTGCCAGTGCTGGCCGTCGAGCGACGCGGCGACGCGGAAGAGGTAGCTGCCGTGCGGCAGCGCCGGGAAGCGGGCCTCGCGGCTCTTGCCGCCATCGATCCAGTTCGGCGACAGCCCCTCCATCTGGAAACGGAAGCGCACGCGCTCGGCATTCAGCACGGTGGCGGCGGCGTAGCGCAGTGCCAGCGAGGTCGAGCCCGAGGGCAGCAGCAGCTCACCTTCGGGCGGCGGCGCCCAGCGGCCATCGACGGCGATCTCCTCGACCTGCACCGCCGGCGGCTTGCCGCTGTCGGGCAGCCGCATCGGATCGACGATCACCACCCCCTTCAGGGACGGCAGCCAGATGCGGCCGTCGGCGTCGACCGCCCCTGCCGGCTGCAGGCCGCCGGCGAAGGTGGTCGAGCGCAGCGCGTCGCCCGGCCCGTAGCCGACCGAATGCACCCGCGGCAGACGACCGGCGGCGAACGCATCGAGCTCGGCGCGGGCGACGCGGAAGAAGCCGCGGTTGCAGCTGATCCAGAACTGCCCGCGGCGGTCCGCCAGGATCGCCTGCACCGCGCCATCCCAGAGCCCTTGCTCGGGACCGATGCTGGTCAGCCGGCCGTCGCGGGCGCGGCGGCTCAGTCCCTCGCCATTGGTGCCGATCCACAGCGTGCCGGCCTCGTCCTCGTGCAGCGAGAGGATCCAGTTCGACGCCAGCCCCTGCTGCCGGGTCAGGGTCTCGGCGAGCCGGCCCTGCCGCAGGCGCAGCAGGCCCTGACCGCTGGTGCCGACCCAGAGCTCGCCGTCACGGTCCTCGTGCAGCGCGACGACGCCCTCGAGCGGCAGTCCGGGCACGGGCTCGAAGCGCCCGCTGGCGTCGTCGAAGCGTGCCAGCCCGACCTTGGTGCCGACCCAGAGCGTGCCGGCACGGTCGCGCAGCAGCACGCGCACGTCGGTGTGCGGCAGCCCCTGCGCGCTGCCGAAACGCTGCAGGCGGCCCGCCTGCCAGCGCGTCAGGCCGGCGGTGTAGCTGCCGATCCAGACCGCGCCGTCGCGGTCCTCGTACAGCGTCGACGCCTCGTCGGACGCCAGGCCGTCGGTCTCTCGCAGCAGGCTGAGCCGGCCGCCATCGAGCCGGGCCACGCCGCCCCCGGCGCTGGCCAGCCAGGTCGCGCCGCCCTTCGTGTGCAGCACGGCGCGCACGTTGTCGCCGCCCAGGCCCTCGGGCTCGCCGAGGACGGCGAACACCCGGGGCCGCAGCCGGTTCAGGCCGCCGTTCCAGCTGCCCACCCAGAGGCTGCCTTCGCGGTCGGCATGCACGGCCCAGACCTGGTTGCCCGACAGCCCGGCGCTGCGACTCAGGGTGCTGATGCGGCCGTCGGCCAGGCGGCTGATGCCATGCCCCCAATGCCCGATCCACAGCGCGCCGCTGCCGTCGCGTGCCAGGTAGGTCAGGTGGTCGCTGGGCAGGCCATCGGCCTGCGTGAAGCGCTGCAGCTTGCCGTCGCCCCCGACGCGCACCAGGCCCCCGCCGGCGGTCGCCGCCCAGACCCCGCCCTCGGGGTCGGCCAGCACATGACGCACCTCGGCATGCGGGAAGCCCTGCGTCGCGCCGTAGACCGAGAAGCGGCCGTCGCGCATCGCCACCAGGCCGCCGCCGGTGGTGGCGATCCACAGCGTGCCGTCGCGCTGGTCGAAGGCGAGCGCGCGCAGGCGGTCGGTGGGCAGGCCGTCCGCCACCTGGTAGAGCCGCGTCACGCCGCGCTCCCAGCGCAGCAGGCCCTGCTCGGTGGCCGCCCAGATGACGCCGTCGCGGCCCTGCGCGAAGCCCCAGACGCGACGGCCGGCGGTTAGCTCGCGCGAGAACGCCGCCTCGAAGCGGCCCTGGCTGTAGATCGAGGCGCCGCGGCTGTGGCCGATCCAGACCCGGCCCTCGGCGTCCTCCATGATGCCGAAGATCGGTCGCCGGGCCAGCTCGGGCAGAGTGGAATCCTCGGCGCCGGTGAAGCGCAGGCCGTCAAAGCGCGCCAGGCCGGCACCGGTGCCGACCCAGAGCGTGCCGTCGCGGGTCTGCAGCAGCGCCTGCACGGTGTCCATCGGCAGGCCCTGCTCGGCCTGCCAGCCGTCGATGCGGTACTGGCTGAGCGCCGGTCGCAGCGGATCCAGCGCCGCCGCCGGCTGCGCCCGCAGGGGCAGGCAGACGGCCGCCAGCAGCAGCACAAGCAGCCGTCGACCCCAGCTCATGCGGTGTGTTGCAGGATGTGTCGCAGCATGAGCCGAGGGTAGCGCAGCGCCGGCGCCGCTCAGGCTCGGGCGAAGCGCAGCACGAGACCGAACAACAGCATCGTGAGCACTAGGTCACCGATGCTGTTGTAGGCCAGCCATAGATCCGTGCTGAGCCAGCGCGCCACCGCCCAGTTCAGCAGCGCCAGCAGTGCGCCCAGTCCGCCCAGGCCGATCGCCAGCCGGTGCTCGTGCACCGGCTGCATCACGTAGCGCGCCAGGCGGCGACCGAAGTAGCGGCCGCGGTTGAGCAGGCCGTCGCCAAGGAACAGGGTGGCGGTGAACAGGCCGAGGATGCTGCCCTTGAGCTTGACCAAGTCGTCGTCCTGGAACGCGAGCGAGAAGCCGGCCGAGACCAGCAGCATGAAGATGCCGAACAGCGCCAGGCCACCGAGCAGGTCGACCTTGACGAAGCGCTGCACGACGACCAGCAGCAGGCCGGCACCGGCGCCGACCAAGGCCGCCGTAGTCAGGTCGCTGAGCTTGGCGACGACCAGGAACAGCAGTCCCAGGGCCAGGTCGGCAAGCAGCGACGGCTTGTTGCGCTGCCACTGCGCGGCGGCACGGGCCTGGGAAACGGCATCGAGGGAGCTGGGCATGCCGGCATTGTCGGCCGCCGGCTCACAGGCAGTCGGGCGCGGGCGGCGGGTCGGCGGCGCCGTAGCGCAGGCGCAGCAGGCTGGCGTCGGCGGGACGCAGCAGCAGCAGGTGGCCGAAGCTACTCTCGCAGATCATCGGCAGCCGGGGGCCGCCGAGCGCGGCGATCAGCTCGGGCACGGTGTTGCTGTGCCCGACCACCAGCACCCTGCCCTGCAAGCCCTGGAGCAATGCCAGCACCTCGTCGGCATGCTTGACGCCACGCCGTGTCGCCACGACCTGCGGCGGCAGGCCGAGCCGGGCGGCCAGCGGCGCCGCGGTGTCGCGGGTGCGCCGCCACTGCGTGGTGACGATGTGGCGGATGCCGGCGTCGGCCAGCACCGCGGCCAGCTGCTGCGCCCGCCGCTCGCCGGCCTCGCTGAGCGCGGGGTCGTCGCTGGGCTCCGCCGCCTTCTCGGCGTGGCGCACGAACAGGATCTCGCTGGGTGCGGCAGCCAGCGCCGAGCAGCACAGCGCCAAGCACAGGGTGGCCAGCCGGCGCATCGGTCAGGCGCCTCGCCAGTCGGCCAGCAGGCCACCATGCTGCTGCCACCAGGCATGCAGGCGTTCGGGCCGCGGCTCGCCGTCGAAGGCGGCGCGCAGGAAATCGGCGATCAGCTGCTTGGTGGCCTCCTTGATGCGCGGGTTCTGCACCGCGCCGCCGGTGCCGCGACGGTCGGTGAACACCGAGTGAGAGCCGCCCTCGAAGACCGCCAGGTACTTGGCGCGGCTGCCGGTCTGCTCGTAGAGCTGCACCCGCTCCTTGGCCTCGCTGTAGTAGCCGGGCACGCGGATGACATCGTCGGTGCAGGTGATGTGCAGGGTCGGCAGGCGGATCGCCGCCAGCGCCTTGTCGGCGCCATCGACGCCATGCAGCGGCGGCGCCGAGATGAAGACCGCCGCCTTGAAGCGCGGCTCCTGCAGCGCCTCGTGGCCGGGCACCGCGGCGCCGGCCAGCAGCAGGCTGGTGTTGGCGCCGTAGCTGTGGCCGGCGACGGCGATGCGCGTCGCGTCGATGCGTCCGCCGGCATCGGCCAGCAGGCGGTCGAGCGCGAAGCGCATGTCGCGCACGCGGGCCAGCGCCTCCGACGGCTCGGCGGCCTCGCGCAGTCGCCCGACCAGCTGAATCAGGTTGCCGCCCCAGAGCGCCCGGTCGCTGCCGACATGCTGCACATGCAGGCTGGCGATGCCGGAGCTCGCGAGATGCTGGCCGATGTAGCTGTAGCCCCGGCGCGAGCCGCCGATGCCGTGACTGAAGACCAGCAGCGGCGATGCGTCGCCGGCGGCCGCCGGCCAGTAGATGCGCACCGGCACGTCGCGCTGGCGCTCGTCGTCGCGCCAGTCCAGCTCCTCGACGCGCCAGGGCTGGGGCTGGGCAATCAGCCGCGGCGCGGCCAGCAGCGCGGCGACGCCCCCGGCGAGCAGCAGGCGCCGCTTCATGCCCCGGTCTCGGTGCGGGCCGCGGCAGGGCGCCAGCGGCGCGGCGTGAGCCTCTGCATCAGGTCGTCGACGACTTCATAGAGCACGGGAATCACCAGCAGGCTGAGGAAGGTGGAGGTGATGAGGCCACCGATCACGACGATGGCCATCGTCGCACGGAAGCTGGGGTCGGTGCCGAAGCCCAGCGCGATCGGCATCATGCCGGCACCCATCGCCAATGTCGTCATGACGATCGGACGCGCGCGCTTGTGGCAGGCGTCGAGCAAGGCGTCCAGCCGCGACAGGCCGTGATCGCGCTGCGCCACGATGGCGTACTCGACCAGCAGGATCGAATTCTTCGTCGCGATGCCCATCAGCATGATCATGCCGATCATCGCCGGCATGCTGAGGTCGGTGCCGGTCACGAACAGCGCCAGGATCGCGCCGGGAATCGACAGCACCAGCGCGCCGAGGATGGTCACCGGCTGCACCCAGGCGTGGAACAGCAGCACCAGCACGATGTAGATGCAGGCCACGCCGGTGGCCATCGCGAGCAGGAAGCTCTGGCTGAGCTCGGCCATCGCCTCGGCGTCGCCGATCTCGGTCTTGATGACGCCCGGCGGCAGGTTCGCCAGGCTGGGCAGCGCGGCGGCACGCGCGGCGACATCGCCCAGGGCCTGGCCGTTGAGCTCGATCTCGAAGTTGACGTTGCGAAGCCGGTCGTAGCGGTCGATCTGCGCCGGGCCGCTGGTCAGCTCCAGCTCGGCGACCTGCTGCAGCGCGACCGGCCCCTTGCTGCCCGGCACCTGCAGCTGGCGGATCAGGTCCAGGTCCTGGCGCGCGCCGTCGGGCAGGCGCACCACGATCGGCACCTGACGCTGGCTCAGGTTGAGCTTCGGCAGCAGCTGGTCGTAGTCGCCGGCTGTGGCGATGCGAAGGGTGTCGGCGATCGCCGCCGTCGACACGCCAAGGTCGGCGGCCCGCTCGGAGATCGGCCGCACGATCAGCTCCGGACGCTGCAGGCTGGAGCTGCTCATCACCTGGCCGATGCCGGCCAGGGTGCGCAGCTCGCGCTCGACCTTGGCCGCGTGCTGCGTCAGCTGCTCGCCGTCCTCGCCGGCCAGCACCAGGATGTACTTCTCCGCCGATCCGCCGAAGGCGACCTTGACGCGCGCGCCGGCGATGTTCTCGAGGCGTTGCCGCAGCTCGCGCTCGATGTCCTGCTTGGTGGTGCCGGAGCGCTCCTTGCGGGCGGTGAGGTTGACCGTCAGCGTGGCCTTGCGCGATTCCGGCGCGCCCCCGAGGGCAAACGGATCGGAACCGGCGGCGCCGCCACCGACCGCGGTGTAGACCAGCTTCACATGCGGGTGCTGCTCGATCGCCAGTCGCGCGGCCTCGGCGACCGCGCGCGTCTCCTCGTAGGTGGCGCCCGGCGGCAGCTCGATGCTGACCTGGGTCTGGCTGAGGTCGTCGGGCGGGATGAAGGCGCCGGGGATCGCGCCCATGAACATCGGCGCGCAGCTGGCGACGCCGAACACCACGGTCAGTGCCAGCGTCTTGCCCTTGTGGGTGAAGGCCCAGCGGGCCGCCTTCAGGTAGGCCGGCATCCAGCTCGGCTCGCCATGGTCCCTGGCCGGCTTCTTCAGCAGGTAGGCGGCCATCATCGGCGTCAGCAGTCGTGCGACGACGAGCGAGAAGAACACCGCGATCGCCGCGGTCCAGCCGAACTGCACGAAGAACTTGCCGGGCACGCCGCTCATGAAGGCGGTCGGCAGGAACACTGCGATCAGCGTGAACGTGGTCGCGATCACCGCCAGGCCGATCTCGTCGGCGGGCTCGCGCGCCGCCTCCATCGGGCTCTTGCCGGCCGTCAGGTGGCGCATGATGTTCTCGATCTCGACGATGGCGTCGTCGACGAGGATGCCGATCACCAGCGACAGCGACAGCAGGGTCACGACGTTCAGCGTGAAGCCCATCCAGTTCATCACCATGAAGGTCGGGATCGCCGACAGCGGCAGCGCCACCGCGCTGACGAAGGTGGCACGCCAGTCGCGCAGGAAGAACCAGACGACGACGACGGCGAGCAGCGCGCCCTCGATCAGCAGCACCATGCTGCCCTCGTAGTTCTCGATCACCGGGTCGACGAAGTTGAAGGCCTCGGTGACCGTGATGTCGGGGTGGGCCGCCTTCAGCTCCTCCAGCGCGGCGCGCGCGCCTTCGGCGACATCGAGCTCGCCGGCGCCCTTGGCGCGGACGATCTCGAAGCCGACCACCGGCTTGCCGTTCAGGAACGCGCCGCTGCGGCGCTCGGCGACGGTGTCGGATACCGTCGCCACCTGGTCCAGTCGCACGCGACGGCCGTCGGCCAGCGGCAGCTCCAGCGCGCCGAGCTCGGCCGCCGTCTGCACGGTCGCGATGGTGCGCAGCGACTGCTCGGCGCCACCGAGCTGGGCGCGTCCGCCGGGCGCTTCCTGCTGCACGTTGCGCAGCTGACGCGAGACCTCGGCCGCGGTCACGCCCAGGCCGAGCAGGCGCTGCGGATCGAGCTCGACGCGCAGCTCGCGGCTGACGCCGCCGACGCGCGCCACCGAGCCCACGCCCTTCACCGTCAGCATGCGCTTGGCGACCTGGTTGTCGACGAACCAGGACAGCGCCTCGTCGTCCATGCTGGTCGACGCCACCGTGTAGGTCAGGATCGGCGCTCCCGACAGGTTCATCTTCGTGATCACCGGGTCGCTCAGATCGGCCGGCAGGTCGGAGCGGATGCGCGCCACCGCATCGCGGCTGTCGTCCAGCGCCTCCTGCAGCGGCTTCTCGAGGCGGAACTCGGCGGTGATCGTTGCCGTGCCGTCCTGCACCTTGCTGTAGAGGTGCTTGAGGCCGGTGACCGTGGCCAGCGCGTTCTCGATCTTGCGCGCGACCTCGGTCTCCATCTGCGCCGGTGCGGCACCGGGCAGGCTGGCGCTGATGATGACGGTGGGCAGTTCGATGTCCGGGAACTGCTGGATCTTCATCGCGCGGAAGCCGAGCAGGCCGGCCACCGTCAGCATGATGAAGAGCAGGATCGCCGGGACCGGGTTCTTGATCGACCAGGTGGAGAAATTCATGTCAGTCGGTCCCGCTCACTGGGCCACGCGCACGGTGTCGCCGTCCGCGAGGAAGCCGACGCCCGAGGCCGCCACGCGGGTGTCGGGTGCGAGGCCGTCGCGGATCTCGACGCGATCGCCCTGGCGGCGGCCGACGCCGACCTTGTGCTGGCGCACCTTGTTGTCCTTGCCGACCAGGAACACATAGCTGAAGCCGTCGCGCAGCAGCACCGCGCTCTGGGGCAGCGTCAGCACCTCGCCGCCGCCGAGCACGAAGTCGCCGCGCGCGAACAGGCCGGCGCGCAGCTCGCCCTGGCCCTTGGTGACGTCGACGTAGACCAGCGCGTTGCGCGTCTGCGCATCGATCTGCGGCGCCACGCGCCGCACCCGACCCTCGACCTCGGGCTTGCCGACGCTGATGCGCACCGCCTGGCCGGGCTTCACCCGCGCCAGCTCAGCACCGGGCACCTCGGCCCGCCATTCGAGCCGGCCCTGGCGCTGCAGCCGGAACAGCTCCTGGCCCGGCTGCACCAGCGCGCCCTCGACGACGGCACGGCTGCTGATCAGGCCGTCGTCGGGCGCCGTGATGCGGGTGTAGGACAGTCGCAGTTCGTCGGCCTGCACGCGCGCCTTCGCCGACGCCAGCCGCGCCTGCGCGGCGGCCTCGGCGGCGAGCGCCTGGTCGACCGCCTGCGCCGACAGGGCTTCGCTGCCCTGCAGGCTGCGCACGCGCTGCGCGGTGCTGACGGCGTCGCGGGCGGCCGCCTCGGCCTCGAGCAGGCCGGCACGGCTGGCCGCCAGCTCGGCCTCGAGCGTGCCCGGACTCAGTCGCGCCAGCAGCTGGCCCTTGCGGACGCGGTCGCCCGCCTCGACGAGCAGCTGGGCCAGGCGTTGGCCACCGATCTCGGCGCCGATCACGACCTCCTGCCAGGCGGCGAAGCTGCCGGTGGCCGGCAAGGTCTGCGCCCATTGCGCCGGCTGCGGCGTGATCGCCCGGATCGTCAGCGACGGCTTGGCCGTCGTGCTGGCCGCGGCCGGCGCGGCGTCCTGGGCGAGGACGGCGGTGGCGCCGAGCAGCAGCGCGGCGGCGGTGGCGATGAGGCGGGGTCGGATGGCGTTCATGGGCTTCAGTTCGAGGAGGTGGCGGCAGCGGCGCTCCAGCCGCCGCCGAGGCTGCGGTAGAGACGCAGCCAGGCGTTCGCATGTTCAAGACGCACGGCAAGCGCCGCGCCATAGGCGCTCAGCGCGTTGCGGTAGGCGGTGTTGCGCTGCACGCCGCTCTGCAGGCCGGCCTGGGCCTGCGCCGAGGTGCGCTGGGCGATGCCTTCCCATTCGCGCTGCGCGGCGTCGACCTCGCGTTGGCGTTCGGCGCCGGCGCGCAGGCGCTCGAGCGCCTGCTCGACCTCGGCGACCGCCTGCAGCCAGCGCTGCTGCAGCGCGGCGGCCGCTTCGTCGCTGGCGGCGGCAGCGGCCGCCGATTGCGCGCTGCGCAGGCCGCCGTCGAACAGCGGCAGGCTCAGCGACGGGCCGATCGACCAGCTGGCGCCGCTGCTGCTGCCGCCGCCCAGGCTGAAGCGGGCCTGGCCGATCAGGCCGCTGAGCGACAGCTGCGGGTAGCGCTGCGCGTCGACGGCCCGCTGCTGCCGCAGCGCGGCGAGCCATTGCTGGTGCGCGGCGGCGATGTCGGGGCGCTGCGCCAGCACCTGTGCCGGCAGCGCGCTCAGGCTGAACGGCGGCGCCTGCACGAGCCGGCGCTGCGGCAGCGCCAGGCCCTCCGGCAGCGGCGGTGGCGCCAGGCGCTCGGCCAGCGCGCCGGCGGGCTCGGCGCAGAGCAGGGCCAGGGTCTGCAGCGCGATCTGCGCCTCGGCGCGCTGCGCACTGCGGGCGGCCGCGGCGGCAGCGCGCTCGGTGTTGAGCAGCGCCGCGTCACTGGCCGAGATCAGCCCGGCCTGGCGTTGCTGCTGGCCCCAGTCGGCCAGCTGCAGTGCGAGGCGATGGTCGATCTCGGCGACCTCCTCCTGCGCCTGCGCGTGGCGCAGCTGAAGGTAGGCGGCGGCCACGTCGGCGGCGAGGCTGACGCGGGCCTCGTGCCATTGCGCCGCGGCGGCAGCGGCCTGCGCCGCGCCGGCCGCCGCCTGCGCGCGCTGGCCGCCGAACAGGTCCAGCTCCCAGCTGGCCGTCAGCGAAGCGCTGCTGGCGGTCGTCGCCTCGAAGCCGGCGGTGACGCCCTTGCTGCGGGTCGCCTGCGCCAGCGCCTGCGTCTGCGGCAGCAGCAGCGCGCGCGCCTGGTCGGCTTGCGCGCGGGCCTGCTGCAGGCGCGCCGCGGCCATGCGCAAGGTCGGGCTCTGCGCCTGGGCGCGCTCGATCAGCGTCACGAGTTGGGGGTCGTCGAAGCGCTGCCACCAGTCGGCCAGCGCGGCGCTCGAACCGCCATGGGGCAGCGGCGCCCGCCAGGCCGTCGGCGGCTCGGGGGTCGGCGCGGGGGGCGGCGGCTGATGGGCGCAGGCGGTCATGACCGCGGCGGCCACCAGCGCCAGCAGGGGGCGTTGGAGGGTCATGGGGACAGGGGCTTCAGGAGCGTCGCTGCTCCCGTTCGTGGTGGACCAGCGCCAGGCCCCAGCGCACGAGGCGCTCGAGCAAGGCCTTGCGTTCGGGGTCGTCGGCCAGCAGGCCGGGCGTCAGCGCCTCCATGCAGGGGCGCGACACGCAGTAGTCGTGCGCCATCGCGACCAGCGCGTAGGCCAGCTGATGGATCGCGGTGTCCGGCGCGGCGACGCCGACATGGCGCGCCAGCAGGCGGGCCAGCGCGTGGTGGTGCGGGCCCACGTTCTGCTGCAGGGTCTGCGCAAACGCCGCGCTGGGATCGAGCAGCTCGCGCAGGTAGAGCCGCATCACGGCGGCCTCGTCGCCGTCGACCATGGTCAGGAACGGCGCCAGGAAGCGCCGCAGCGCCGCGGCCAGGTCGAGCGCCGGGTCGTCGAAGCCGGCGAACTGCGCGCCCATGGCCTCCATCGGCATCCGCAGCACCTCGCGGTAGAGCCCGTCCTTGTCACCGAAGTGGTAATGGATGGCGCCGGGATTGACGTCGGCGCTGGCGCAGATCTCGCGCGTGGTCACGGCGTCGAAGCCGCGCTCGGCGAACAGCCGCGTCGCCTCAAGAATCAGGCGGTGGCGCGGATCGGGGAGCTCTGGACTGGCCTTGCGGGGTGGCATGGCGGCCAGTGTATCGATTCATTCAAGCGCTTGCTTGGTTTTCGACAAACTGGCGAGGATGAAGGTTTCACTGCGCCAGACACCGCCACAGCGCCCTCGCCGGTGCGTGGCACCTACGCTCCAGCGGCCACCGTGGAACCGGCTTCGCCGGGCCACTGGTGGTGCCCCCTTGACGGGGCTGAACTCGGACACGAGACACCCCGAGGGTGTCTCGTGCCTAGAAAGGAGTCGGGCGACCAGCCCGGTGCGGCCTGCAAGGCCGGCGCAGCCGGTAGGGGGTGGGCGTCAGAACAGGTCGACGTCGCCGCTGCTCGCCGCCTCGACCGCGAGCTCACCCTGGCTGACCAGCTTCTCGAAGCTGTGCACCTGGTTGCGGCCATGGTGCTTGGCGTAATAGACCGCCTTGTCGGCGCGCTCGAAGGCGCCGGCCGGCGAGTCCAGCGGCCTGACTTGCGAGAAGCCGACCGACATCGTGACGCGCCCGACCTGCGGGAAGCTGTACTGCTCGCAGGCCTGACGCAGGCGCTCGAAGGCCTGGTGCGCGTCCTCCTCCGACTCGCAGCGGATCAGCGCCACGAACTCCTCGCCGCCGAAGCGGTAGAGGCGGTCATGGAAGCGGAAGCAGGTGCGCATCAGGCGGGAGAGCAACAGCAGCACCTCGTCACCGATCAGGTGGCCGAAGTTGTCGTTGACGCGCTTGAAGTGGTCGATGTCGATCACGCCCAGCCAGTAGGCCGGGTTGGCATCGTGACGGCGGTCGCCGACCGTGGCCACGCTGGCCATCGGCAGGCCGCCGATCAGCTTCAGGAAGCTGTCGTCGAAGGTCTTGCGATTCAACAGCCCGGTCAGGGTGTCGCGCTCGGAGTAGTCGAGCAGCGACTGGAAGTTGTGATAGACCCTGAGCATGCCGCTGACGGTGCGCTGCTCGGCCGGGCTCAGCCGCGTCCGCGTCACCACCTCCAGCACGCCGTCGCCGTCGTGCTCGCTGACCAGCGGGAAGTGGCAGGTGAACTCCGAGCGGCTCGCCGACTCGCGCAGCTCACGACGCTGCAGGCAGGCCAGGCGCGACGGGTACTGGTCCAGCGGCGGCAGCGAGCTGAGCTCGGCGCCGAGCGAATCGGCGGTCGGTACGCGCTCGCCATAGCCGAGATGGGCGCGCGACAGCCAGCGCTGCTCGCCCGGCGCGCCGACGGCGCGGTAGATGCTGACCGACAGCGGCGTCAGCATGTCGCGCAGGGCCACCACCAACGTGACGTCCATGACGTCACGGTCCTTGTAGCCCGTCAATTCGGCCAGCTGGTCGACGACCCTGCCCATCGGTTTCTCGCTCAAGACGTCACGCGCTCTGGGGCAATGTAGTGTGGTGTCGGATCAATTGCACCAGCGACTCTTCGTCATAGGGTTTGCCGAGGTAGCCCTGGACGCCGAGCTGCGCCGCGTACGCGCGGTGCTTCTCGGCGATGCGCGAGGTGATCATCACCACCGGCAGCGCCTTCAGGCGGGCGTCGGCGCGGATGTTGCGGACCAGGTCGAAGCCGTCCATGCGCGGCATCTCGATGTCGGACAGCACCATCGCCGGCAGCTCCTCGCGGGCCAGCTGCTCCATCGCATCCAGACCGTCCTTGGCCAGTTGCACGCGGAAGCCCTCGCGCTCGAGGAAGCGCTGGGTGACGCGGCGCACGGTCAGCGAGTCGTCGACGACCAGGATCAGCGGCGCCTGCGGCGCCATCTCGACCACCGGCGCGATGACCTCGGCGCCGCCGGCGTGCGCCCGCGCGATCGCCACCGCGCCGTAACGCTCGGCCAGCGCCACCGGGTTGTAGATCAGCGCCACCGCGCCGCTGGCCAGCAGGCTGATGCCGGCCAGACCCGGCACGTGGATCAGCTGCGGACCGAGGTTCTTGACCACCACTTCCTGGTTGCCGAGCACCTCGTCGACGTGGATCGCGATGCGGTCGGGACCCGAGTGCACCAGCACCACCGCCGCATGCTTGCCATGCAGGGTCGGATGGTCGCTGTGCGCGAGCAGGCCGCCGAGCCAGTAGATCGGCACCTGCACCTCGCGCCCCCCGATGCCGGCCTTCAGCTCGCCGTTGGCATAGGCGTCGGTCAGGGCCTGGTTGGGCAGGCGCAGCACGGTGTCGACCAGGCTGGCCGGCACCGCCACCTGCAGCTCGCCGCAGCGCAGGATCACGACCTGCGTCAACGCGGTGGTCAGCGGCACGCGCAGGTCGAACTCGCTACCCTTGCCCGACTGCGTGCGCGTCAGCACGTAGCCGCCGAGGGTCGTCACCTCGGCGCGCACGACGTCCATGCCGACGCCGCGGCCGGCCATCTCGGTCACCGTGCTGGCGGTCGAGAAGCCGGGGGCATAGATCATCTGGATCAGCTCGGCGTCGCTGGGGTTGTGCCCCGCCGCGATCAGGCCCTGGCGCTGCGCCTTGTCGCGGATGCGCGCCAGGTCGAGGCCGGCGCCGTCTTCGCTGAAGGCGATCAGCACCTGATTGCCTTCTTGGCTCAGCTTGATGCGGATGGTTCCCAGCTCGGCCTTGCCGGCCGCCTTGCGGGCCTCGGGCGACTCGATGCCGTGCACCACGCTGTTGCGCAGCAGGTGCTCGAACGCACCGATCAGGCGCTCGAGCACGCCGCGGTCGAGTTCGATGCCCTGGCCCTGGATCTCCAGCTGCACCTGCTTGCCGCTCTCGCGTGCCGCCTGCCGCACGACGCGGTGCAGGCGCTCGCCGATCGACTCGAACTCGACCATGCGCGAGCTCAGCAGATCGTCCTGCAACTCGCGCGTCAGCCGGCTCTGCGCCGCCAGTTCGTCTTCGCCGGCCGCAACGTTGCGCTGCAGCGAGCGCTGCACCGTGGCCACGTCGTTGACCGACTCGGCCAGCATGCGCGTGACCTCCTGGAAGCGCGTGTAGCGGTCGAACTCCAGCGGGTCGAAGTCGGAGCCGCTGGCGCGCGCCGCCTCCTGGCGCGAGCTGATCTGCGCCTCGGCCTGCACTTCCAGCTCGCGCAACTGCGTGCGCAGGCGCTCCAGGTTGTCGTCAAGTTCGAGCAGCGCGGTCTTCATCTGCGTCAGCTCGTTCTCCATCCGCGCGCGGCGGATCGAGACTTCACCGGCCTGCGAGGCCAGGCGATCGAGCAGCGCGGCGCGCACGCGCACCAGCGACTGGCCACTGACCAGCGGCGCCGCGTCGGCGACCGTCAGCTCGCGGGCCTCGAGCCCGCTGAAGCGATCCCAGCGCACCTCGGCCGGGTCGCGCAGGCGCACCGGCTCGGGAACGTAGATCGGCTGCGCCGCGGGCGGCGGCAGCGGCAGCTCGAGCGCCGTCGGCGCCTCGACCGGTTCGGCCGGTGCGACGGCCTGGACCGGTTCGGCCGGCGCCGCGATCTCGACCGGCGCCGCCTCGGCGGCGACCTCGAGCGTCCTGGCGATGGCCGGCGACGGCGCGCGCTGCTCCTGGCGCAGGGCCTCGAAGCGCGCCTCGAGCTCGTCGCCGCGATCCTGCAGCGGATGCACGTCGGCGGCACTGCGCGCACCCTGGGCCAGCAGGTTCAGCACGTCGGACTCGAGCCGGTGCGCCAGCTCGCCCAGGTGCATCGCGCCGGCGAGGCGGGCGCCACCCTTGAAGGTGTGCAGCGTGCGCATGCAGGCGTCGCCGCGGGCGGCATCCTGCGGGTGCGAGGTCCAGTCGCGCAGGCGGCCGTGCAGCTCGTGCAGCAGTTCGCCGGCTTCCTCCTCGAAGATCTCCCACAGCTCGGTGTCGATGTTGTCGGGCTCGCCCGGCACGAAATCGTCTTCGATCTCGGCCGCCGGCGCTGCCACCGGCAGCTCCGCCGGCGTCAGCTCGCCGACCTGGCTTTCCTCACCTTCGGCGCGGTGCTCCGGTTCGTAGAGCTGCAGCAGCTCGATCAGGGTCGGATCGGCCTCCTCGAGCGCGCCCTCGCCGAAGCGGCGCAGCAGTTGCTCGATGCGCTGTGCCGCCTGCAGGAAGCAGTCGGCGTCGCTGGCGCCGATGCGATCGGCCTGCTGGGCACGGCCGAGCGCGTGCTCCAGCGCCCGTGCCAGCGCCGACAGGCTGCCGAAGCCGACCGTGGCGGCGTTGCCCGCGAGCGCGTGCGCATAGACCTCGGTATTCGCCGGCGGCGGCTCGTCGTGCAGCGGCGCCCAGTCGCGCAAGGCGGCTAGCAGTCGCTGCGACAGTTCATCGGCCTCGGCGCTGAAGATGCGGTGCAGCGCTTCGCTGATGCGCAGATCGCCGATCTGCACCATCGCCGCCTCGGCAGCGTCGGCGGCGTCAACGGCTTCGGCCTCGGCGACAGGTTCGGCGACCGGCTCAGGCAGCGCCTCCGGCTCGATGACCGCGACCGGCTCGACCGGCTCGGCTGCGGCCAGCTCGACTCTGTCCAGATCGAGTGCCAGCGCCGGCTCCTCCGGCGCCGCCACCTGCGCGAGCACCGGCTCCGCCTCGCCGAGGTCGAGTTGCAGATCGAGTGCCGGCAACTCCTCGGGCGGCACCGGCAGCGTCGGCTCGGGCAGGCTGAGGTCGATGTCGAAGCCTTCGTCGTCGGCGGCGGGCGCCGGCGCTGCCGGCTCCGCGGCCGACTCGAAGTCGAGGTGCACCAGCGGCATCTCGGCCGCTTCCGGCTCGGGCAGCACCGTGTCCTGCTCGGCTTCGAGCGGCTGGGTGAGTTCGAAATCGCTGTGCGTCAGCGACAGATCCTCGACCGGCAGCTCGAAATCCAGCGTGGCGTCGTCGATCGCCTCCGGCGTGGCGTCGCTCGAGCTCAGCGCCGCCAGGTCCAGCGCCAGGGTGTCGACCGACTCGACCGGCGCTTGCGCTTCGGTGACCGGTTCGGGTTCGGGTTCGGGTTCGGGTTCGGGTTCGGCTTCGGCCTGCAGCGCCGGCGCGGGCTCGACCCGCTCCGGCTCCAGCGCTGCCACCGCGACCGGCTCGGTCGCCGGCGTCGCGGCGGCCAGCGGCAGTCCGAGGCGCAGCGCATCGGCGCGTTCGCGCAGGCTCTGCGGGCTGCGCTGCGCTGCCTCGCCGGCGGCGATGTCGTCACGCCAGAGCGCGAGCTCGTCGAGCGCCTGCTTGCTGAAGGCCAGCAACTCGCGGTCGGCCGGCCGCTCGTCGCCCAGACGGGCGTTGTAGAGCTGCTCGCAGGACCAGGCGGCCTCGCCGAAGGCGTTCAGGCCGACCATGCGGCTGCTGCCCTTCAGCGTGTGGAACGCGCGGCGCACGTTCGTCAGCTGCACCTTGTCGGCCGGCTGCTCGTCCAGCAGGTCCAGCGCCGCGCGGGCGTTGGCGATGACCTCGTTGGCCTCCTCGAGGAAGATCTCGAGCATCTCCTCGTCGAGTTCCTCGTCATTCGCCGGCAACGCGGCGCTGGGCGCCGGCGCGGGCGCCTCGGACGGGATCTGGCTGTCGAGGAAGGCCTGCAGCTCGGCGGTCGCGTCGGCCACCGGCACGGCGGCGTCGAGCGGCATCGGCTCGCTCAGCGGCATCGGCTCGGTCGGAGCCTGGGTGATCGGCGGCAGGTCCAGGCTCGGCAGATCGAAGTCGGCGAAGGCGGCCGGCAACGGCGGGGGCGCCGCCTCGAGCTGGCGCACCGCGTTCTGCGTCGCCTGGGCCAGCGCCGGACGGTCCTCGGCGGCCGCCTGCAGCGCCAGGCGCTCGAGATCGCGGGCCAGCGCCTGCGGGTCGGCAGCCGGCGCCGCCACCGCGGCACGCAGCTGGGCTTCCAGGCTCGGGGTCGCCGGCGCCTGGCGGCGCTCGCGCTCCACGCTGGCGACCAGCTCGCCCTTTTCCTCGTCGAACTTGAACATCGACTTGGCCAGCGGCGCCTGCACGCTGAGCATGTCGATGAGGAAACCGAGCTGACCGAGGTTGGTCGCCAGGCGTTCGAAGATCGCCTTCGGCCCCGGCAAGGAGGCGTCGACCTCGGTGTTGCTGAGTCGATCGACCTCGTCCCGCATGCGCACACAGGTGATCGCGGCCTGATCCAGCCCCAGCACGGTGAACACGCCGCGCATCGCCTGCAGCTGACCCGGCACCGGGATCAGGTGCTGACGCTGGCTGGGGTCGCGGAAATACTCGTCGGTGTGGCGCTCGACCTCGCCGAGGTTGACGCGCAGCTCCTGCATCACCGAACCCAGGGTCTGGCGGTCGGCGACGCGGCGGAACAGGTCCTCCATCCAGGTTTCCAGCGTCTCGCTGGGCTGGCCGGTGGCGGCAGCCTGCACGCGCTGCGCCAGCCTTTGCAGGCGGGCCAGCTGCTCGGGCTTGTCGTACTCGCCGTCCTCCAGCGCGGCCTCGACGTAGAGCAGCGAGGTGGCGACCTCCATCGCCAGCGCGGCCGGCGGCCGTGCGCCCGAGCGCAGCGTGACGACGGCGGCACGCTGCAGGGTCTGGCCGAGCAGCTCGCCGCCCGGGAACAGCTGGGTCAGCGATTCGGTGAGCTGGCTGCTCGCCTCGTCGAGGCCGGCGGCACGGGCGGTATCGCCCTCGGCGCAGGCGTTCCAGGCTTCCTTGGCGGCACCGACACGGCGCTGCGCCTGCGCCACCCAGGCCGGGTCGATGCGACCCAGGCTGTCGTCGCGGTAATCGCCGATCGGGGCTTCGTCCAGCCCGTAGGCGACGCGCACCGCGCGCAGGCGCGGCGCCTGCCCGGGCTGCGGTTCACCCGACTGCGCGCAAAAGAACAGCAGGTCCTGCACCAGGCGGTCGGAGACCTCGTCGTGTCCCTGCATGTGGCTGCGCAGCTGCGCCAGCAAGCGCGAGACCATGCGCTTGACCAGCTGGTCGCTGGCCAGCATGCCCTGCGCCTGGGCTTCGAAATGCGCAGCAGCGAGCTGCCAGAAGCTGGCCTGCGGCTCGCGGCCGAACGCGACGCCGAAGCCGGCACAGAGCTCGGCCAGGTGCGTCGCGTGCGTCGCGTTGGCTTCGCGCATCTGCTTCAGCAGCGCGACCTCGAAGGCAGCACGCAGCGCGTCCAGCGTCGGCAGTTGCTCACTAAGCAGTTGCGGCGGCGGCAGCGTGCGCCATTCGAAGTGCTGCGGCCAGAAGTCGGCCGGGTGGATGCGTTCGGCGTGATTCAGTTCCTGCAGCACCCGGTAGGTGGGGAACAGCGCCAGCGGCGACGGCCGCGCACCGGCGATCAGTCTGGCGGTGTAGGTCAGCAGCGCGAAGCCGGCGCGCTCGATCGCCTCGACATGGGCCAGGCTGAGCGATGCCTCCTTGGCGCAGCGCAGCAACAAGGCCTCGGCAGCGAGCAGCAGTCGATGGCCTTCGGGCAGCTGCACCAGCTTGAGCACGCCGGCCGCCTGATGCAGTTGCGCGCCCTGAGCCTGCAGCGCACTGCCGGTCAGTGCCGCATCGAGCTGACCGCCGGCCTGCCGCAGGTCGAATTCGCGCAGTTGCCGGCGCAGCGCCTTGTGCACGCCCTCGAGCGTTCGGCGCACTTCCTCCTGCACCCAGCTCAGCGGCGTGACGTCGGTCGGGGCGTTTTGATCGCTGTTCATGCGCCGGTCTGCCTTCTGCCTGCTCAGGCGTTGCCGACCTTGAAGCGGGCCACCGAGGTCTTCAGCGCCTCCGCGGAACGCGACAGCTCGTGCACCATCTTGGCCGTCGAGCGCGTGCCCTCCGAGGTCTGCTCGGTCACCGCGAAGATGTGCTGGATGTTCGAGGCCACGGTGTTCGCGCCCTGGGCTTCCTGCTGTGCACGGGCCGTGATCTCGGCCACCTTGGCGTCGAGCTCGCGGGCCACCGCGTCAATCTGCTCGAGCGCCTGACCGGCGGCATCCGACAGCTTGGTACCTTCCACCACCCCGGAGGTCGAGCGCTCCATGGCGGCCACCGCGTCCTGGGTGTCGGTCTGAATCGCCTTCACCAGCGCGGCAATGCGGCGCGTCGCGTCGGCCGAGCGTTCGGCCAGTCGCTGCACTTCTTCCGCCACCACCGAGAAGCCGCGACCGGCGTCGCCGGCGGAGGCCGCCTGGATGGCGGCGTTCAGTGCCAGCACGTTGGTCTGTTCGGTAATGTCCGAGATCAGTTCGGTGATCTCGCCGATCTCCTGCGACGACTCGCCCAGGCGCTTGATGCGCTTCGAGGTTTCCTGGATCTGATCGCGAATCGCGTTCATACCCTCGCGGTTGTTCTGCATCGCCGCCAGGCCTTGCTCGGCCGCTTGACGCGACTGGCGGGCGACGCCGGCGACGTCCTGCGCCTGCTGCGACACCTCGGTGATTCGACCCGCCATCTGCAGCACCGCGTCGCCGGTGGCGCGGATCTCGTGCAGCTGTTCGGTCGACGCCGCGAGCAGCTCGGTCGAGGTCTGGTCGACCTGGCCGGTGGTCTCGGTCACCCGCGACGCCGTGGTCTGCACCTGCGACACCAGGTTGCGCAGCTCTTCCACGGTGTAGTTGACCGAGTCGGCGATGGCGCCGGTGATGTCCTCCGTCACAGTCGCCTGCTGCGTCAGGTCACCCTCAGCGACCGCCTGCAGCTCGTTCATCAGGCGAAGAATGGCGGCCTGGTTGGCGTCGTTGACGCGCTTGGCTTCCAGCTCCTGCGCCTGGGCCTTGCGACGCTCTTCTTCAGCGGTCTGCGCACGACGGGCCTGCTGCGCCACGTAGAGGCGCAGGAAGCCGGAGGCGCCGTAGACCAGCGAACCGAGCGAGACGAGCAGCAGCAGCCATTGCCACCAGCTCAGACCGCCGGCCTGCTGCAGACCGGTGGCGACCTCGTCGAGGCCTTTGCGCAGCGGCTCCGAGTCCTTCAGGATGGTGTTGCTGGCCTCGCGAGCGGCCACCAGACCGGACAGGTTGGAGAGCACCGCATTGGCTTGCTGGCGCGTGTTCTCGAACTGCGTCAGCAGGTTCTTCAGGTTGGCGCGCTGCGTCGGGTCGCTGGTCTGGGGCAGGCCGAGCTCGCGGCTGCCGTTGAGCAGGCCCTCGCCGATCTCCTTGAACGCGTTCAGGTCCTTGCCCAGCAGGAACACCGCCTCGGGCGACACACCCTCCTGAGTCAGGAACTCGCCGGCGCTCTTGCCGATCCGCTGCGTCAGCATCACCAGCTGACCGGCCGCCGCCACCTCGGGCGTCGAGCCGCCGCGCAGCGCGCTGGAGCTGACCGCCTCGGCGGCCTCGAGCAGGTCCGACGACTGGCGGTTGATGGTGCGCAGCGACTGGCCGACCTCGGTCAGCACCTTCTCCTGGCCCAGCACGACGTTCACGGCCTTCTCGGCGCGTTCGACCATCGGCATCACCGCCTCGAGCGCCGGCTGCACATTGCCTGGCGCCTTGGCCAGCGTGTCGCCGCCCTCGCGCAGGCCGCGGCTCACCGTGGTCAGCACGTCCAGCGACTCCGTCAGCTCGCGGAACGAGCCCGAGGTGCCGTCCATCGCCGTCGACACCGCCTTGGCCAGACGCTGCGACTGCATCAGGGCCTGACCGGTCTGACCGACCTGGGTCGAGTTGCGTCCGGCCAGCCAGGCGTTGACGCCGACGGTCGCCAGCGTGCCGACGAGGCCGGCGACCGCGAAGCCGGTGTACAGCGACTGCCACTGCACCCGCCGCTGCGAGCCGCCGCTGGGCAGCGGCTCCATCGTGCTGTAGGCGGTGGTGTTGCCGCCCACCACCGAGCTCTCGGCGAACGCCGGCGCCTGGGTGTCCGGCGGCAGCACGCTGTTGGCGCCCTCGGGCGTGTCCAGGTGCACTGCCTCGTAGACGCTGTCCCTCGCGTCCTGCTGGGTGCTGTCGCCGTCGCGGCCGGAGTTCTTCATCTTGTCAAAGAGGCTCATGACGTTCCTCGTCGGTGGATTCATCCGCCGCGATCGCGGCGTGCAGGAAAAGGGAGGCCGGCGCGGTCTTCAAGCGACGCGGGCCACGATATTCAGGAAGGGTTCGAAACGCGACAGCAGCTCAAGGTCGAGCAGCTGCCACCGGCGGCCCGCTTCGTCCTCGCGCTCGCCGACCGCGAAATGCGGCCGCTCGCCGGCCGGCGTCGCGCCGCCACGCAGCTGCTCCTCGCTGCGCAGGCCCAGCAGGCGATCGACCCAGATCGCGCAATTGATGTTCAGCTCGCTGCCGATCGAGACCAGGCGACCTTCGCCCGGCGCCGGCGGCTGCGCGCGCAGGCCGAGGAACTGCGCCAGATCGACCACCGCATGCAGGCCGCCGCGCAGGTTGGCGACGCCCAGCATCCAGGGCTCGGTGTAAGGCACCGTGGTCAGCGGCACCGGCGCGAAGATCTCGCCGGCCTGGCGCAGCGGCAGCAGCACGCCGAGCCCGGCCACCTCGACGGCCAGCCAGCGGGCGCTCTGCGACTGCGTCCGCGCCGCCTGCAGGCGCTGGGCCAGGCGCTGTTGGAACTCGCGCAGCGCGGCCTTGCCCATCAGCCAAGCGCCTTGATCTTGGCCAGCAGCTCTTCGGCCTGCACCGGCTTGACGACGTAGTCACGCGCGCCCTGGCGCAGGCCCCAGACGCGATCCGTCTCCTGGTTCTTGCTGGTGCACATGATCACCGGCACCTGCGCGTAGCGCTCGTCGCGGGTGATCGCGCGGGTCAGCTGGAAGCCGTTCTGGCCCGGCATCACCACGTCCATCAGGATCAGGTCGGGGGTTTCCTCTTCGAGTCGCTTCCAGGCTTCCTCGCCGTTCTCGGCGGTGCGCACGCGAAAGCCGCGCTTGGTCAGCAGCTCACTGAGGTGGTGCAACTCGGTCTTCGAGTCGTCGACCAGCAGGATGTTCTTGATGCTCATGGTCTTGGCAGGAGAAGTGTGCGGCGCCTCAGGCGCCGGCAGGTTGCTGGTGCTGGCGGACGGCCTGGAGCAGCTGATCCTTGGTGAACGGCTTGGTGAGGTAATCCTGCGAACCGACCATGCGTCCGCGGGCCTTGTCGAACATGCCGTCCTTGGAGCTCAACATGATCACCGGCACCGAGGCGTACTCGGCGTTGCGCTTGATGATGGCGCAGGTCTGGTAACCATCGAGACGCGGCATCAGGATGTCGCAGAACACCAGATCGGGCTTGAAATCGCTGAGCTTGGCCAACGCGTCGAAACCGTCCTCAGCCAGCAGCACCGAATGCCCGCCCTGCTTGAGGAAGATCTCGGCACTGCGCCGGATGGTGTTGCTGTCGTCGATCACCATCACCTTCAGCGCCGGAGTCGGTGCGTCCATCTTGTTCTCCCTGGGATTTAGATGCGCACCATTTCGAAATCATCCTTGCGAGCGCCACATTCCGGACAGGTCCAGTTCATGTCGACATCGGACCAACGCGTGCCCGGCGCGATGCCATGCTCCGGATCGCCTTCCGCCTCGTCGTAGATCCAGCCGCAGATCAAGCACATCCAGGTGCTCAATTCGTTCGTCACAGTGCTGTTCAAAATGGTCCTCGGCCTTGGCCGGCCCTTCTAGGGGTGGCTCACTACAATCCGGGCCATTCTATGCACGCGATATAGCGGGCTGATCGGGGCGCACCCAGGGCAAACCAGAGGGCGAAGGCCGCTTATCGTGAAGCCTTGCCGACCCGCCGCACAGGCCTGAAGCCTCCAACCCGCCACCCCATGACCCAAGCTCCCGACCTGCCCGAGAACGAGGCGCAAGCCGACGAGGAAGCCGCGCCGCCCTGCGTGCTGGTGTTCAATGCCAGCGAGCCGACGGGCGCCGCCGGCACCGGCGCCGACATCGCGGCGATCGCGGCGATGGGTGCCCACCCGTTGCCGGTCGTCACCGCGCTGCTGATCCGCGACACCGCCGAGGTCTTCGACCAGCACGTGATCGACTCCGACGTCGTCGTCGAACAGGCGCGCTCGGTGCTCGAGGACGTGCCGACGCATGCGATCAAGGTCGGCTACCTGGGCAACGCCGAGGTCGTCAGCGGTGTCGCCGAAGTGCTCTCCGACTACCCCGACCTGCCGCTGGTGGTGCACCTGGGCGCCACGCCCTGGCTCGACGACGAGCAGCAGAGCAGCTACCACGACAGCTTGCGCGAGCTGGTGCTGCCGCAGACCACGGTGCTGGTCGGCAACCACCAGGTGCTGACCGAGTTCCTGCTGCCTGACTGGGAGGCCGATCGCCCGGCATCGCCGCGCGAACTCGCCGTCGAGGCCCACAAACTCGGCGCTGCCCACGTGCTGGTGACCGGCATGCAGCTGCCCAACCAGTTCGTCGACAACGTGCTGGCCGGGCCCCAGGGTTCGATCACTGGCGAGAAGTTCGAGCGCTTCGAGGCCGGCTTCGTCGGCGCCGGCGACACCCTCAGCGCCGCGCTGGCCGCGCTGCTCGCGGTCGGCGTCGAACTGCACGAGGCGGTCGGCGAGGCACTGGCCTTCCTCGACCAGTCGCTCGACGCCGGCTTCCAGCTCGGCATGGGCCTGGTCGTGCCCGACCGCTTCTTCTGGGCCCTGCCCGACCCCCGCGAGTCCGAGGCAGACGCGGCCGAGACCGACGACGACACCCCGCCCAGCCCCCAGCGCATGCATTGAGACCTGATGGACCGCAATCTAGAACTCTTTGAGCGCGCGCAAGCCGCCATTCCGGGCGGCGTGAACTCGCCGGTGCGCGCGTTCCGCGCCGTCGGCGGCACGCCGCGCTTCATCCGCCGCGCCGCCGGCGCCTACCTCTGGGACGCGAACGACAAGCGATACATCGACTACATCGGCTCCTGGGGGCCGATGATCCTCGGCCATGGCCATCCGGCCGTCGTCGAGGCGGTGCAGGCGGCCTTGCTGGACGGCTTCTCGTTCGGCGCGCCGACCGAGCGCGAGATCGAGCTGGCCGAGGCCGTGATGGCGGAACTGCCCAGCGTCGAGCAGCTGCGCCTGGTGAGCTCCGGCACCGAGGCCGGCATGAGCTGCATCCGCCTGGCCCGCGGCTACACCGGGCGCTCGCTGTTCCTGAAGTTCGAGGGCTGCTACCACGGCCACGCCGACGCGCTGCTGGTCAAGGCCGGCTCCGGACTCGCCACCTTCGGCCATCCGACCAGCGCCGGCGTGCCGGCCGAGGTCGCGCAGCACACGCTGGTGCTGCCCTACAACGATGTCGAGGCGCTGGAGGCCACCTTCGCCCAGCACGGCGACCAGCTTTCGGCAGTGATGATCGAGCCGATCGCCGGCAACATGAACTTCGTGCGTGCCAGCATTCCGTTCATGAAGCGGCTGCGCGAGCTGTGCACGCAGCATGGCGCGCTGCTGATCTTCGACGAGGTGATGACCGGCTTCCGCGTCGCCCTCGGCGGCGCACAGTCGGTCTACGCCAAGGCCATTCCCGGCTTCGCGCCCGACCTCACGGTGCTGGGCAAGGTGATCGGTGGCGGCATGCCGCTGGCCGCCTTCGGCGGTCGCCGCGACATCATGGCCAAGCTGGCGCCGCTCGGCGGCGTCTACCAGGCCGGCACGCTGAGCGGCAACCCGGTGGCAACCGCCTGCGGGCTGGCGACGCTGAAGGAAATCAGCCGCCCGGGCTTCTTCGACGCGCTGGCGGCGAGGACCCGTGAGCTGGTCGACGGCCTGAGCGCGGTCGCGCGCGACGCCGGCCAGCCGTTCTGCGCCGACAGCGAAGGCGGCATGTTCGGCTTCTTCCTGCTGCCGCAGCTGCCGCAGAACTACACCGAGGTCATGAAGACCGACGGCGCCGCGTTCAACCGCTTCTTCCACGCCATGCTCGACCAGGGCGTCTACCTGGCGCCGGCCCTCTACGAGGCCGGCTTCGTCAGCAGCGCTCACAGCGCGGCCGACATCGAGGCCACGCTGGCGGCGGCACGCCAGGCCTTCGCGGCGCGCCCCTGAATCCTGCGCGGCCGCGGGGCCGCGCCTGTCCTATGCATATCCATATCCTCGGTATCTGCGGCACCTTCATGGGCGGCCTGGCGGCGCTTGCGGCGGAGGGTGGCCACAAGGTCACCGGCTGCGACGCCAATGTCTATCCGCCGATGAGCGACCAGCTGCGCGCACTCGGCATCGAGCTCATCGAGGGCTGGTCGCCCGAGCAGATGAAGCTCGCGCCCGATGTCTATGTCATCGGCAATGTGGTGTCGCGCGGCAATCCGCTGATGGAGGCCATCCTCAACGCCGGCAGCCCCTACACCAGCGGCCCGCAATGGCTGCAGCAGCATGTGCTGCAGGGCCGCCACGTGATGGCGGTGGCCGGCACGCATGGCAAGACGACGACGACGGCGATGCTGGCCTGGATCCTCGAGCAGGCGGGGCAGCAGCCCGGCTTCCTGATCGGCGGCGTGCCGATGAACTTCGACCGCTCGGCCCGCCTGGGCGCGCCCGGCAGCCCCTTCGTCATCGAGGCCGACGAGTACGACAGCGCGCTGTTCGACAAGCGCAGCAAGTTCGTCCACTACCGGCCGCGCACCGCCATCCTGAACAACCTCGAGCACGACCACGCCGACATCTTTCCCGACCTGGCGGCGATCGAGACGCAGTTCCACCACCTGGTGCGGGCCATGCCCAGCGAGGGTCGCATCGTCGTCAATGTGCGCGAGGAAGCGCTGACGCGCGTGCTGGCGCGCGGCTGCTGGACGCCGGTCGCCGGCTTCGGCGCCAAGCGCGAGGAACCCGGCGTGCTGCGTGCCCGCGGCGAGCCGCAGGCCTTCGACGTGCTGCGCGGCAGCCTGCAGCTCGGCCGCGTCGAGTGGGAGCTCTGCGGTGAGCACAACCTGCTCAACGCGCTGGCGGCGATCGCCGCCGCCGAGGCCGTCGGCATCCCGGCCGCGCAGGCCTGCCAGTTCCTGTCCTCGTTCCGCAGCGTGCGTCGCCGCCTCGAACGGGTCGGCACGGTGGCCGGTGTCGCCGTCTACGACGACTTCGCGCATCACCCGACGGCGATCCGCAGCACCGTCGAGGGCCTGCGCAAGCGCCTCAAGCCCAACGAGCGCATCCTGGCGATCTTCGAGCCGCGCTCCAACACCATGAAGCTCGGCACGATGAAGGCGCAGCTGCCCTGGGCGCTCGAGGATGCCGACCTGGCCTTCTGCAACCAGGGCGGGCTGAGCTGGGACGCTGCGGCGGCGCTGGCGCCGATGGAGCAGCGCGCGCTGGTCGGCGCCGATGTCGACGCGCTCGTCGCCCTGGTGCTGCGTCACGCCCGGCCCGGCGACCATCTGCTGTGCATGAGCAACGGCGGCTTCGGCGGCATCCACGCCAAGCTGCTCGACGGCCTCCAGGCCGGCGCGCGCTGAGCGGCATCGGCACCACAGCCCCACGAGCGCATGGTGGACGGCGCGTCATTGCGCCGCTAGCGTCCGCCCGGTCATCACACCGGGAGCTCCCATGTTGTATCGCCGACCACTCGCCGCGCTCTGCCTGGCGCTGTCCGCCGGACTGGCCCACGCCGCCTCATTCACTCAGCTGGTCGCCTTCGGCGACAGCCTCAGCGACAGCGGCCGCCTGTTCGCGCTCAGCGGCGGCCAGTTACCGCAGCAGCCACCGTACTGGCAAGGCCGCTTCAGCAACGGACCGGCGGCGGTCGAGCACCTGGCCAGTCAGCTCGGCCTGAGCCTGACGAATTACGCCGTCGGCGGCGCCACCAGAGGCGTGCTGAACAACCAGGTGCCGCTCGGCTCGGGCCTCGAGCTGACCGGGCTGCGCACGCAGGTCGCCGAGCACCTGGGCGGCGGCGTCGACAGCGGAGCGCTGTACTTCCTCTGGGCCGGCGCGAACGACTTCCTCGGCCTGGCCGGCGACCCGAACGATGTCGCCGCGGCGGCGATCGGCAACCTGGCGCAATCGGTCACCGAGCTGTATGCGGCCGGGGCTCGCGAATTCCTGCTGCCGCTGATGGCCGACCTGGGGCTGACGCCGCGCGCGCTGGCGCTGGGCGATGCGGCCAGCCAGCAGCTCAGCCAGCTCAGCCTGGGCTTCAACGCCGGGCTGGCGCAGACCTACGCGCAGCTGCAGGCGGCGCTGCCCGGCGCCCGGCTGCGCGTGTTCGACACCGCGGCGGCGCAGCAGGAGCTGCTCGCGGCCGCCGCGATGCTGGGCTTCGACGAGACCGAGCAGGCCTGCTTCAGCGGCTTCGTCGGCGTGCCGGGCGATGTCTGCGCGACGCCCGAGACCCATCTGTTCTGGGACGAGGTGCATCCGAGCGCACGGGTCCACGAGATCCTTGCCGCACAGATGCGCGACCACGTGGTGCCGCTGCCGGCCAGCCTGCTGCTCGCGCTGCTGGCACTGGCCTTGATGCCGGTGGCACGCGCCAGACGCCAATAAAGAAAGGCCGGCAAAAGCCGGCAGCCATGAAAAAGGGCCGGCTTTCGCCGGCCCTTTGCGTTGCAGCGGAGACCGCTCAGACGCGCGACATCGTCGCGCGCAGCGCCTCGGTCAGCTGCGACAGGCTCTCGGCGACATGGGCGCGGTTCTCCACCGAGCCCTTGCCCTGCGCGGCGCGCAGCTCGGCCTGCAGCTGGTTGGCATGCCAGCGCACCAGCGACAGCGCGTCGGCGGGCAACGGCGACGCCTTGGTCAGCAGCGTGGTGACGCGCTTCAGGTGCTCGCGCTGCAGCGTGCGGCGCAGGCGATCGATCTCGGCGCCGCTCTTGAGCTCGCTCCAGATCGAGCCCTGCAGCGTCGCGTAGACCTCGCTCAGGCTGATCGCGCCCTTGCGCTCCTTGTCGCTCAGGTAGTTCGGCAGCTCCAGCAGGCGGGTCGCCGTCGGCACGCCCATCAGGCGGTCCAGCGCGGTCAGCTGCAGGCGGGTGACCGCCGTCGGCAGGCCGGTCGGCACGCCGCGCTCCCACTCGTTGTAGTCGACCGCGATCTGCGTCATCAGCTCGGGACTGAACTTGAAGCTGTCGGCGCTGAACAGGCCGGTGGCCAGGGCCTTCAGCGCGGCACGCTGCTTGGCCGGCTCGACCGGCGTGAACGCCGGCTTGCCGCTGCCCGGCAGTTCACGGCTGGCGTGCATGCCGCCGACGTACTTGGCGAGCGGATCGGCACCACGTGCCAGCTGGTTCAGGCTCGACGAGATCACGCGGCGGGCGCGGATCGGCTCGTCGCCGGCCTTCGAGCCGCGCTGCGCCACGCGCTGCCAGAGCTCCTGGGCCAGCTTCAGGCGCTTCGTGAAGTTGACCAGCGGGTCGGCACCCAGGTCGAAGCGGTTGGCCAGCGGGTCCATGCCGTCGTACGGGCCGCCGACACCGGCGTCGATGTCATCCGCGTAGATCAGCTGCGGCTCGGTCGAGCGCGCCGCGATCTTCGCCAGTTCGGCCTTCTCGGTGGCGGGGGCCAGCGGCTTGTACGCGTACTCGATCGCCCAGTAGTCGTAGGGGCCGAGCGTCGTCATGTTGTAGGCGCCGGCCTTCTCGCCCTTCAGCGGCACGTTGTAGGCGTTGTAGTCCATCACCGACGCCGAGATGCCGTTGGCCTCGGTCCAGGCCTTGTCCTGCAGCTTGTCGAAGCTGACCGTGGTGCTGGCCTTGTAGTTGTGCTTGAGGCCCAGCGTGTGGCCGACCTCGTGCATGATGACGTCCTTGATGACCGCCTGCACGAAGGCCTCGGCCTCGGGGCTGTCCGGCGCGATGTCGCCACGGGCCTCGAGCAGGTCCATCGCGAAGTTCATCTCCTGCGCCGCGGCGTGGCCGTAGTTGCAGTAGGCGGCGAACTTGCTGCCTTCCTTCCAGCTCAAGGCCAGCTGGGCCAGCTTGTCGTCGCTGCTCTGGTGGCCGTTCATGTCCTCGACGATGAAGCGGCGCGAGCCGCGCGCGAACACATCGCTCATGCCGATGTCGGCATCAAGGATCTCGCCGGTGCGCGGGTCGGTATGGCTGGGGCCGATCGCGAAGCCGACGTCGGCGCCGACGAACCAGCGGATCGACGCGTGGCCGGCGTCCATGTTGTCCCAGTCGGCGTCGTCAGGCTGCTGCTTGGCGACGACGGCGTTCTTGAAGCCGATGCGCTCGTAGGCCTTGTTCCACTCGAGGATGCCGGCCTCGACCGCCTTGCGATAGCGCGCCGGGATGTTCTTGTCCATCCAGAAGGTGATCGGCTTGACCGGCTCGCTCATCGCCGCCGCCGGGTCCTTCTTCTCCAGGCGCCAGCGCGTCAGCATGTGCACGCGCGGGTTGGCCTTCACGTCGGAGTCGAGGTCGGTGTACGACTCCATGAAATGGCCCAGGCGCGGGTCGATGTGACGCACCGCGGCCGGCACCTCGGGCAGTGCGCGGAAGTTGTAGACGTAGTCGACGAAGAAGCTGCGCGGATCCGGCGTCGCCTGCGGCGGCGTCGGCATCGGCACCGGCGCCGGCATCAGCGGCGGCGCCGGGATGCGCGGCGTGGCGAAGTGCATGCGCGCGGTCAGCGTCGACAGGGTCTCGTCGGCGCGCGACGCGGCGAAGAAGCTGTTGGCGCGATCAGGCGCGTAGGGCAGGCGGTAGGCGTACTCCAGGCGGGTGCTGTAGCCGGGGATGTCGGCCAGCAGGAAGCTGGCGTCGACCAGGAAGCTCTTGCGCTCCGGGTGGTCGGCGCTGGCGATGTCCTGGGCACCGATCAGGCTGGGCGAGAACGCCTGCTCGACCGCGGCCTTGCCCTCGCCGCCGGCGCGGAACTTGTTGTTCACCGCGATCAGCTGCAGCTTGCGGCCGACGAGGCGGAACTGCGCCATCGTGTCCGGACCCATCTGGCTGGCGTAGGCACCGCGCTCGCCGATGCTGTTGGCGATGTTGACGGTGAACAGGAACGGCTTGTCCAGCATCGCGCGCGGCACTTCGATGAAGACCTTGTCGTCCTTGCGCCAGATCGGGAACAGGCCGTCGTCCTGCTTGAAGTCCTTGCTGATCTCGGCAAAGGGCTTCAGCGCGGTCGGGTCGGCGGGGGGGCGGGCTGCCGGGGCGGCAGCGCCCGGCGCCGCGGCGCCGGCGGCGGCGGGAACAGCCGGCTTCGGCGCATCCTGCGCGACGGCGGACATCGAAATCACTGCCAGGGTCAGCAGCGACAGCGTGGGTTTGAACTTCATGGCCTCGTCCTCGATATAGGTTTGCCAACGCCGGCCCCGGATAACGGACCTGTCGCGAAGGGCGGCAGCCTAGTGGCCGGTCCCTACACTGGCTTTCGTCATGTCGAATTGCCACCACATCGTTTACCTGCATGGCTTTCGCTCCAGCCCGGCGTCGGCGAAGGCCCGTCTCATGGAGGAATGGGCGCGCCGCACCCCGGGTTTGCACTGGTGCTGCCCGCAACTGCCGCCGTCCCCGGCGCAAGCGTTTTCCCTGATTCGCGAGCTCACCGCAGACTGGCCCGACGAGGGCTGCGCGGTGGTCGGCAGCTCGCTGGGCGGCTACTACGCGGCGGCGCTGGCCGCGACGCGCCCGGCCTGGCGCGCGGCGCTGCTGAACCCGGCCGTGAACCCGGCGCGCGACCTCGCCGCCTACATCGGCGAGAACCGCCAGTGGCATCGTCCGGAAGAGTCGTTCTATTTCCGGCCCGAGTACGTCGACGAACTGCGGGCCCTGCAGCCGGGTCCGCTGCAGCAAGCCGCGCGCTGGTTCGCGCTGATCGCCAAGGGCGACGAGGTGCTCGACTGGCGTGAGATGCTGGCGCGCTACGGCCTGGGCCGGACCCTGCTGCTGGCCGCCGGCGACCACGCGATCAGCGACTTCCATCGCTGGCAACCCGAACTGATCCGCTTCATCTCGACACCATGAACCCACGCTTCCAAGACCGCGTCGTGCTGCTGTCCGGTGCCGCACAAGGCATCGGCGCCGCCACCGCGCGCCGCTTCGCCGACGAAGGTGCGCGCCTGCTGTTGCTCGACACCAATGCCGACGCGCTGCAGGCGCTGGCCGCCAGCCTGCCGGAGGCCCTGGTGCAGGTCGGCAGCGTCGCCGAACGCGCCGCCTGGGACGCCGCCGTGGCCAAGGCCATGACCGCCTGGGGCCGCATCGAAGTGCTGGTCAACAACGCCGGCATCACCCGCGACGCCCGTCTGGACCAGATGAGCGTCGAGCAGTTCGACCTCGTCGTCGACGTCAATCTGCGCGGCGTCTTTCATGGCGGCCAGGCGGTGCTCGCTGCCATGCTGGCCGCCGGCCGCGGTTGCATCATCAACACCAGCTCGGTGGTCGGCCTGCACGGCAACTACGGTCAGACGAATTACGCGGCCGCCAAGGCCGGCGTGATCGGCATGACCAAGACCTGGGCACGCGAGCTCGGCCCCAAGGGCATCCGCGTCAAAGCCGTCGCGCCGGGCTTCATCAGCACGCCGATGACCGCGGCGGTGCCGCAGAAGGTGGCCGAGAAGATGGTCGCCGGCGTGCCGCTGCAACGCCTCGGCCGCCCGGAGGACATCGCCGCGGCGTATGCGTTCCTGGCCAGTGACGATGCCGGGTACATCACCGGCACGGTGCTGGAAGTGTCGGGCGGGATGTCGATGTAGTGTTTTCGTGAGAGCCCGCCGGGTCTCGGCCCGGCAGCCGAGGTCCTTTTGGCTTGACCCAAAAGGACCCAAAAGGTCAAGCCCGCACTGCGCTCGCCCCTGCTTCGCAGGGGTTCCCTGCGCTGCTCAGAACGCAGGGGCCGCGCAGAACTCGCGGCGTTCGCTTCGCTCACTCTGCTCAAACAAACTGCGCGAGTCAGTTCACGTGTCGCGCCTGCGGCGCGAGCCCCTGCGTTCTTGCGCTGCTCGGCGGCGCAGAGGGGCGACTCGAACAGCCGAAAAGCCGGACCTCAGCTGCGGGACTTCCACGGCCCGCGAGGCTTGGGGTCAAAAGCGTGACCTGACAGCGATCCCTAGAGACAACGCGTCTCATCCGGCACACCGAGCCTGCAGAACTCTCCTAAGAGAGGCGGCAACTACGCTACCCGTTCAGATAGTGGCGCAATGACATCAAAGGCTCGTTTCGCGGTCAGGTCAACTGACGGTCGCACATCGAACATCTGGACCTGCTGGACGCAGCCCCAGAAAGGCGACGTCTATCTCACCAGCGATGCACTGGGAAAGGCGCTGAAGCTCAGCGACTACCCAACGGGCCGTTCGCACATCGCGTATCACTACGAGAAGGGCGGCGCGCTGTTTACAGCCGAGACGATACCGAGAGAGCGGTTCATCCTGAAGCAAGAAAACGCCGAACGGGCGTTTGAAGCCTGGAGACTGGTCGCTTGCGTGTTAGTCCCTGCTGGCTCGCCACACGATGTTTCGCGTGAAGCGCCTTCCGACACCATCTGGTTGCCGGAAGCGCCTGAAGGGGAAGCAACAGAGATTGGGATTTTCAGATTCAACGTGAAAGCGTTGCCGGGGACTTGGCCTGGCAAACGCGAAGGCACCGGCTTGGTAGCGGACCTGTCGCTATCCGGGACTGGCCGACTCTGCATAGTCTGGCGCCACGCCAAGTTTCAAATGCCAACCGCGCCGAAAAGCACAGGAACTCGTGGATTGTTCAAAGGGCGCACCGAAGAAGATCTACTTGAGGTCAATCGAGCCGTCATATTTGGAACAACGGACTCAGGCGCGTTCTCGCTCATCGAGACAAAAGTGTCTGTCAGTCGCAGCGAAGACTGAGGAATTGCGAAGCTTTCGGCTCAGCGCAGCACTTGCTTGCCCGCAATCCAGGGCAGTTCGTTGCCGGCGAGTCAGCGGAAGGCATTGCCAATTGCCCTGAGGCTCGCAGGCCCCGGGAGTCCCTCGGCTGAAGTCCGGCTGTTCGGCTGTTGGAGTCGCCCCTCTGCGCCGCCGAGCAGCGCAAGAACGCAGGGGCTCGCGCCGCAGGCGCGACACGTGATCTGGCCCGCGCAGACTGTTTGACCGAAGTGAGCGAAGCGAACGCAGGGAGTTTCTGCGCGGCCCCTGCGTTCTGAGCAGCGCAGGGAACCCCGTAGCCGAAGGCGCAGGGGCGAGCGCAGTGCGGGCTTGATCTTTTGGTCACTTTTGGATCAAGCCAAAAGTGACTCGGCTGCCGGGCCGAGACCCGGCGGGCTCTCACTCAAGAATCCAGCTCACCAAAGCGATTCCGGCTCCGCCAACAAGCCCTCCAGCGCCTGCACGAAGCGCCCCACATGCACCCCGTCCACCAGCGCGTGGTGGACCTCGATGTTCAGCGGCATCCAGGTCCTGCCGCCTTCGGGCGTGAAGCGGCCCAGCGCGATCGCCGGCGTGGCGTCGTCGAAGCCACCGCCGCGCGCATGATTGAACGCGGTGAAGGCGACCAGGGGCAGCGTCGTCATGTGCAGCTCGCCCTGCGGCTCGGGCACGAAACCCAGCGGCGCACCGAGCTGGCCGGCGGCGCTGACCGCGGCCAGTGCCGGTGCAGCGAAATCGCGCAGCCGCTCCGCGTAGACCAGACGCGCGACGCCGAAGCTGTCATCGGCGCGCAGCACGGTCGGCGTCGCGTCGATGCGATCCCATTCGAACGCATCACCGCCATCGACCAGGCGCTGGCGCAACGGCGGCACGGCATTGGCCGCCTTCAGCACCGCGTGGTGGTAGGCGACGAAGGCGCTGAGCCCCGGCAGCGCCTCACGCCACGCCGGTAGCGCCTGCAGCAGCGGCGCGACGTCGACACGCGTCGTCAGGCTCCAGCGCGGCAGCCTTAAGGCCCGGTAATGGCGGTAGGCCTCGGCACGCGGGCCGAGGCCTGGGTTCAGCGGCCTGCCGCTCACTTCGCCGGCTGGTAGCCCGGGTGGCCGAACTGCCAGAGGAAGAAGGACCAGACGTCGGCCAGCTCGTCGAGCTGCGAACTGACCGAGGAGCCCATGCCATGGCCCGCCTGGTAGTCGACGCGCAGCCAGACGGGCTTGGCCCCGGCCGTCTTGCCCGTCGCCGCCTGCAGGCGGGCGGCGAACTTCGCCGGCATCCAGGTGTCGACGCGCGGATCGTTGGCACCGGTGGTGACGAGCACCGCCGGGTAGGCCTGGCCGTCCTTGACGTTGTGGTACGGGCTCAGCGCCAACATGGCTTTGAAGTGCTCGGGGTTCTTCACCGTGCCGAACTCGGCGATGTTCGGCGGACCGTTGGGCGTCAGTTCCATGCGCAAGGTGTCGCTGATGCCGACCGCATGCTGCGCGGCGGCGAACAGCTGCGGCGCCTGGTTGATGGCGCCGCCGATGGTGATGCCGCCGGCGCTGCCGCCGGTGCCGGCGAGCAGCTTCGGGCTGGTGTAGCCCTTGTCGCTGAGGTACTTGGCGCAGGCGATGAAGTCGCTCACGGTGTTCTGCTTGTTGACGATGTGCGCGCCCTTGTGCCAGGCCTCGCCGAGCTCGCCGCCGCCGCGCACATGGCAGACCGCGATGCGACCGCCCTGCTCCAGCCAGGCCAGTCGCGCCGGCCGGAAGCTGGGCTCCTGGGTGATGCCGTAGGCGCCGTAGCCGGTCAGGATCGTCGGCCGCGCGACCATCGCGCCCTTCGGGCTGACGATCGACAGCGGCACCTCGACGCCGTCGTGGCTCTTCACGAGCACGCGCTCGCTGGTGAGACCGCTGACGTCGAACTTGCTCGCCGGCTGCAGGCCGACCTGACGCGGCGTGGCGCCGGCCTTCACGAGCAGGGTCTGCGCCGGCTGCGTCCAGCCTTCCAGACGCACCAGCCACTCGCCCTTGCCAAGATGCTCGAGCTCGCGCACCGTGCCGTCGAAGGGCAGCGCCAGACGCTCCGGCTTGCCGCCGGTCAGCGGCACACGGGTCAGGCGGCTGACGCCGCTGTCCAGGCTGCGCAGCACCAACTCGCCGTTGCCCTTGGCCATCTCTATCAGGATCTGCTCGCTGGGTGCGAGCAGGGTCTGCGGCTTGCCCTTGCCCAGCGGGCGGGCGATGACGGCGCGATGCGGATGGTCCTTCTGCGTCAGCGTGATCAGGCGGTCGCCGTCGAGGAAGGCGGCGCCGACCTTGTCCTGGGGACCGATGACGCGGCGCCAGGCGGCCTTGTCACCGCGCTGCAGCACCTCGGTCAGCGGCGCGACGAAATAGCTCTTGTCGCGCGCGTCGCCGTGCAGCAGCTCGACCAGAGCCCAGCGCGACGACTTGCTCAGCTTCACATAGGGCAGGTCGGAGATCTCGAAGCTCTGCCCCGGCATGCCCCAGCCGAACACGCGGCGCGGCTCCTTGTCGCCGAAGCGGAACAGCATGACGGCGCTCTTGTTGTAGCGCTCGTCGCTCGGATGCTGGTTGAGGAAGAAGCCGCTGCCATCGGGCAGCCAGGCGATGCCGGGCTCGTTGAGGCCGGCGTGCAGCAGGCGCTCGGGGCCGATCTCGCCGCTGGCGACATCCAGCACCACCAGCACCGAGTCCTCGCTGCCGCCCTCGGACAGGCCGAGCGCGATCTTCTTGCCGTCGGGCGACGGCGTGTACCAGTCGATGCTGTGCTTGCCGGGCTTGCCCGGCACGGCCAGCGGGTCCAGCAGTTGGCGCTCCTGGCCGTCGACGCCGTCGCGGATCCACAGCCGGCGCTGGTTCTGCCCCGGCTCGCGCTTCAGGTAGACGATCTGGCTGCCGGCCGCGTGGTAGCCGCCGGTGGTGGCACCGGCGTCGAGCAGTTCGCCCAGGCGCTGGCGCAGGGCGTCGCGACCCGGCAGGGTCTTCAGCCCGGCGGCCGTGTACTCGGCCTGCGCCTTCAGCCACTGCTGGAACTCGGCGGACTTCATGTCCTCCATCCAGCGGTAGGGGTCGCTGACCTTGACGCCGTGGTAGCTGTCCTCGACCGGGCGAACGGGCGTGGTGGGGTAGTCGGCGGCCTGCGCCGCGAAGGCGGCGGCGACCAGCAGGCTGGGAACGAAGAGTCGGCTCATGGCTGTCCTGACGAAACAACAGCCGGGCAGTGTAGGGAGATGCGGCCTCCCTCATCCATGGGGTTCTGCAACCAGCGCTTACACCTTGGTCGGCGTCCAGTCGGGCTGCGCCACAAAGAATCCGCGCGCCTGATTTCAGCCAGCCCCTCCATGCGCGCCCTTCTTCTTCTGCTGCCCCTGCTGCTTGCTCTCCCCCCCGCCCATGCCCGTGGCGACCACCCCGAGGTGCCCAGCTACCCGGGCGCCGAGATCATTGCCTACGACTTCAAGGAGTTCGAGGAGGCGCAGCTGATGCTGAGCAAACCCGCCTACGTTGCGGGCCGCTGGCAGGTAAGCAAGCTGCTGCCGGTGGACGGCAAGGTCACCTACATCCGCTACGGCGTGGCCGAGACCGTGTCCTCGCTGCAGGTCTTCCGCAACTACCAATCGTCGCTGGCGCGCAGCGGCTTCAAGGAGCTCTTCGTCTGCGAGCGGCCCTGCATGGATGACAGCTTTGAGCGCCTGCGCGAACAGCTCAAGACGCGCGATCTGGCGATCCAGGGTCACAAGAACACGCAGTACCTGGCGGCGCAGCGCGGCAACACCTATGTCTCCTTGTTCGTCGCCGACTACGGGGGTGGGCCTCGTGCCTCGCTGTTCGTGATCGAGAAGGGCCAGATGGACACCGGCCTGATGGCGGTCACCGGCGCCGGCCCGATGGCCCAGGCGCTGTCGGCGCAGGGCAAGGTCGACGTCTATGGCTTCCTGTTCGACAGCGGCAAGGCGCAGCTCAAGCCCGGCTCGGCGGCGAGCCTGAACGAACTGGGTCAGCTGCTGCGCGACAACTCGCAGCTGCGCATCGAGCTGATCGGCCACACCGACGACGTCGGCGCGGCCGACGCCAACCAGGCGCTGTCGCTGGCGCGGGCGCAGGCGGTGGCGGCCGCACTGATCGCTGAACAAGGCATCGCCCCGGACCGCCTGCAGGCCTCCGGCAAGGGCGCCAGCCAGCCGCTGTCTCCGGCCACCGACGAGGTCGCGCGCGCTCGCAACCGCCGCGTCGAGATCGTCGCCGCGCAAGCCGGCGCCCAGCCCCAGGCAACGCAGGCCCAGGCGACGCAAGGCCAACGCCCGCCACCGGCCCGGCCGGCGGCGACGCCGCCGACCGAGCCCAAGCCGGCCGAGCCGGCCCGCGCGAGCACCGGCAGCGCCGTCGACACCGCCAACAAGGTGATGGACGCGGCCGACAAGCTGAAGCGATTGCTCGGACGCTGAGCCGGAAGGGGTCGGCCACAATCCGGCCCCATGTATGGGTTTTTCGATGAAAGCGGCAAAGCCACCGGCGGCCGCATCCTTTCCGAGGCCGAGTCCACGCTGCAGCTGGAACTCGACTCGGGCAAGCGCGTCAAGATCAAGAGCGCGCAGCTGCTGTTCAAGTTCGACAAGCCGTCGCCGGCCGAGCTGATCAAGAGCGCCGAGGCGCTGGCCGCCGGCTTCGACCTCGACCTGGCCTGGGAGTTCGCGCCCGAGGGCGAGTTCGGCTTCGCCGAACTGGCCAACGACTACTTCGGCAGCAAGGCGCTGCCGGAACAGCTGGCCTGCTGGCTCAGCTTGAGTGCGGCGCCGCATTACTTCCGCCGCGCCGGCAAGGGCGGGCTGTTCAAGAAGGCGCCGCAGGAGCAGGTGCAGGCGGCGCTGGCCGGCATCGAGAAGAAGAAACAAATCGCCGCGCAGATCGAGAGCTGGGCCCAGGAGCTGGCGGCGGGTCGTTGCCCCGAGGCGATGCGGGCGCAGATCTACAAGCTGCTGTTCAGACCGGACAAGAACGGCCCCGAGTACAAGGCGCTGGTGCAGGCGGCGCTGGCGACGAAGACCGCGCCGCTGGACCTGTTGCGCCAGACCGGTGCGATCGCCAGCCCCTACGCGTTCCACTGGCAGCGCTTCCTGTTCGACAACTTCCCCAAGGGCACGGCGTTCCCAGCCCTGCCGCCGGTGTCGGCCCCCGAGGACCTGCCGCTGGCCGCCGTGCAGGCGTTCTCGATCGACGACAGCAGCACCACCGAGATCGACGACGCGCTGTCCGTGCAGGGACTGGGCACCGGGGAGATCGTGTTCGGCATCCACATCGCCGCCCCCGGCCTGGGCCTGCTGCCGAATTCGCCGCACGACGAGCTCGCGCGCAGCCGCCTGTCCACCGTCTACATGCCGGGCTGGAAGATCACCATGCTGCCCGACAGCCTGGTCGACACGTTCACGCTGACCGAGGGCCGCGACTGCCCGGCGCTGAGCCTGTACTGCCGCTTCGACGAGACCACGCTGGAGCTCAAGGGCAGCGAGACCAGGCTGGAGCGCATTCGCATCGCCAGCAACCTGCGCCACGACAAGCTCGACGGCGTCATCACCGAGGCCTCGCTGCGCGGCGACGCGCCGGCCGACTACCCGTTCGCCGCCGAGCTGGCGTTCGCGCACCGCCTAGCCGTCAAGCTGAAGGCGGGCCGCGAGCTGGTGCGCGGCAAGCCGGAGAACTTCAACCGTCCCGACTACAACTTCAAGCTCGACGGCGAGCGCAGCGAACCGCCGCAAGGTGACGAGACGGTGCACATCAGCCAGCGCGCTCGCGGCACGGCGCTGGACCTGATCGTGGCCGAGGCCATGATCCTGGCCAACTCCACCTGGGGGGCCTGGCTGAACGAGCTCGGCGTACCCGGCCTTTACCGCAGCCAGGCCAGCCTCGCGCCCGGCATCAAGGTGCGCATGGGCGTCAAGGCGCTGCCGCATGCCGGCATGGGCGTGGCCAGCTACGCCTGGTGCACCTCGCCGTTGCGCCGCTATGTCGACCTGCTGAACCAGTGGCAGCTGATCGCCTGCGTGCGCCACGGCCGCAGCGCGGCGCTGGTGGCGCCGTTCAAGCCGAAGGACGCGGCGCTGTTCGCCGTGCTGTCGAGCTTTGACGCCGCTTACAGCGCCTACAACGCCTTCCAGCAGCAGATCGAGCGCTACTGGTGCCTGAAGTCGCTGCAGCAGAGCGGCACCACCGAGCTCACGGCGACGACGATGCGCGACGGCCTGGTGCGCGCCGACAAGCTGCCGCTGGTGTTCAGCGTCGCCGGCTGCGCCGAGCTCGAGCGCGGCAGCGCGGTGCGGGTGCGCATCGGCGGCATCGACCTGCTGACGCTGGAGCTGCATGGCAGCTTGATCGAGCGGCTCGCTGCCGTGACGACGGCGACCGAGACCGGCGAGGAGGTCGAGGACGGGGAAGAGGTGGCAGCGCCGCTGGCGATCGCGGTCGATGTCAACGACGCCGAGGCGACCGCTCCCACGGCATGACCGACACGGTCTTCCTCGAGGACAACCAGCTGCCCGGGCCGCGCCCCAGGGCGTTGCCGCTGCTGCGGCGCCTGGAGTCGGCGACGCCGCTGCAGCTGGCGCTGCTGTTCAGTGTTGTCGTGCACCTGCTGCTGCTGACCGTGCAGCTGGCGACACCGGGTTCGGCGCCGCGGCGCTGGGTCGAGAGCAAGCTCGAGGTGATCCTCGTCAATGCCCGCGACGAGCAGGCGCCGCCGCAGGCCCAGGCGCTGGCCCAGGCCTCGCTGCGCGGCGGCGGCGACGGCGCCGCCCAGGAACGGGCGCAGAGCCCGCTGCTGCCGTCGGAGTCCCTGAGCGTCGGCGATGCCGCCACCGAGACCCACCGCCGGCTCGAGAACCTGCAGATGCAGCAGCAGCAGCTGCTCAGCAGCCTGCGCCGCGACCTGGCTCGGCTGCCCCCGCCCGATCCGGTGCGCGAGACCGCCAGTGCGGAAGGCCGTGAACTGGCCGAGCGCCGACGCCTGCTGCTGCAGCAGATGGCCGAACTGGAGCGGCGCGTCAACGAGCACAACGCGCCGCCGCGTCAGCGCTACATCAGTCCGGCCACCACCGAGGTCGCCTACGCCCGCTATTACGACCGCCTGCGCCGCCGCATCGAGAGCCGTGGCACGGTCGACTTCCCGACCCAGGGCGGACGCAAGCTGTACGGCGAACTGACGATGAACATCAGCGTCGACAGCCAGGGCCGGGTGCTCGACACCGAGATCATCGAGCCCTCGGGCACGCCGGCGCTGGACAGCCGCGCCATGGCCATCGTGCGCGCCGCGGCGCCGTTCGGCGCGTTCAGCAAGGCGATGCGCGCCGAGGCCGAGGTGCTGGTGATGTCGGCGCGCTTCAGCTTCGACCGCGAGCGCGGCGTGTCGGCCGAGCTGCAGGGGTCGGCGCCATGAAGCCGATGCCTCGATTTGCCGTCGTCGGCCACCCGATTGCGCACAGCCGCTCGCCGGCCATCCACGCCGCCTTTGCCGCGCAGACCGGCATTGCGCTGCAGTACGAGAAGCGGCTGGCACCGCTGGACGGTTTCGCGACGACGTTGCGGCAGCTGCGGGACGAAGGCTTCGCCGGCTGCAACGTCACCCTGCCCTTCAAGCCAGAGGCGCTGGCCCTGGCCGATCAGGCCAGCGAGCGCGCGCAGCTGGCCGGCGCCGCCAACACCCTGGGCTGGGACGCCGACGGCAGGCTGTGGGCCGACAACACCGATGGCCTGGGCCTGCGGCGCGACGTCGAGCACAACGCCGCCTGGCCGCTGGCCGGACGTGATCTGCTGCTGCTCGGCGCCGGCGGCGCCAGCAGCGGCTGCCTGGGGCCGCTGATCGAGGCGGGACCGGCTCGCATCGCGGTCTGGAACCGCAGCGCCGACAAGGCCCAGGCCCTGGTTGACCGACACCGGGCGCTGGCGACGCGCCATCGCGTGCACCTGCTGGCCTGCACGGCGCTGCAGCCTGCGTTCGACGCCGTCATCAACGGCACCAGTGCGGCACTCGGCGGCGAGGGCCTGCGACTGCCCGACGGGCTGCTGCGCTCCGGGGGCCTGGCGCTGGACATGGTCTACGGTGCGGCGGCAGAGCCGTTCCTGGCCTGGGCGCGGGCGCAGGGCGCCGGTGCGCTGCGTGACGGGCTGGGCATGCTGGTCGAGCAGGCGGCGGAGGCGTTCGCGCGCTGGCATGGCGTGCGCCCCGACACCGCACCGGTGCTGGCGCAGCTGCGGAGCGGCGCATGAACAAGCTGCTGCGCCTGCTGCTGCTGCTGCTGCTCGCGCTGGCGGCGCTGCAGCTCTATTTCGTGGCCCGGATCGCGCTGATGAACGTCGTCGATCCGGCCAGCACCACCTTCCAGCGCGCCGAGATGCGCCGCATCCTGGGCGCGCAGGGGCGCCTGGCCTGGTCGCAGGACTGGATGCCGCTGCCCCGCATCAGCAGCAACCTGCCTCGCGCGGTGATCGCCAGCGAGGATGCCGGCTTCGTCGAGCATTTCGGCATCGAGTGGGAAGCCGTCGAGAAGGCCTGGCAGAAGAACGAACGCGCCGAGCAGCGAGCGCAGCGCCGCGGTCGCGTGCCCAAGGTGGTGGGCGGCTCGACGATCACGCAGCAGCTGGCGAAGAACCTGTTCCTCAGCGGCGAGCGCAGCCTGCCGCGCAAGGCCCAGGAGGCCTGGCTCAGCCTGGTGCTCGAGACCTGCCTGAGCAAGCGGCGCCTGCTCGAGATCTACCTCAACCATGTCGAGTGGGGCGAGGGCGTGTTCGGCGCGCAGGCCGCGGCCCGGCACTACTTCCGCGTCGACGCCGCCCAGCTCAGTCGCTGGCAGGCGGCGCGACTGGCGGTGATGCTGCCGGCGCCCAAGCGCTTCGAGAAGCTGCCGGGCTCGGCCTACCTGAGCGGGCGCAGCGCCAGCATCGCCGCGCGCATGATGGATGTGGAGCTGCCGCCATGACGGTGTCCGACGAAACCCTCGAAATTGCCCAGACCGCTGCCCGCCTGATTGCCGACGAAGGCATGGCCTGGGGAGCCGCCAAGCAGAAGGCGCTGCGTGCGCTGAATCTGCCGGCGCGAACGCCGCTGCCGGCCAGCGATCTGGTCGAGGAGGCGCTGCGCGAGCACCTGGCGATCTTCCAGGCCGACAGCCAGCCGGCCGAGCTGCGCTGGCTGCGCGAGCAGGCGCTGCGCTGGATGGAGCGCCTGGCCGCGTTCGAGCCCCTGCTCACCGGCGCCGTCTGGCGCGGCACCGCGAACCGCTGGTCGACGATCCATCTGCAGTTGTATGCCGACGACCCGAAGGCACCGGAGATCGCGCTGCTGAACGGCGGCGAGTCGCCCGAGCCCGGCGCACCGCAACGCGACGGCCGTGGCCGCGAGTTGCAGACCCTGCAGCTCTGGCTGGCGCCGCCGCGTGCCGGTCGCGGGCCCGACGGCTTCGAGAACCACCCGGTCGGCCTGCATCTGTCGGTGCATGACAGCGTCGAACGCCGCGGCGCGTTGCTGCCCGATGGCCAGGGCCGGTCGATGCGCGGCGACGCGACGGCGCTGCGCCGGCTGCTGGCGCCGGAGGGCTCGGCATGATCCGCCGCCGCCCGCTGCTGCTGGCCGGGCTGGGCGCCGGAGCCGGGGCCAGCCCCCCCGAGGACGCGCTGTGGGCGGCCCGCTTCAAGACCCCGGACGGCGGGGAGCTGAAGCTTGCCGATTCGCGCGGCCGCTGGCTGCTGGTCAATTTCTGGGCCTCCTGGTGCGCACCCTGCGTCAAGGAAATGCCGGACCTCGACCGTTTCTGGCGTGACAGCCAGGCGCTCGGCTGGCAGGTGCTGGGGCTGGCGATCGACGGACCGACGCCGGTACGCGAGTTCCTGGCCCGTCGCCCCGTCGGGTTTCCGATCGGCCTCGCCGGCCTGAACGGCAGTGAACTGATGCGAACGCTCGGCAACTTGAGCGGCGGCCTGCCGTTCACCCTGATCGCCAATCCGGCGGGCAAGATCGCCTGGCGCCGCCCGGGCGAAACCAGCTATGCGATGCTGGTCGAGCAGCGCAGGAAACTGACCGGGCGCTAGGACTCACCCTAGTCAAACTCGACATTTCGCGGCGATCTGCGCCGAAAACGCTTAAAGTGCGCCGTTTTCATTTCTAGGTAACCGGCTCTAACAGCCTTCCCCATGGCATTGCTCGTTGTCCACGGACCCAATCTGAACCTGCTCGGCACCCGCGAGCCGGAGGTCTATGGCCGCGACACCCTGGCCGACATCGATGCCCGCCTGCAGCAGCAGGCTGGCGCCGCCGGTGTCGCGCTGGTGAGTTTCCAGAGCAACCATGAAGGAGTGCTGATCGACCGCATCCATGCGGCGCGGCTGGACGGCACGCGCTTCATCATCATCAACCCAGGCGCCTACACGCACACCAGCATCGCCCTGCGCGATGCCCTGGCCGGCGTGGCGCTGCCCTTCATCGAGGTGCACCTGTCCAATGTGCACCGCCGCGAGACCTTCCGCCAGCACAGCTTCCTCAGTGATCTGGCGCTTGGCGTGATCTGCGGCTTGGGCGCGCAAGGCTACGAGCTGGCCCTTCAGGCTGCCCTGAAGCGGCTGCAACCGGAGTAAGAAGACCATGGACCTTCGCAAGCTGAAGACCCTCATCGACCTGGTGTCGGAATCGAATGTTTCCGAGCTGGAGATCACCGAAGCCGACGGCAAGGTACGCATCGTCAAGGCCAGCCCTGCCGCCGCGCCGGTGGTGCAGCAACTGGCGCCGGTGATGGCCGCGCCGGCCGTCGCCGCGCCGGTGGCGGCGGCTGCGGCTGCCGTGGCCGCGCCGCCGGCCGAGCCGGTGATCAGCGGCCATGTCGTGAAGTCGCCGATGGTCGGCACCATCTATCGCGCGTCGAGCCCGAACGCCAAGCCGTTCGCCGAGGTCGGCCAGCAGATCAAGGCCGGTGAAGCGCTCTGCATCATCGAGGCCATGAAGATCATGAACGAGATCGAGGCCGACGCCACCGGCACGATCACCAAGGTGTTCTGCGAGAACGGCCAGCCGGTCGAATTCGGGCAGCCGCTGTTCATCATTGAATAAGGCGGCTGCTTCCGTGTCCAAGAAAACTCTGATCGCCAGCCGAGGCGCTCGCGCTCAGCGCGGCTGTGCCGCTGGCACGGCAGATTGCGCCCTGTGCGCAGCACAGGGGGCGATCGAGCCCCGGCAGCACCATGTTTAAGAAGATCCTCATTGCCAACCGGGGCGCTCGCGCTCAGCGCGGACGCGCCGCAGTCGCGGCAAATTGCGCGGTGTGCGCAGCGCACCCGGGCGATTGAGCCGAGGCACTATGTTTAAAAAGATTCTGATCGCCAACCGAGGCGAAATCGCCCTGCGCATCCAGCGTGCCTGCCGTGAGCTCGGCATCAAGTCGGTGGTCGTCTACTCCGAAGCCGACCGCGAGGCCAAGTACGTGAAGCTGGCCGACGAGGCGGTGTGCATCGGGCCGGCGCCGTCGAGCGCCAGCTACCTCAGCATGCCGGCCATCATCGCGACCGCCGAGGTGACCGATGCCGAGGCCATCCACCCCGGCTACGGCTTCCTCAGCGAGAACGCCGATTTCGCCGAACGCGTCGAAAGCTCGGGCTTCACCTTCATCGGCCCGACGCCCGAGGCGATCCGCATCATGGGCGACAAGGTCTCGGCCAAGCAGGCCATGATCAAGGCCGGCGTGCCCTGCGTGCCCGGCTCGGAAGGCGCCCTGCCCGAGGACCCGAAGGAGATCATCCGCATCGCGCGCGCGGTCGGCTACCCGGTGATCATCAAGGCCGCCGGCGGCGGCGGCGGCCGCGGCATGCGCGTCGTGCACACCGAGGCGGCTCTGATCCATGCGGTGCAGACGACCCGCGCCGAGGCCGGTGCCGCCTTCGGCAATCCGGCGGTCTACATGGAGAAGTTCCTCGAGAACCCGCGCCACATCGAGATCCAGATCCTCGCCGACCAGCACAAGAACGCGGTCTGGCTGGGCGAGCGCGACTGCTCGATGCAGCGCCGCCACCAGAAGATCATCGAGGAAGCGCCGGCGCCTGGCATCCCGCGCCGGCTGATCGAGAAGGTCGGCGACCGCTGCGCCGCCGCCTGCAAGAAGATCGGCTACCGCGGCGCCGGCACCTTCGAGTTCCTCTATGAGAACGGGGAGTTCTACTTCATCGAGATGAACACCCGCGTGCAGGTCGAACATCCGGTCACCGAGATGGTCACCGGCATCGACATCGTGCAGCAGCAGATCAAGATCGCCGCCGGCGAGAAGCTGCCGTTCACGCAGCGCCAGATCGAGCTGCGCGGTCACTCGATCGAGTGCCGCATCAATGCCGAGGACCCGGTGAAGTTCGTGCCGTCGCCCGGCCGCATCACCATGTGGCATGCGCCCGGCGGCCCGGGCGTGCGCGTCGACTCGCATGCGTACACGAACTATTTCGTGCCACCGAACTACGACTCGATGATCGGCAAGATCATCGTCCACGGCGACACCCGCGAGCAGGCGCTGGCGCGCATGCGCATTGCCCTGTCGGAGACCGTCGTCGAGGGCATCCAGACCAACATCCCGCTGCACCGCGAGCTGATGGTCGACGCCAAGTTCGTCGAGGGCGGTACCAGCATCCATTACCTGGAAGGCTGGATGGCCGCGCACAAGCGCTGATGGCGCACCTGGTCGAACTCGCGCTGATCTGCCCGCAGGACCGGGTGGAGCTGGTCAGCGACGCGCTGATGGAGCTCGAGGCGCTGGCCGTCGCGGTCGAGGATGCGGATGCCGAGACCGAGGACGAGCAGGCGCTGTTCGGCGAACCCGGCATGCCGCCGCCGCGCGCCGGCTGGCAACGCAGCATCCTGAAGGCGCTCTATCCCGACCAGCCGTCGGCCACCGAGGCGGCGACGGTGCTGCTGGCGCAGGATTTCGCGCAGGACCTGCATGTCCAGGGCCTGCACGAGGTCGACGAGCAGGACTGGGTGCGCATCACCCAGGCGCAGTTCCAACCGGTGCCGATCACCCCGGAGTTCTGGATCGTGCCGAGTTGGCACGAGACGCCGGCTCAGGCGCGCATCGCGATGCGGCTGGACCCGGGCCTGGCCTTCGGCACCGGCACCCACCCGACCACGAGGATGTGCCTGCGCTGGCTGGCCCGCCACGGCCGCGAGGACGGTCGCGTACTCGACTACGGCTGCGGCTCGGGCATCCTCGCCATCGCTGCCGGCTTGCTCGGCGCGAAGCAGATCGACGCCGTCGACATCGATCCGGCGGCGGTCACCGCCACCTTGCACAACGCCGAGGTCAATCAGGTCGCGCTGCAGGCCGGCTTGCCCGAGCTGGCGGCCGGCAGCTACCAGCTGGTGATCGCCAACATCCTGGCCACCCCGTTGAAGCTGCTGGCACCGCTGCTCTGCGCCCACCTGGCACCCGGCGCCAGCTTGCTGCTGGCCGGCTTGCTGGAGCGCCAGGCGGATGACATTGCCGCCGTCTACGCGCCCTGGCTCAGCCTGCAGGTCGCCGACCGCGAAGACGGCTGGGTGCTGATGAGCGGCCGCAAGGTCTGATCCGACGGCATGCCGGCCAGCAACTGGGCAACTCGCTGCAATGCCTGCGGCACCAGCTTTCGCGTCAGCGAGGCGCAGCTGCAGGTCAGCGACGGCTTCGTGCGTTGCGGGCGCTGTGACGCGGTCTTCAATGCGCGCGAGAGTCTGTTCGATCTTGAGCTCGGGCAGTCGGCACCGATGCCGCTCGACGCGCCGACGCCAAGCCGGCCGGCGCCGCCGATGCCTGCACCCGAGCCGGCTCCTGCCCCGGCTCCGGCGATGGACCTGGCAGCGGCGCCGCCGAACGCTGAGGCGGCCGATGCCGACATCGACCAGGAGCCGGTCTGGGACGAGACGAGCACGCAGCCCATGCCGTCCGCCACGGAGCGTGCGGAACCGAGCTGGGTGGAGACCGCTGCCGAGCCGGCGCCAGCGAGCGACGACGGCGGCGCGGCCAACGCCAGGTTGCGCGATCTGCTCGGCGTGGCCGACGGCGGCAGCGACCCGCACCCCGCGCTCAGTGCCGAGCCGGCGCCCTGGAACTCGTTGGTGCGTGAACGCCCCAAGCTGGCACCGCGCCGGCGGCTGTGGTCGACGCTGGCCGGTCTTTGCACCGGCTTGCTGGTGTTGGGCCTGCCGCTGCAATGGGCATGGATCGAGCGCGATGCGCTGCGTGCGCGCTGGCCTCAGCTGGACCGCGTGCTGCACCAGCATTGGCCCGCGCTGGGTGCCAACGGCTGGCGTCATCTGGAGGGACTGTCGGTCAGCGCCAGCTCGCTGCAGGCGACGCCGCAAGGCAAGGCCTATCGACTCGAACTGGTCCTGCACAACCGCGCCGGACACGCGCTCGCGGCGCCTTGGCTGGACCTCAGCCTCAGCGATGCCCAAGGGCAGCTGCTGCTGCGTCGCGCGCTTTCACCCGACGAACTCGGCAGCACGCGGGCGCTGCAGCCCGGCGAGCAGCGGCGTCTGCAGGCGATCTTTCAGCTGAACGCGTCGGCTCGTGTCGCCGGCTACGAGTTGGGCCTGTTTCACCCCTGAGCGGGCAACGGCAGGACAAGAAAAAGCGCCCGCTGGAGAGCGGGCGCTTTGGGTTGAACCGGAACGGTTCTTAGGGCTTGTTGCCCGTCGGGAACGGCCATGCAGCCTGCGGGCTCAGCGTGGTCTTCGCGGCAGGCGCCGACTTCACCGGAGGGTTCTTGCTGCCAGACGAGGCGGCGGCGGCGGGCTTCTTCGCAGGGGCAGGCTTGGCCGGCGCCTTCTTCGCCGGCGCAGCCTTCTTTGCAGCAGGCTTGGCGGCCGGCTTGGCGGCGGCCTTCTTCGGAGCAGCTGCCTTCTTGGGTGCAGCCTTCTTCGGAGCCGCGGCCTTCTTCGCCGGAGCAGCCTTCTTCGCCGGAGCGGCCTTCTTCGCCGGAGCAGCCTTCTTCGCCGGAGCGGCCTTCTTCGCCGGGGCGGCCTTCTTCGCCGGAGCGGCCTTCTTCGCCGGAGCGGCCTTCTTCGCCGGGGCGGCCTTCTTCGCCGGGGCGGCCTTCTTCGCCGG
>Ga0164290_1001005_pt1 | contig 59464 bp, 56 predicted proteins | sample Micstemetagenome_FD_108782 | JGI IMG/M metagenome (GOLD analysis project Ga0164290, IMG submission 108782) | Contaminated culture microbial community from soil near Moab, Utah, USA - Microcoleus steenstrupii SON62 (Illumina Assembly) | ecosystem: Environmental > Terrestrial > Soil > Soil crust...
GTCCGCATTGATTCAACAAGAGCGGTAATTGCTGCTAAAAAAGGAACTACGGCAGAAAAGCTGGCTGGCCTGGATATATGGCATTGGCAAGACCCTGAAATACAGCCCCGCCAAAAGGTAACACTTAGCCAGGATACTTTAATGAGTGCACTAAGTGCATGGAACCTTGATAATGGCCGCTTTTTCCAGCTTACCACTGAAGAAGCCCCGCTGGCACAGCTTACAGGCAACCAGAAATATGCGGTAGTATATACCAATACCAAGTACAAGCCGGCTTTTAAAGAAGATATGGCCGATGCCTGGATTGTAAACATTAAAACAGGAGAAAGCAAGTTAGCTTTTGAAAAAACGCTTGCAGGGTTTAACGTGTTTCCAAGGACCTCGCCGGATGGAAAGTACCTGCTTTATTTTAAAGACAAACATTGGTGGACATATAATATTACTACAGGCCAAAATACCAACATCACTCAAAACATTAAATCTGATTTCTGGAATGTGAGAGATGATCATCCGGGTGTTCGTCCGCCTGTAGGTATGGGAGGATGGACAAAAGGTGATAAGGAAGTATTGCTGTACGATGAGTACAATGTATGGGCAGTAAAACCCGACGGCAAAGGTGCCCGTCAGCTAACAGATGGAAACACCGCTGAAACCCGTTACCGTATTACCCGCCTGGATTTTGAAGAACCTTTTATTGATGACAGTAAGCCGATTTACTTGAGTGCTTATGGCGATAAAACAAAAAAGTTTGGCTATGCTAAATATGAAAAAGGAAAGCTACAGCCCCTGGTATTTGAAGACATGCTGGTAAACCGCCTGGTAAAAGCAAAGGATGCTAATAACTTTTTGTATGTAAAGCAGGATTACGATAAATCACCTGCCCTTTATCTCACTCAAAACTTTGATGGAGCAAAGCAAATTGCTGCCACCAATCCGCAGCAGGCTAATTATAATTGGGGTAAAAGTAAATTGATTACCTATACCAACCGTGATGGCAAGAAAATGCAGGGAGCTCTGTTTTATCCTGCCAATTACGATGAAGGCAAGCAGTACCCAATGATCACCTATATCTACGAAGAGTTGGCCAACACGGTGCACAATTACGTAAACCCTAACAGCCGCAGTGCTTATAACACCACGAATTATACAACTAATGGGTACTTTGTTTTTCGTCCGGATATAACATACAAGATCAATGATCCGGGTATGAGTGCTGTCAACCATGTGCTACCAGCGGTAGAAGAGGTTTTAAAAACCGGTATGATTGATAAGAACAAACTAGGACTGATGGGTCATAGCTGGGGTGCTTATCAAACCTCGTTCATTATTTCGCAAACCAACCTGTTTAAAGCAGCTATAGCCGGCGCACCACTGACCAACCTGATCTCAATGAGTAACTCCATTTATTGGAACACCGGTACACCGGATTCTAAGATCTTCGAAACCAGCCAGGGACGTTTTGATGGCCCATGGTACGAACGAATGGAAGATCATATGCGCAACTCGCCTATGTACCAGGCTGCTAATATCAAAACACCTTTGTTAGTAGCTTTCGGTGATAAGGACGGAGCGGTAGATTGGCACCAGGGTATTGAGATGTACAGCACGATGCGTCGCATGCAAAAGCCTCATATTATGTTGGTGTATGCCGATGAGAATCATGGCCTGGCCAAAAAAGAAAACCAGGTGGATTACCAGAAAAGACAAAAAGAATTTTTTGATCACTATTTGTTGGGTAAAGCACCTGAACGCTGGATCACGAACGGCATGAGCCAGACAGAAAAGGCAAGTAAGAAGCCGGTGCAGCCGACGCAGAAGGTATTTTAATTAAAAGGTTTATTAGAAAAAGCTCTTCTTCCGAAGAGCTTTTTTTATTCTGTAATGCTTGTTTGGTTCATTTTGAAAGGCAGAATGTGCATCCTAAAACTAAATAAATTAGCAAAATTGGCACGCCATTGGTTTCTTTACCAAAAACAGTGTATTATGAATAGAGAAAATGAACAAAACAGCAATAGGGTCAAAGATCCAAACGAGTGGGCTACTGGTGATGAATCCATGACAGGCGCCCAACATTCTTATCTAAAAACGCTGGCAGATGAAGCAGGCGAAGAATTGAATGATCAGATGACAAAAGCAGAAGCCAGCAAAAAGATAGAAGAACTACAGGAAAAAACAGGAAGGGGAAAGGACCATTAATATTTTGAACAAGCGTTGTAAAGAACGCTTGTTTCTTTCACTCTTTAAGTTTTGCAAATGAACTGCATACAAATACTTAAGAATGTGTAAATCAGATTTATTTTTCTACTTAAGTGCATTATCTATGCAAAGTGTGGACAACATTATTACAGAGTCAAGGGAAACTTACCGCTGGTATTGCAGCATCCACTCATAAACATTTTTGCCGCCTTCTTTATATGCCGGATCAATAGCTCTTGTCCATGCATCATGGCCACCGTTTGGCCATACCGTTAGCCTGGCGGGTACTGCAGGTGTAAAATAGTTGATCGTATTTATAAACCCTGATGCAAGTCCTACCGGGAAGATAGGATCGTCCTGCGAATGAAAAGCCCATACCGGAAGATTAGCATTTGCCAGTATCTGGCCTTTGTTAGTAGAAGCATAGTTGCGCACAATACCTGCTATAGGCACAATAGCTGCCAATTGGGAAGGTATAACAACTGCGGTTTCGATGGTTGCCTCTGAACCCATACTTATACCCATTATATAGATTCGTGAAGGGTCAACCCGGTAGTTTGATTTTACAAAGTCAATACATTCTTTTACCTGGGCTACGGTAGGCTGCGTTTTGAATTGTGGTGTAAACAGAATGAAAGAATGTTTTTTACCGCTTACCGTAAAAGAACCTGGAAACGCATTTTGTGCAGCCAGTTTTGCAGGGCCATCATTCAATAAAAGAGGCAGGGCGGAATTACCATTGCCTAACTGCCCTGCACCATGTAAAAACAGCAATAGTGGATATTTGTCACCAGTTGAATTATAATTAGATGGAAGAGCTACATAATAGCCTCCGATATTATTCCCAATGTTTTGCCTTACTGCTTATTGCACTAAAGGTGTCCCGGACTCATTTGTACCTTCTTTTCTACATGAAAAGAGAAACACAAAAGAAATTGCAGTTAAAACGATATAACGGTTGATCATAGAGGGCCATTGCTTCAAAGCCCATACCAGACATAATTGTAGCGGACCTTGCATTTGCTTCCGGCCTCATCTGTTTGTATTAAATAAAAACAATTTTTTCCGCTTATTGCCTACCTTTGAAATGGTTCTACTTCATACCTTTTGAAAAACGTCCATCTTTTGAAAGACCGGTTGTTTTCCTAACTAAAACATCGGTGTATGAAGAAACTTTACACACTTCTTATTTTTCAATCCTTACTCAGTGTTTCTTTTGGTCAAACCTTGTCATTAAAAGACCTGGTAAATAGTGCCTCCTGTCCCACAGATGCATTCAGCAGTTACATAAGCAAAAAAGGCTTTAGAGCCGAAGATGAGGCTTTTCGTTATGCCAAAAAGAAAGAAAAGGCTGTTAATACAGCTAGCTTCTTAAAAAGAGAAGATGAACCTGACCGACAGGTATTGCACTATCAAACCTTATCTGAAGAAGATAGCAAGGCTTTAAAAGAACAACTGCAACAGCAAGGTTTCCAGAGAACAACCAATTCCGGTGACGTTTACCAGAAAGGAATTTATACGGTACGTTATTCCGAAACAAAAGATGGTGATGCCACTAAGCATTATTTTGTAGTAGAGAAAAAACAATTACCTCCGCCCAACTATTACTTTTATGCTGAAGATCTTTTACAACTCACTTCGCATGAATACCTGGCAGCGGTATTTGGTGCCCAGCATGTGAAGAAAGAAACATTTTATTATTCTGAAAAAGATACCAACGCCTGTTCTGTGTTGTTTCCAAATACCAATATGCAGGTGATCTTTATCTGGAAAGATGAAACCAATTACCAGGACATATCATTTCTGATTGTTGGTGGAGAATTAAAAGCAGGCAGCAGTACGCATACAACAGTAGCACAAAATAAATGGAAATCAAAACAAGGTGTTTACCTCGGGATGAGTTTGCAGGAACTCCAAAGAGCGAATGAACAACCACTTTCATTTTATAACTGGAACCGGGACGAAGCGGGGTTGGTGAACAGCCAGCATGAAGGAAGACTTGATCTACGCCAGTTGGGTATCGTGCTAAGTCATCTTGATCTATCTCCAGGGTCGATTGAAGAAGTGGTCCATTCTTCTGATGCATTGAAAAAGAACGAACGTATCTATGTATCAACGCTGATCATATTGCCTGGAGGAAAATAAGAACTCACTCCTCTATATACAATAAGCTAAAAAATTTCTCACCAACCTCTTGGATGTTGCAATGTTACTTGCAGGCAAATTGCTTGATACGTTCCAAATGCCAGACCATCGTGTTAATTAAAATGTGAATTAATGGTTGGTATTAAACTGTTTGCCCTTGCGTGAAGGGAACGAGACTTGAACTACCTGTATGTTTACTACTAAGGATGGTTCATTGCAAATGAATAACTATGGCGCAACAGAAGAAGCAAGCACAAAAACAGAACAGGAAATTAACAGCACTCCTTTCTAAAGGAAAAACTGCTCCCATGCCTAAGAGCATAGAGCCTATGCTGGCAACACTTGTTAACGAGCCGGTGAATGATGAGAATTGGCTTTATGAAATGAAATGGGATGGCTACAGGGCGGTGTCTTATCTAAACGGAAGCGTTGAGCTTTGTTCAAGAAATAATAAATCATTCAATCATAAATTTTATCCTCTATATCAGTCGCTGAAAGATTGGAAAATAGATGCTGTTTTGGATGGAGAAATTGTTGTGGTAAACGATGATGGACTGCCTGATTTTTCTAATCTGCAACTTTGGCGCAGCGAAGCAGACGGCACACTGCTTTATTATTTCTTCGATATTCTTTGGATGGATGGCCTCTCCCTCATGCATTTACCGCTAGAAGAAAGAAAAGAAATTCTCAAACTCATTGTACCAAAAGATCATCCTCACTTTCGTATCAGTGAAAGCCTGAAAGATAACGGCAAAGACGCTTTTGAACAGGCAAGAAGCCTTCACCTGGAAGGCGTTATGGCTAAGCGGCCTGGCAGTGCTTATACTGTTGGGCAAAGAACCAAGGATTGGTTGAAGATCAAAACGGAAAAAACACAGGAGCTGGTGATTGGTGGTTATACTATTAATGAAGGAACTAATAAACTGTTCAGTGCTTTACTATTGGGTATATTGGAAGGCAGTAAATTTCGTTTCGTTACACCGGTAGGCACAGGCTTTAATAAAAAGATGCAGGAGGAAATTTTAAAAAAGCTAAAGCCATTTGAAATAAAAGAGTGCCCTTTTTCAACGGCACCGGAGTACAACAAGCCTTCCCGCTTCAGGCCCAATCCTCCTAAAGCAGATGTTGTGTGGGTAAGCCCAAAAATAGTGGCAGAGATCTCTTACAGGGAACTAACAAGTGGTGGTGCCATACGGCAACCTTCTTTCCGCGGATTGCGAGAAGACAAAAAGCCAAACGAAGTAGTGTGGGAAAAAGAAAGTAAAGCCACCGATATCAAAAGCCACAAGCTGGTAAAGGAAAAAGTATTGATCGCCCCCACTAAAAAAGGCAGAAAAACCTTGCTAAACCCAAAGGAGGAAACACAAACCAGGCCACTAAACGGACATGATGTTAAGTTCACAAACCTCAGCAAAGTTTTCTGGCCTAAAGAAGCCTATACCAAGCGGGATGTGATCAATTATTATTACCAGGCAGCACCATTCATGCTGCCTTATATGAAGGACCGGCCTCAGATCTTAAACCGTCATCCTAATGGCATTGAAGGAAAAAGTTTTTACCAGAAAGATGTAAAAGGCAAAGCACCATCGTGGATAGAAACCTTTCCTTATTACAGCTTCATGGACAAAAGAGACAAGGAGTTTTTGGTTTGTACCGATGAAGCAAGCCTCTTATACATAGCCTCCCTTGGTTGCATTGAAATGAATCCGTGGCACAGCAGAAGAGAAACACCCGACCATCCGGATTGGTGCATTATTGATCTGGATCCCGATGGCAATCCTTTCAGCCAGGTGATAAAAGCAGCACAGGTAACTAAAGAGATATTAGACAGTATTGGTGTGCCTTCTTTTCCTAAAACATCAGGGTCTACAGGCATTCATATTTATATACCACTTGGCGCCAGGTATAATTACGAAGCATCAAAGGAATTTGGCAGAAAGGTGGCCAAATGTGTTCATAAAGAGCTTCCTACTTTTACTTCCATTGAACGCAAAACAGAAGATAGAAAAGGAAAGATGTATATAGACTTTCTGATGAATCGTCCTCAAGCTTCAGTAGCTGCTCCTTACTCCTTACGGCCTAAGCCCGGTGCTACGGTTTCTATTCCGCTTCACTGGGATGAAGTTAAAAAAGGCCTGGCAATGGAAGATTTTACAATTGCAAATGCAACAGCAAGGATGAAGACAGAAGGTGATCTGTTCAAAGGTGTTTTAGGTAAAGGAATTGACATTCCGGAAGCTGAGAGAAAGATAAGAGCTTTGTTTGGCGATGAAGTGATGAAGAAAGGATATTGAGTTAAGACCATATCTGACAATATCCTATAAACACAAAAGGAAAAACTTGTTCCATTATTTTTATCGGCCTAACGCCATTAATTGATGCAGGTACCTGAGTTTATTGAAGAAATGAAAGTGCTTTATTACGCCAGCACAGAAGGCCATAAAGGGCAATTGCGAAAATATATGCCCCTTGTGCCAGATAGGCTGGTGATTGTATACGAACCATCTGATAAAAGCATTTGTATATTAGGGACTGATGAACAGTTTAACCACTGGGACCGCTACATGAATTATGTGTTTAAAGAACTGCAGCCTGCTATGGAAGCACTTTTCATTGTTTTTAGGATAGATGACTTTAAATGGAAGAAAAGGCAGTAGCCTGAGATCTGCCACCAGATAGTAGTAACTCTCCATTGCAGTTTTGCCCATTCTTGAATGATTAACTACGATACGCTTGTTTAGTCGATTGTCCCGAGATAATTTGGTCTTGCTAATCATTCACCAAACTGTTGACCTATGAAAAATTTTCTTAGCCTCTATCGCCGTTACCCCCTTGCCGGGTTAGTACTGGCCGGCCTTGGTATTTGCATCTGGGCATTTTCTGCTGTATTTCTGATTGTATTATTAGCTGTAGCATTTACAGCCTAAATCATCACCAGCATCAAGCTCTTTGCATGTAGCAAAGAGCTTTTTCATTCATATTTGCTTTATGAAATGGTGCCAAGGTATTTACAAGTTTTACGCCGGGATGGAGCCACCAGGAAAGTTACCTAATGGCATTGAATGGTTGTATCCACAGAAGGATAAGGAGGTAATGAAAATTGTGAATGCATTTTTAAACAAATTCTACAATGATGCTACTTCCCGCAGGCTGATGCTGGGTATTAACCCGGGCCGTTTTGGTGCAGGAGTAACGGGAGTAAATTTTACAGCTCCCAGGCAGTTGGTTGAGCATTGCCAGATCCCTTATCCCTATAAAATGCAATCAGAGCTTTCTGCAGAATTTATTTATGATATGATCAACGCTTATGGCGGGCCACAAACTTTTTACAGTCATTACTTTATTTCTTCTGTTTGTCCGCTGGGTTTTGTCAAAGAGGGAAAGAATATCAATTACTATGATGATAAAGAACTGTTGAAGGCTGTTGAACCATTCGTTATTAGCTGTATGCAGCAATTATTGAAGTTGCCCTTTGATACTTCGGTAGTTTATTGCATTGGTGGCGAAAAGAATTATAAATACCTGGCCCAATTGAATAAGGAGCATCATTGGTTTCAGCAAATCGTATCGCTACCCCATCCCCGTTTTATTATGCAATACAAAAGAAAGCTAAAGGATGAATACGTTGAGATGTACGTAAGGGAATTAAGAATGAACAATTAGCGATTTAGTACGCTTATGCATACTCGTTGCATAAAAACATTTGGCTCGTTTTTAAATATTTTTAGTTTTGCAACTCTCAATAGAACGAATATGAAAGTTCCTGCCACGCCATTCTAATGTAGAAATGGCCTTACTTATCTCAATTTGATGAATGGTCAATCCATTCTCATTCCTGTTTTATTTTTTCTATTATCTTTTAAAACTTTTTCACTCATGGCGCAGGTAACTACGCATAAGAATACATTTTCTACCCTTATTTCTCTAATAGGCCGTTCGCTAAAAGGCGAAGACTATGATTATACCCAAGGCAGTATAAAACATGCTATTGTACTGCTGGCCATACCTATGATACTGGAACTAAGTCTTGAATCGGTATTTGCAGTGGTTGATATGTTTTTTGTAGGCAAGCTTGGCGAAGATGCCATTGCAACGGTTGGACTTACGGAGTCTGTTGTCACTCTTATTTATTCTGTAGCTATAGGTTTGAGTACAGCTGCAACAGCAATGGTGGCCCGGCGTATTGGCGAAAAGAACGAAGATGAAGCATCGCATGCAGGCATGCAGGCTATGATTTTGTCCCTGATCGTTACAATTATTATTTCCATTTTAGGGATCGTTTTTGCCGCAGATATTTTGCGAATTATGGGCGGCAGCGATAAAGTGGTACGAGAAGGTGCAGGTTTCACCCGAATAATGCTGGGCGGTAGCGTTGTGATCATTCTTCTGTTTTTGATCAATGGCATTTTTCGAGGAGCCGGAAATGCGGCTATCGCTATGCGTAGTCTTTGGCTGGCCAGTATTGCCAATATCATTTTATGTCCATGTCTTATCAATGGGTATGGGCCTTTTCCTGCACTTGGACTGGAAGGAGCTGCTATTGCCACTACCATCGGCAGAGGATTGGGTGTTGCCTATCAATGCTATTATCTTTTAAAAGGAACAAACAACATTCATATCAGGCGAAAGCATTTTCGTTTGGATATACCGGTAATTAAAAGTCTGATCAATATTGCTTCGCCGGCCACTTTTCAATTCATTATCGCTTCGGGAAGCTGGATCGTTTTGACAATGATCGTTGCCCGTTCCGGCGGAACAGAGGCTTCGGCAGGTTATCAGGTGGCCATTCGCAATGTGATATTCTTTATTTTGCCTGCATGGGGTTTAAGCAATGCTGCAGCAACTTTGGTGGGACAAAATCTTGGTGCGGGCCAACCACTACGTGCTGAACAAAGTGTTTACTTAACTGCAAAATACAATGCCTGGTTTATGGCCGGAGTAACACTTTTGTTTGTATTGTTTGCAGGGCCTATTATCTCTGTGTTCACACAGGATCCGGAAGTACACCAGACAGGAGCTTTAGCCCTGCGCATAATTGGTACCGGTTATATTTTTTATGGTGTAGGTATGGTAATGATACAAGCATTGAATGGAGCTGGCGATACCAGAACACCTACCTGGATCAACTTTATTGGTTTCTGGTTATTTCAAATTCCATTGGCATTTATTCTGGCTCATTGGTTTAATCTGGGATCAACGGGGGCATTTATAGCCGTACCGGTTGCAGAAACCTTTATTGCCGTAGCTGCTTATATTTTTTTTAAGAGGGGAAGATGGAAAACAGTGAAAGTATAATCGCACCTGAGTTGATAATAACTTCTTTAATTATTCATAGATGTTATTACGATAATACTGAGCCACAAATTTTGTGGCTCAGCTTTTTTATAACTAAGTAACGATTGACTAATTTCATTACCTGATGACTCAAATGACCAACGATACCATTAACACCAACCTCCTCCGCCAAATCTTTTTTATAGCTGTAATTCTTTTTTTAGGGATTGTGCTGTTTCGTGAGGTTTGGTTCTTTATGTCGGCTTTTTTAGGAGCAGTTACTTTTTATGTGATCATGCGGGAACGCATGTTTTACCTTACCGAAAAAAGAAAGTGGAAAAAAGCCACCGCTGCCTGGGTGCTAATGCTCCTGTCCTTTTTTGTGATACTGGTTCCTATAGGATTGCTTGGGAATATCCTTTATTCCAAGATCAGCTATGTAGTGACCCATTCCTCGGAAATGCTTAATTCGTTGAAGGTGTTGGCAGCTAATATCAGAAGCAAGATCGGCTACAATCTCATCAATGAAAATGCCATTAATCAACTAGGTCCTTACATTACTCAGTTGCTACCGAAAGTATTGGGAGTTACGTTAAATACCATTACACTTATCAGTGCCATGTATTTTATTTTATACTTTATGCTGGTGAATGGAAGGAATATGGAACAATCTCTTTATGAATACATCCCACTCAAAGATGGCAATGTGGAGCGGATTGGTAAGGAAATTAAAACCATGGTATTTGCCAGTTCTATAGGCATTCCGCTAATTGCATTTATTCAAGGCCTGGTTGGATTAATTGGTTATCTCATTCTTGGTATTGATGAACCATTCCTTTGGTTTGTAGCCACCTGCATTACAGCTATGCTGCCTGTTGTGGGTGCAGCATTAGTGTATGTACCTCTTACTATAATGTTATTAGCACAAGGCGATACGTATACAGGTGTATTAATGGGACTTTGGGGCTTTTTATTGATAGGTCTGGTTGATAATGTCTTTCGTCTCATCATAAATAAAAAAATTGGCGACATCCATCCACTCATTACCATCTTCGGTGTGATAGTAGGTCTACAGTTGTTTGGTTTTATAGGCTTAGTGTTCGGGCCGCTTCTGATTTCCATGTTTATCCTGCTGTTAAAAATCTATTCGTCGGAATTTATTGTAAAAAGAAGAGAAATTAACCGCGTCAAATAATTTAAACTCTAGTATAAACCCTTATCTGCTTTATGTGGTTTTTGCTATTTCTTTTTATTTCTTAAAATTTTCTAACTGTTTGCTTGTTATATCACTTTCGGCATAATATTTTCACATCTGCGGCGTTCCAATAAACCCCGAAAAACCTTAAGAATAGTGAGAAAGCCAATTGTTTCATTACCTACAGTGTGCCTGACCATATCCTTTTTATTGTTCTCTGTTGTAAAAGCAGGAACGGTTTCAGGCAATGCCGCAAATTCAATTAAGAAGTCTGTAATTGTTAGCGATGAGTCTGCTGAAGCATTAAGTGCTGAGGCAAAAAGCAATTTAGTGTATGATAGTCTGCAGCTTGACGACCTTGGTATGTCAAGAGCAGCTATGAACTATGCTTTTAAAGGATTTCAAAAACTGGTGGACAGAGGTGCTGTTGCTAACGAGGACATTTTAACGGTATGCGACTTCAGCCAGCCTTCGCACAAAAAGCGTATGTATATAATTGATGTAAAGAACTACAAGGTGTTGGTAAACACATACGTTGCTCATGGCAAGAACTCTGGTTTGAAGGAAGCTAACCGCTTTTCTAATGTGCATGAGTCATTGCAAAGCAGCTTAGGCTTCTATGTAACTAAAGGAACCTATTTTGGAAAGCATGGATTATCATTAAAGTTGGATGGTAAGGACAGAGGTTATAATGATAATGCAGAGTCAAGAGCTGTGGTAGTACATGGCGCTGAGTATATTGGTGATCACCGTTTAGGCTCTGCTTATATGGGCAGAAGCTTTGGTTGCCCGGCGGTGCCACAAAATTTAGCTCCAAAAGTGATCAACTTAATAAAGAATGGAACAACTCTTTTCATCTATCATCCTTCAGCCAGTTACCTGCACGGGTCAAGAATACTAAACGGCTGAATTTGGACGCAAACAAGGATGGATGAAAACAAAGCCCACCGTACCCTATGGTTGGGCTTTTGTTTTTTTATACACTTTCGGATTTTAAAAGAAAGGCTTTTAAAGAATGATCTTATCCTTTCTTGTCTTCCTTAAACTTCTTTTCGGCATCCTGTGCCTTTTTAAAATCCAGTATCACTCCATTGATGCAATAACGCAACCCAGTTGGAGGTGGGCCGTCTTCAAAAACGTGTCCTAAATGAGATTTACATCTTCCGCATTGTACTTCTGTGCGGGTCATGCCGTGAGAGTTATCAGGAGTATAGATAATACTGCCTTTACTAATGGGCTGATAAAAAGAAGGCCAGCCGCAACCGCTTTCAAACTTGGTATCACTTTTAAAAAGCGAATTACCGCAAGCAGCACAATAATAAGTGCCTACTTCTTTAAAATCTTCATATTTACTTGTCCATGGACGTTCGGTGCCTCTCTGGCGTGCAATGTAATAAACATCTTTCGGCAGTATCTTTTGCCACTCTTCATCGCTTATATTCACTTTAGAAGTATCGTTGTTAGAATAAACGGGGTTCTTTTTATCTGATGTATCCATATTCGTCTGTTTAGTTGTTTGTGAGTATGTACAAAACTGCAAGCACAAGGCCAAAGGCAGCATAATGAGCAATTGTTTCATGTAATAGATATTATGCTAAAGTTACGATGTCTGGCAAGGCTTAGATTCCAAAACAAATGCTAAAGGGCATTGTTCATTGTCTACAGGCCGTATAGATTTTACACCTATATTTGTTTTTTAAGGTTAGTAAGCATGTTCAATCTCATTCTGTTTGGCCCGCCCGGGAGTGGAAAGGGTACGCAATCTGAAAAAATCGTTGAAAGATTCGGTTTGATTCATTTGTCAACCGGCAACCTGCTGCGCCAGGAGATTGCTGACAAAACCCCATTGGGATTAGAGGCAAAAAACTTTATGGATAATGGCCAACTGGTACCTGATGAAGTGGTGATTGGCATGGTAGACTCTTACATGGATAAACACCCCGAAGCTAAGGGCATTCTCTTCGATGGTTTTCCCCGCACTGTAGCCCAGGCCGAAGCTTTGGATAGATTATTATCACTTCGCAAAACAGCTATATGCAAGGTAGTTGCCCTGGATGTTTCGGAAGAAGAACTTGTAAAACGCTTACTGAACCGTGGGCAAACTTCAGGAAGATCAGATGATACAGAAGAAACCATTCGCAAACGTCTATCGGTTTATAAGGCCGAGACAGAGCCCGTTGCAGAGCATTATGCAGCCCATGGCAAATTGGAACGCATAAAAGGTGAAGGCACCATTGATGATATTTTTGGTGTTATTCGTAACTGCATTGAAACGGAGATGGTGAACCCGAAGGTTGTTACTGAATAATCTTTTCTATTCTAACAACACGACCTTCTTCATTTATTCCTTCAACTACCACTTTCATTGATGTAGAAATATCATTATTGTAAAATTGAATTTTTACTTTCCGGCTGTTTTTATCCGTCAGCAGGTAAGGATGCCAATACAAAGTGCTTCTAACATCTTCTACTTCGTGTAATGGAGAGGGTGATGCATAATCTGGCGAATAAAATTCTTTAGGCATCACATAGCCTGAAAAGCGGGTGGAAGTCATACCTGTTTTATTATTGGTAAAGCCCTCGCCACCTTTTTTAGTGTAAATAGAAATAGCTCCTCCTAACCCGTTGCCCGATCCACCGATAAAAGGGGGGTCAATCACTTTGAGATAAACTATTTCACTGAGAGGTACATTCAACAAATAGTTTGCATCCACTTCCATCTCGTTCACAAACAATGATGTTGGCACATTTCTTCTAGTTACGCTATAGGCCTGTTTATTTTGCTCTCCATTTTCCTCAAGCAAGGCATTGACATTCCCATCAATTTGAAGCCCTGGAATCCTTCCTTGTAAATAGTCAAAAATATTCTGATAAGTAGTCGCCATTGGGTCATCAAGTATGTTGAAGTTCCGCGAGTTGCCTCCTTGAAATAAACCAGATGTATATTTCTTTTCCAATTCCTGTTCTCTTGTTCTTGCCTTTGTACGGATAATAATTTCATCCAGGCCTTTGGCCTTCTTTTCGAGCTGTGGCAATATCTGTGCGGCTTTGCTGGCAAACAATAAATTGCGATCGGAGATGCTATAGGGCTGTATACCTAATAGCGATTTATCGGGTTTACTTAATGCAGGTATCGAAAGTGTTTTTCTATTAAACTCAACTGAAGCCCTTTCGTTCAGGTAGCTTTTGCCATTAAACTGATAGAAAACCTGCACCGTATCAAAAAACACCAGCTTGTTAACAGCAAAGGTGCCCGTTTCATTTACAGGGGCATTGATATATTGACGGGTTGAATCTTTTTTCATCAGTATAAGATTCAGCACCGTTCCTTTTGGGATTTGTGCAGGCGTTACGCCAAGTACCGTGCCTGACAAATTCAGGTAACTGTCTTTTTTATGCTTTAGTTCCGGTACTATGCCCGCAGCGAGTTGTTTCCAATCGTATCGTCTCCAGCCATTGGTTAATAAAACAAGATCTAAATGTTCTTTTGTGCTGTCTGAACCATTTGAAAAATAATAGGCCGGATTATACACATAACCCCTGAGGTCGGACGTTAATAGTAGCTTCGATATAATGTTATCGTTAGTAGCACCAACGTCAGCCAGGGCATCGGTAACTGATACAGAAAGATTACTTGCTAACGTATCCGGTATCTGAATTTCAAAGGTGTTTAATCCTCTTTTCTTCAGATCTTTTGATAACCATTTTATATCGGCACTAAAGCTGTAATCTTCTCTATCCACAAACTTTAATCGCTCTGCAACCGGTTGCCAGTATTCATCAAAAACTGTAACCAGCAAATTACCAGAAATAAGGGCCTGCCTGGGAATGCTGGCCTGGACCTTTTCCTTTTTATCAAGATTCAACTTTGCTTTATAAACAACCTGTTGATGCATTTGAGCAACAAGGTGCACCGCTTTTAGTTCCTCAGCATTTTTTGAACGACTGACTGTAACTATAATCGCCTCATTGTTTTCAGTTACATTCAGAACCAGGCCTGAGGGTTTAGCCTGCGGCAATTCCACTGTTCGGGTTTCGCCGTTTTCAGTCCATTCGGCATAATAACGAGTATCTGTTTTAGGTGTAAACTTTAATCTACCCATCCCATTATGCACCGTTTTAAATTCCTGGACAGGCTCCCCGTTACTGGTTTTTATATTACCAGATATATTAACCGGATAGCCAAACTCGTTAGCTGCTTTGAAAGCCAGTATGGATTCTAACCCGGCCACCAATTCGCCGCCTTCAGGCAAAAACTTGAGTTCTGTTCTGGCCGAAAAAGACTTTTGCTTAGAATCGGAAGACAAAATTTGAATAGGCTTGGTATACAGTAAGGTGGAATCGAAGTTCAGCATCCATGTGGTATAAGCTCTAAACAAAAGCCCGTCGCCTTTCCAGCCTAGAGGGATGTCAAACGAACAAGCTGCAGAAGACAGAAAAACTGGAATTATTTTTTGATCAACAATTTTACCGGTCCTATCGATCAGCTCTGCAAAGAAGTTAGTACTAATTGTGGTAGGCAATATCCCTTCGGTGATGTATGCCTTAAACCAAATTGTTTCGCCTGCGTTATAGCTATTTTTATCAAAGTGAACATGAATTTTTTCAGGTACAAACTCTTTATTGTATTTATCAAGAGTAGTAAGGATTTTCTGGGAATATCCTGTACAAATTAAAAAAAGCAGGGCTATGGTTAGTATTGGTTTATACATAAGCTAATTTGTAGAGGTACAAGATAATTTTTAGTGGCTGGATAGAGATATATCTAAATTCTCTTTATTGTTAAAATTTGAATAAACGGCTTTTTGTAATCTTGTATTATGAATGCAGATAAAGTCAATTTCCTCAAGGCACGTTTTATTCCTTTATTAAAGCAGATCCCTTCTGACCAACAGTCTGCCTGGGGCAAGATGACGCTGCAGCAAATGATTGAACATTTTGCAGATTATACCCGAATTGCTTCCGGGAAAACAGTTATCAAAGACATTGTTACTCCCGAAGAGCATCTTGAAAAAAGCCGGACTTTTTTAATGAGTGAAAAGCCGTTCAGGGAAAACACGCCCAATTCATTAATGCCGGAAGTGCCTGCGCCGGTACGAAATGTTTCAATCAATGATGCTATTTCAGAATTAAATAAAGAGCTCGACTATTTCTTTGCAGTATTTGAAAAAAATAATCTTCAGGTTACCCGCAATCCATTTTTTGGTGATCTGAATTATGAACAGAATGTGCAGTTATTGCACAAACATGCATTACATCATTTAAAACAATTTGGAATTACACTTAACCACGAAACAAAAGCATGAAAAAATTAGAGAATTATATTAATGGTAAATGGGTGACAGGTGATGGTGATGGACAACCTTTATTTGATGCTGTTACAGGTGAAACGATTGCCCATGCTACCACCAAAGGATTAGACTTTGCTTCGATCTTACAATATGGCCGTGAAGTAGGTAATACTTCTTTACGCAAACTTACATTTCACGAAAGGGGAAGGATGCTGAAAGCTTTGGCGTTGCACTTGATGGAAAAGAAGGAAAAATTCTACCAGGTAAGTTATCATACCGGAGCAACAAGAGCAGATAGCTGGATTGATATCGAAGGCGGAATTGGCAATTTATTTGCCAACGCCTCCCTTCGCAGGAAATTCCCTGATCTGCCTTATTGTACCGATGGTGAACCTGTAGGCCTTAGTAAAGCCGGAAATTTTATGGCTCATCACTTATTAGTACCTAAAGAAGGTGTTGCCGTTCATATCAATGCGTACAACTTCCCGGTGTGGGGTATGCTGGAAAAATGTGCAGTAAACTGGTTGGCTGGCGTGCCTGCGGTAGTAAAGCCTGCATCTATTACATCCTATCTCACCGAAGTAGTAGTAAGAGAGATCATAGCTTCGGGCATTTTGCCGGAAGGAGCATTGCAATTATTGTGCGGCAGTGCCGGTGATATGCTGGATCATGTTACTGCACAAGATGTAGTGACTTTCACCGGTTCTAAATCAACAGGGCTGATGTTGAAATCGCATAAAAACATTTTGGAGCAAACCGTTCCTTTCAATATGGAAGCAGATTCTCTGAATGCAATTGTATTAGGAAGCGATGTTACTCCTGACAAGCCCGAGTGGGATATTTTTATTAAAGAAGTAAGAAAAGAAATGACAGTGAAGGCCGGACAAAAATGTACTGCTATACGCCGCATTTTTGTTCCGGGGCATTTAATAGAAGATGTCTATATAGCATTAGGAAAGGCTTTGTCGCAAACCAGCATTGGCAATCCTTTTAATGATAAAGTGCGAATGGGCTCGTTAGCAAGTCTTGGTCAAAGGGATGAAGTAAGACAAAATGTTCAAAAGCTTTTAGCTTTTTCTCAAATTGTGTATGGCTCGTTAGATATTGTTGAAGTAATTGATGCAGATGCGGCTAAGGGAGCATTCATGTCGCCAATATTGCTTCATAACAGTACGCCTTTCCAAAACGAGGATGTACACGATATTGAATGTTTTGGACCAGTGAGTACCGTGATGCCCTACAAGGATCTGGACGAAGCTATTTTGCTTGCCAAAAAAGGAAAAGGGTCATTGTGTTGCTCTATTGTAACTGCAGATAATAAAATGGCTACTGATTTTGTAGTGGGTGCAGCAACACATCATGGAAGGATATTGGTGTTGAATGCCGAATGTGCTAAAGAAAGTACAGGACATGGCTCACCATTGCCTCTCCTGATTCATGGTGGTCCGGGCAGGGCCGGTGGTGGAGAAGAGATGGGTGGCGTTCGTGGCGTAAAACATTACATGCAACGGGTAGCCGTGCAAGGTTCGCCAACTACTATTACAGCCATCACGCAACAATACCAGCCGAATGCAAGGGGCAATGCTTCAGATGTTCATCCTTTCCGGAAATATTTTGAAGAACTGAATGTAGGCGACCAAATCATCACGGAGAAACGAATTATCACAAGTGAAGACATTGATGCTTTTGCCGAACTGAGTGGTGATCATTTTTATGCCCATAAAGTGGCTACAGATTTTACAGGGACTATGTTTGAAAAGCAGGTAGCACATGGTTATTTTATTCTGAGTGCTGCTGCAGGATTATTTGTTGATGGCAGTAATTTAGGGCCGGTACTACTGAACTATGGAATTGATGAATTGCGTTTTACCAAGCCTGTTTATCCTGGAACCGAAATTCAAATTCGGTTCACTTGTAAAGAAAAGCTACCGCAAGATCCAAAGGATGAGAACGATATGCCTAAAGGGATTGTAAAATGGCTGGTAGAAATTTTAGATGAGACAAACGAACACGTTGGTGTGGCAACAATTTTGACGATGGTAAAAAAGAAATCTTAAGACTAAATCAAGCGATATGGCTAAAGACATAATTAACGGTTACGTAGATGTGGAAAACCACAAGGGCATTACAACAATCGAGTTCTTTCATCCGCAAAGCAATTCACTACCTCGACGGATCTTGGAAGACCTTGCAAATGAAATCCATACAGCCGGAACAGATAAAGACACACAAGTGATCGTTCTGCGTTCGGGCGGCGAAAAAGCGTTTTGCGCCGGAGCTTCGTTCGATGAACTAACACAAATCACAGATGAAAAGAAAGGCTTTACTTTCTTTAGCGGATTTGCTGATGTAATTAACGCTATGCGCAAATGTCCGAAACTGATCATAGGCCGTATTCATGGTAAGTGTGTAGGTGGCGGAGTAGGGCTTGCTGCAGCTGTTGATTATGCTATTGCTGTTGAAGGTGCAGATATTAAATTGAGTGAATTAGCTGTAGGCATTGGTCCCTTTGTTGTTGGACCCGCTGTTGAAAGAAAGATCGGTTGCTCTTCATTCAGCCAGTTAGCCATTGATGCTTCTATGTGGCGCAATAGTGATTGGGCCCGCAGAAAAGGGTTGTTTGCAGAAGTGCATCTCACGATAGAAGGTATGGATGAATCCATCTCACGTTTAGCAAATCAACTGGCTCATAGCAGTCCGGAAGCCATGAGCGAATTAAAGAAAGTATTCTGGAAGGGTACCGAAGATTGGGACGAACTACTTTTTAAAAGAGCAGAAATTAGTGGAAGATTGGTGTTAAGCAATTTTACTAAAGATGCTATTGCCAGGTTTAAGTCTAAGGTTTCCTAACAACCTTCGTTATAAGTGACGCTAATAGCTGTAACCTTATTATTTTCCAGGTAGAAAACAATCACATTACCTGTTTCATCACCGTGAAGCCAGATCGTTGATCTGGTTTTGCTTTTCCTGGTATAAGTCGCATCTTCCCATTCAGGCATAATGTGGATGGTGTAACCTTCATAAGTACTAATGACCTTGTATTTATCATCACCAATGCCTACGCCTGATTTTGTTTTGATCTTTGGACTGCAGCTTCTTACTTCTGCAACAGCAATTTCGTTTTTGTTTTCTTCTGAATAACTTCTTTCCACCGTAACCATGTACTCTACATCTTTATAAGTGAAGTTCATAGTGTCGCGATAAGCATCGCTTTCTTTTTTTGCCAGGTGTTTTAGCTTCACTTTGATACCTGTGAGCTTTTCAAGTTCTGCTCTTTTCATTCCAACTTTAATATCGCCAATGCCATTCATGCTAACTGTTTGAGACGAAGCAACTAAAGAAAACAAAAGCAGCAGTAAGGTTGTTAACTGTTTCATCGGAGTTATATTGTAGTACTAAATTATGGAGCGTTTTGACAAAAGCAACTACCATCAGTTGTGCGATGCAGTGGCTTTAAAAGACAAAGCCTTACAAAACATCATTGAAGAATATCATTACCCACCTTATTGGGTACGGCCTAATACATTTGAAACGCTTGTACTTACTATATTGGAACAACAGGGGCTTCATTAGCATCTGCTTATGCTGCTTATAAAAGGCTGAAAGAGAAAGTTAGCAAGATTACACCCCGCTCTGTACTGCATTTGAGTGATGAAGAATTGAGGGCTTGCTATTTCAGCAGGCAAAAAATAGTTTATGTAAGAGGTTGGGCTGAAGCGATCATCAGCAAGCAAATTAGTTTGAAGAAATTTGAAGATCTGCCACACGAAATTGTGCGAACAGAATTAAAAAAATTAAAGGGTATTGGTGACTGGACGGTTGATATCTATCTCATTCATGCATTACGTCACCCAGATGTTTTCCCGGTTGGCGATCTGGCATTGATTAATGCCATTAAGATGGTAAAAGGATTAGGAGCAATAACAAAAGAAGATGCTTTAGAATTGAGTAAGAGATGGCAACCTTACCGGTCGTTTGCCACATTCATCTTTTGGCATTATTACATTAAAAAGAAAAATATCAAGCTACTGCATTGAGATCCCGTCTACATATATAATCCGCCATCTACACTTAACACTTGTCCTGTAACATAACTACTTAAATCAGATGCTAAGAACAAAGTGACATTGGCAATATCTTCTGCAGTTCCAAATCTGCCTAAAGGAATACCCGCTTTGTATTTATCAGCTTGTTCTCCTTCTTTTAAATAAGATGTCATATCCGTTTCTACAAAACCAGGAGCAATTGCATTGCAACGTACATTGCGGCTTCCCAATTCCTTTGCAACCGATTTAGTAAAGCCAAGAATACCTGCTTTTGATGCGGCATAACTTCCCTGTCCCGCATTACCCATTAAACCAATAACAGAACTCATATTGATTATGCTGCCACTCTTTGCTTTCATCATGGGACGAATCACCTGCTTTGTCATATAAAAGATGCTGTTCAGGTTTACTTTGATCACGTCATCCCATTGTTCCTGCGTCATGCGCAGCAACAAATTATCTTTTGATATACCGGCATTATTTACACACACATCTACCGATCCAAATTCTTTCACTACATCATTTACCAGGCTTTCACATTGGGCAAAATCCCCAGCATTGCTCCGATATGATTTTGCCTTTATTCCCAATCCAGATAGTTTTTCTTCCAATGACTTTGCTTTTTCCTCACTGCTTTCGCTAACATAAGTAAAAGCAATGTTGGCACCCTGTTCAGCAAACTTTAGTGCAATGCCTTCGCCTATACCCCGTGCTGCGCCGGTTACAATGGCAACTTTTCCTTCAAGTAATTTCATGTCTTGATTTTGTGGTGAGCAAATGTAAATCTATTGGGCTTTTGTTGTGTCACTCACTTGTGCGTACCGGTTCGCTTATGAACTGTTTGATCTCCTCTAAAGTATTTCTATCATTGGCCAGACGAGGAACTTTATGTTGGCCACCTAATTTGCCTTTACTTTTTAGCCAGCTATTAAAACTTTCTTTTGACACAGATTGTACAACCGGCAATCGCAAAGCAATGTCCTTATGCCGCTTTGCTTCGTAATCGCTGTTGATGCTTTTTAATGCTTTATCCAATTCTTCAACAAAAGTGTTGAGATTCTCAGGTTCGTTTTCAAATTCAATCAACCATTCGTGTGCACCATTGCCGCCGTCGGAAAAATAAACAGGTGCTGCAGTATAATCTCTTACCACATAACCTGTACGTTCGGTAGCTATTGCAATGGCCTTGTCCGTGTTATCTACCATTACTTCTTCACCAAAAGCATTAATGTAATGTTTCAACCTTCCTGAAACTTTTATACGATAAGGTTGCAGTGAAGTAAATTGAACTGTATCCCCAACCAGGTAACGCCATAAGCCACCGTTAGTAGTAATCACGGGGGCATAGTTAGTATGCAATTGCACTTCGCTCAATGGAATTGTTGCCGGATCTTCCTTTCCATATTCTTCCATCGGCATGAATTCGTAAAACACGCCATGATCTACCATCAGTAACATGCCTTCTGCACTTAAGTCGTCTTGTGCTGCAAAAAATCCTTCGGAGGCATTATAGATCTCTAAATAATTTATCGGTGCACCAATGAGTTTTTCAAACTGTTGCCTGTAAGGAACAAAGCTTACGCCGCCGTGCATATACAATTCTAAACTTGGCCATACTTCTTTTATAGTTTGCTTACCGGTAATTTCTAAAATGCGGCGAAGTAGTACCAACAACCAGGTTGGCACTCCGGCCATTGAGGTCACGTTTTCCTTAATTGTTGTTTGTGCTAACTTTTCAATCTTTTCTTCCCATTCGTCCATTAAGGCAATAGAAAGATCCGGCGTACGCAACCAATGGCCCCAAAAGGGGGAGTTTTGCAATACCACTGCACTTAAGTCGCCATAATGCACCTGGTCATTTACATGATTGATCTGGTGACTGCCACCAATAACCAGAGCTTTACCCGTTAGCAAATCACTATCGGGATGGGATATATAATAAGAGGTAAGTACGTCCTTTGAAGCACGATAATGATTTTCTTTCAGGCTTTCTTTACTTATAGGAATGAACTTACTTTTATCACTTGTAGTACCACTGCTTTTTGCAAACCATTCCACTGGTGTATTCCATAAAACATTTTCTTCTCCATTCATCATCCTTTCTATGTAAGGCTTTAACTCATCATAACCCTGGATGGGTACTGCTTTTTTGTAATCCTGAATAGATTGGATGCCGGAGAAGTTGTGCCTGCGACCAAATTCTGTGTATTGTCCTGCAGCCAACAGATCCTGCCACAACGCAAATTGAGCATTATGGGGTTCTTTCATCCATTGTTCTATAGCCCAAAGCCGCATGCGGGCAAGGGTTGATATGGCCGGGCTGAGAAGTTTCATGCGCAGCTGGAAAGATAAGGAGAGAAAAGAAAAGTTCGATCTGGTGTCTTGTCAGTTATTCCAGAATAAGGAAAATACGATAAGGGTTAATGAGTCTATAAATACTTACAAATTAAAAAAGCATCATACTACTGAACTCTGGAATGTAGCAAAAATAGGATCAGGTTTAAATCATGTTTTGTTTCTTCAATCGTTTTAGAAGATTCAAGCTGTTGTATCTTATCGATTAATTCAGAATCATTTTGCTCCTTAGCGAATGAATATAAGGAAGTCTTCAACTCATCCAGATATTGTATGAAATCTCTTATTTGATGGTCGTCATCAACAATCACATTCGAGTACCGGTAGCCGATCGAGTGTTCGACATCCTTTTGTCTTGCTTGCAATCTCTCACACCATGTAACCGCACTTTGAACTGAATGTATTATAGAATGAATGCCCGGCTTTTCATTAATCTTATTATCATCAAGTAGCCAATCCTTCCTTTTCAACTCAAAATTTCTTCCGAGATACAATCGCTTTACCTGCTCATCATCGGCCAGTTCATCGGCAGTACCATGCTTAAATATCTTTCCTTCAATCAACAGGTAAGCCCTGTCGCAAATGGAAAGCGTTTCGGTAACATTATGGTCTGTTATGAGGATACCAATGTTTTTATGCTTTAGCTTAGCTACGATAGCCTGGATGTCTTCTACTGCAATTGGATCAATACCGGCAAAGGGTTCATCTAACAAAATAAATTTAGGATTAACAGCCAGTGCCCGTGCAATCTCAGTCCGGCGTCTTTCACCGCCACTTAATACATCACCATTGCTCTTGCGAACATGTTGCAGTCTGAATTCATCAAGCAGCGATTCCAGTTTTTCTTTCTGTTGTTTCCTGGAAAGTTTTGTGAGCTCTAATACAGCCAGGATATTGTCTTCCACACTCAGTTTTCTAAATACAGAAGCTTCCTGGGGAAGATATCCAATACCCAATTGAGCTCTTTTATACATGGGCAGGTTAGTAATGTTTTGGTCGTTCAGATATACCTCACCTTCGTCTGGTTTGATCAAACCAACCACCATGTAAAAAGTAGTGGTTTTGCCGGCGCCATTAGGCCCTAACAAGCCAACAATTTCGCCTTGCTTTACTTCTACCGACACATGGTTTACTACGGTGCGGGTTTTATACTGCTTTACCAGCTCTTTAGTATGGATCCTGATGCTCACAAAAAAGTTTGATGTAAAAATAAGGCTTCAGCCCGCAGCAGGTATGTTTAATGCTTTTGTATTTCGTTAACGGCGTGCTATGTTTGCACCATTTTATGAAAGTTATAGAACACCTTCAGCAGGCCAAAGACACTCTCATTTCTTTTGAAATATTGCCCCCCTTAAAAGGAAAAGGCATTAATGCTTTGTGGGATCATTTAGATCCACTAATGGAGTTCAAGCCTTCGTTTATAAATGTTACTTACCATCGAAGTGAAAGTATGTTCAAGAAAAAGCCTGATGGTACGTTTGAAAAAGTAGATGTAAGGAAACGTCCGGGAACAGTTGGTATTTGCGCAGCTATTGAAAACCGTTATAAAGTAGATGCCGTTGCACACCTGATCTGTGGTGGTTTTACCAAGCAGGAAACAGAAGATGCTTTAATTGATCTGAACTTCTTAGGCATCAACGATGTGTTAGTGTTGAGGGGTGATGCGCCTAAAAATGAAAGTTCTTTTGATGCTGAACCCGGAGGCCATCGCTATGCTATTGACCTGTTGAAACAGGTAATGAATATGAATAACGGAATTTACCTGGAAGAAGATTTAAAGAACCCTGTAAAAACAAATTTCTGTGCAGGTGTTGCAGGTTATCCTGAAAAACATTTTGAATGCCCGAACATGAAAACTGACCTGGCTTATCTAAAACAAAAAGTGGAAGCTGGAGCCGAATACGTGGTAACGCAGATGTTCTTCGATAACCAGAAATATTTTGAGTATGTGCGGTGCTGCAGGGAGGAAGGCATCAATGTTCCTATTATTCCAGGATTAAAACCTATTTCATCAAAGAAGCAGTTAAATATCATTCCAAGAACATTTCATGTAGACATACCGGAAGATCTTTCTAATGCCATCATGAAATGTAAAACCGATGTTGACGTAGAGAAAGTAGGTATTGAATGGCTGCTGGCCCAATCGAAAGAATTAAAGGCCGCTGGCGTACCGGTGCTGCATTATTATACTTTAGGCAAACCCCATATGGTAGCCAATGTGGTTTAAAACATTTAGTCAACCTTTTTAAATTCTACTTTCCTGGCCCTGGAAATGCTGATATAAAGTTTACTGATCCTTCCCTTCTTATCTCTTTCAAAATACAGATCACCGGCAGGGAAAGAAAAGCCATCTTTATACACAGGCATCAGCAATATTTCATTCGATCTTCTTTTTAGATACACCTTACCATCTTTTACTAATACAGCAAGCTTCGACTCTGTTTCTTCTGAAGTATACACACCGGCGTATTCAGTTGCCCGGGTGCCTGCAACGTTGGCTGTATCAACCCCTTTAAATAGCAAAGTGTCTCCGGCACCATTGATCATGGTAAAGCTTCTGGGCTTTGAGTGAAAAAGAATCTGTGCACGGCCAACTAATGCTTTATCCGGCGCAAGTAAAGTAAGCTTTCCATTTTGTTCACTAATCAACGAGCCCTCTTTAATCCTCAAACGAATTCCTTCGCCTGTCTTATCATTTTTGTAAGCTCCTGCATAGGCTTCAAATAACTTCGCATCAACCAAAGATGCTTGTTGTTCCTGGTTCACTGCAGCAGATGGTGGGTTAACGAAAACTTTTCTTGCTGCGGATGGTGTATTGCTCAAATCGGATTGGGATGTATTGCTTAACCATGCAATTGAAAGATCCAGCTGAGGAAAGTATTCCAGGTTGGCACGGTAACCGGCAGTGGCACCACTATGAGAGATCATCTTCCATTTATCAAGGCTGTCAATAACAATTCCTGCGGCATAAGTATTCCTGCGGCCATTGTTTAATGATGAAAGAGCTGTTTGTCTGGTTAAAAGTTCCTGCCCGCCTAATTTTCCATTCAGATAATACTGATTCCAGGCCAGCAGATCTTCCGCAGTAGTTAACAAACCTCCATGGCCGTATGTATCTTCATTGGGCATGTTGGTGATATAGTTATTGCTGCTCTTATTGTAAGCAATTGCTCTGTCTTTTACTACCTGTTTGTAATCATGTCTCCACTCTGTATTCTTCATTCCAGCCGGTTCGAAAATGTATTTTTTGGTGAATGCTGCGTGAGATATTCCGCTAAGCCTTTGCACAATATGCGTCATTAAGGTATAGCCTGAATTGCTATAAATGTATTCATCGCCCGGCTTGTTGTTTAATGTTTTTTGTAAGGTGATAAAATGCAAGGCATCATCGTTTGTATATGCTTTTGTTCCTCTCGGCCATCCTGTAATTTCTGCTATGCTCCCCCAATCTTTAATTCCGCTGGTGTGTTGCATCAGGTGACGAATGGTAATGGTATGGCCAAAATCAGGCAGTTCAGGAATGTATTTTCTTACATCATCATTTAGCGAAAGCTTACCCTGTTGTTCTAATAGTAAAATGGCTGCAGCGGTAAATTGTTTGGAAACAGATCCTGCTTCTGTTTTTGAAACTTTTCCAAGCGGTACGTTATGTTCCAGATCGGCCATGCCTTTGGCTGCAGAATAGACGATCTGCCCGTTACGACTGATAGCCAATTGGGCACCCGGTGTGGCTTCTGTATAGCGGGCCATGATCTTATCAAGCATGGCAATTGTATCGGCACTTAACTGCGCATGAACAGGATGACAACTAATAATAGCAAAAAGTAGAACGAGGCGGAGGAAGATTTGCATTTGAGGAAATTAGCAAAATTCCTTCATCGCTGTAAGTCTTTACTAAATAAAAAGGTCATTCGCTTGAATGACCTTTACAAATGGTTATAGTTTTCGTTTATCCATTTTTTGCTTTTAAGGCAGCCTCACTTACATATATCCTTTTCCCTCTTCCATTGATCCAGTAATACTTGTTGTTTTCATCTACATAAATGGTTTGTCCTTCCGGCCCCACCCACGTATCTGATTTTTTATCTGTTGCTTTTGCTTTGCCTTTTGAAGCAACTTCCGCTGTGTTATGTCCAACCTTGCGGGCACCTTTTTTAGTTCCTTTCCAGGCTTTCTTTGCACCTTTTTCTACTTTTTCCTGTGCAAAAGAAGGAGCTGATAAACCTAATAAAGCGATCACTGCAATACCGAAGATCTTTTTCATAGTTTACTTTTTTGATGATTACAGTGATCATCAACTAAAACAATGCCATTAGATTTTAAGATTCGCAATCTTTTTTTAGATAGCATCAAGTATCAGGCAAACATTGCTGCAATCACTTGCGCCACCACACCAATTCCCAAACCAATATAAATTTCCCTGGGACTATGAGCAGAGAGAATGAGCCTCGCCGTGCAAACCAAACCGGCAATGAAGAAGGCAACAGAAATGTAAGGGCCAAAACTTTTATAGGTAGTAAATCCTAATAACAAAACATAGGTAGCCATTACACCCATTGAAATAGCATGCATGCTAACTTTTAAAAAAGAGTTGGCAATAAGACCAGTACTGGAAGCTAAAAACACAGCCAGTGAAAACATTACCACTGTCGGCGCAAAACCCTGGTTGCGGAACACATACCAGATCCAAAAATAAAAAATGCCTGTAGCTACATAAGGTATGATGCGGTCTTTTTGGCTTTTCAGATAAATGCTCTGAACAAACCCTAAAGCTTTAGCAAGCAATAAGGTCGCCAATGGCAAAAGGGTGTAGTTCACGGCCATGCTGATGACCAGTTTTATCTTACCTAACCCAGTATAATCGGGAAAATAGTCGAGCACATAAATAAGAAAATACCCAACATAAACAGGAATGAACAAAGGATGAAAAACATAAGAGATCACAGTTGCCGCATACCGCAATGCAGGGTGAAAAGAAGGAGAAGGCTCCGCCGAAACGTTTTGTATGCTGCCTTGCTTATCCACTGCAATCATGCCGCAAACATATTGCTTATGAAGAATTGAACGCTAAAAATGTATAACTAAAAAGTGCAGAAGCTACTCTTCATAGCATTCTGCACTGTACTAAACTATTAACGTGGATTATAATTCTTTTCTTAAACGGGCCACAGGTATATTCAACTGCTCACGGTACTTTGCTACCGTACGGCGGGCAATATTGTAGCCTTTCTCCTGCAATAATTCTGTAAGCCTTTCGTCGCTCAGCGGTTTTTTCTTATGCTCGTTCTCTATCAGATCGCTTAAAATCTTTTTCACTTCTCTTGTAGAAACCTCTTCACCCGTGTCGGTTGTAAGAGATTCAGAGAAGAAGAATTTCAGACGATAGGTACCAAACTCCGTTTGCACAAATTTGCTGTTAGCCACGCGGCTCACGGTTGATATATCCAGCCCGGTTTTTTCGGCAATATCTTTTAAGATCATCGGCCTTAGCGATGTTTCATCGCCAGTTAAAAAGAAATCATACTGATGATTCATGATAGCCGTCATGGTGCTTAACAAAGTATGCTGCCTTTGCTTGATGGCATCAATAAACCATTTAGCAGCATCAATCTTTTGCTTGATGAACATGACAGCTTCTTTCTGCCGGCGGTCTTTTTTTGCACCGCGGTCGTACTCTTTCAACATATCGCGGTAACCTTCGGAAATGCGCAGCTCTGGAGCGTTTTTAGAATTCAGTGTGAGCTCCAGCTTACCAGCATTATTGAAAATAAAAAAGTCGGGAACTACATAACTCTCTGCTTTGTTTACTTCACCAACATTGCCGCCGGGTTTTGGATTAAGCTTGGTGATCTGGTTCATCACATCCTTAAGCTCATCATCGGTGAGGTTTAATCCCCGTTGGATCTTTTCATAGTGCTTTTTAGTAAACTCATCAAAGTATTTGCTCAGCGCTGCAATAGCTGTATCTACTTCTTTGCCTTCTTCTTTTTGCTTAAACAATTGAATCAGCAAGCATTCCTGCAAAGTTCTGGCGGCTACTCCAGGAGGATCAAACTGCTGTATGCGTTTAATAATACCTTCTACTTCTTCATCGGTAGTATCAATGTTCTGACGAAAGGCCAGGTCATCTACAATAGCTGATGTCTCTCTGCGCAGGTATCCGTCTTCATCAATACTACCAATGATCTGTTCTGCTATCTTAAAGCCTTTTTCATCCAGCTTTAGCATACCTAACTGGGCTTCCAGCACTTCATAAAAAGACGTTTCTACTTTATAAGGCATTGTCGTCTTTTCTTCCTGGTCGCCGTAGTTGTCATCGCGCAGTTTATAATCGGCAATGTCATCATCACCTTCTGATATATAATCTGCAAGGTTCAGGTCATCGTATTGATCATCCGCAGAATTTTCGTAATCCTCATCTGAACTACTTTCTGCAAATTCATCTTTTGTTTCTTCAAAGCTGTCATCATGATCTTCATCGGTCAGTTCCAATGCGGGATTTTCTTCCAGCTCTTCTTTAATACGTTCATCCAATATAGCTGTAGGCACCTGTAACAGTTTCATTAGCTGAATCTGCTGAGGAGATAGCTTCTGTAAAAGTTTCTGTTGTAAATTCTGGCTTAAACTCATTAGGGTTTCGTCTTATGCAACACTCATCCCGCAAAGCGGAAAAAATTTTGCCGGGTTCACAAAAATCAAGCCGTAAATTTACAGCAAATCCTAATCCATGGCAAGGATGGTTTTAGTTGTTGTGATCATTTTAGGTTTAAATTCTTCAAAAGCAGCGTCACAGCAGCGTTTGAAGCCCATGATTGATAGTGGTTACAACAGGATTTCTATTAAGGTATTGCCGCAAAATTTCTACAAACAAAACCTCGGTTTTTTCTGTAAAAAAGAAGTCCAGATACAACAAGCGATTAAGTTGCCTTTATATTTCAGGCTGGGATCGAAACAGCATACCGATTATTTGGAAAGAAAGCCCAACAGCTATTTACAAACAAAAGGGCTTCATCTCTTCTATTAATCAAACTACCTTACCTTTTCTCTTAATTTATCGAGTAGTCCGCTTAAGGTTTGTGCCTCTTTTTCAGAAAGCGAATTCATAATGCCTTCCATTTGGCTTTCCTGGTCATCAAGTCTATGTAACAATTGCTGACCTTTTTCAGTAATGGTCACATCTACCAACCGTTTATCTTTTGGGCAGGTCACTTTCTGAACGAGGCCTTTTACCACGAGGCGGTCCACAATGCGGCTGGTGTCGCTCATCTTATCCAACATTCTTTCCCTTATCTGTAAAGTAGAAAGCGGCTTAGGATGACTGCCTCTTAATATCCGAAGTATGTTGTATTGCTGATGTGTGATGTCCTCACTGGCTACAAAGTTTTTGATCTGCTCCATTACCCAGCCATAGGTGTAAAGGATGTTCACCATGGCCTTGTGCTTTTCGGTTTTAAAGTTAACCTGCTGTATATCTTTCTCTATTCACATCACTTCAAAAATAATCATTATGTAAATAGATGCAGGATCAGCTTTTAGCCTCAAGCTGCAAGATCCTATCACTCATAAAAAAGTTAATGGCAAATTACTTTGTGGCTTGAAGCTAATGGCCTGGAGCTTTTTAGCCCCACACCTTTACTCCTTCTGAACAATTGGCACAGATGTCAATGTTCTTTCTGCTTTGCAGCACTTTGCTACGAAACTCTTTGTAGTCCTTATTATGCCAGAGCTGTTTAAAAGGCTGTTGCCGTAAGCTTCCTAGTTTATGTTGGGCATCTTTATCAAAGCAACAGGGCACTACAGATCCATCCCATGTAATAACCGGATCGTGCCACAACCGCCAGCAATGGTTAGCGTTGTTGCCTTTGAATGCATAATTGCCTTGCTTATCTTTTTTATAACGGCTGTATTTTTCTATTGTTGGAATAAGGCTATTTGGATCGTTCTCATAATCGTAAACCTGCGCCGTTTTTAAACGCACTTCATCCACGCCAATCTCTTTTGCAATACGTTTTACATCTTCAATCTGGTGCTCGTTATGTCTCACTACCAAAAACTGAAAAATGATGAAAGGCGTTTTGCTTTTTAATTCTTTCTTCCACCTTACTATGTTGGCTGCACCTTCCAATACTTTATCCAGCTTACCACCAACTCTATATTGTTGATACGTTTCCTGTGTGGTACCATCTATCGAAATGATCAGGCGATCCAATCCGCTCTCCACTGTTCGTTTTGCATTATTGTCGTTGAGGTAATGTGCATTGGTAGATGTTGCAGTATAGATCTTTTTGCCTGCAGCATACTTCACCATTTCTAAAAAATCAGGATTGAGATAGGGCTCGCCCTGAAAATAAAAAACGAGGTACATCAACTCTTTAGAAAGCTGATCAATGGTTTCGCTGAAGAAATCTTTTTTCAACATGCCTGTTGGCCTGGTAAAAGCTCTTAAGCCACTTGGACACTCCGGACAACGAAGATTACAGGAAGTGGTTGGTTCAAAAGAAATAGAAACCGGGTAGCCCCATTGAATGCTCCTTTTGGTCCAACGGCTTAAATGATAGCTACTGAAAACTTTAGCGGCATTCCATGTCCTGCGAAAGGTTAGCTTGCTCAGAAAATTCACACTATCATTCCAATTTACCCGGGGCATGGTGCAAGTTAATGAGTAATGAGTGATCAGTACTAAATGCATGGCGAAAGGAGTCACTTCTTATTACATACCTAAGGGCTGCGTTAAAAGACCTATATGTGCTTGTTTGCCTTTTCACTTTTGACGTTTGACGCTTAACATTGCATTGTGGCTGCCAAAAAGAAAAAGAATCCTTACTTAAAAATTTTTGTCTGGTTCAGTGTTATCTGCGCAGCACTGATGATTGGCTACCTTACTATCTTGTGGTTTAACAACCGTCCCAGGTTTGTGACCTATAAAGAATTCGGCATTCCCATTCCAACACAGTATAGCATTCATGGTATTGATGTGTCGCGGTATCAGCAAAACATTTCATGGCAATCCGTAAAAGAAATGAATGTGAACGGCATCCGGTTAGGATTTGCATTCATTAAAGCAACGGAAGGCACCGGTAATAAAGATCCTTACTTTAAACGCAACTGGAAGAAGGCAAAACAGGCAGGAGTAGTAAGAGGGGCCTATCATTTTTTTGTTCCCTGGAAAGATGGAAGATTGCAGGCAGAACATTTTATTAAGCAGGTGGATTTGGAAAGTGGCGATCTGCCCCCTGTTTTAGATGTTGAGCAAATTGGCCGCACCTCTTCTGGTAAGCTTCGGGAAGAAGTAAAAGAAGCTATTGCTATTTTAGAAAACCATTATGGTGTAAAGCCTATTATTTATACCAACGCCGATTTTTACAGGCAACATTTCCTGGGACATCTTGATGAATACCCATTGTGGGTGGCGCATTATTTACAACCTCACCAGCCACGCATTAGCCGTAACTGGAGTTTCTGGCAGCATAGTGAAAAAGGCAAGGTGAACGGCATCGTATCAAACGTGGACTTTAATGTTTTCTATGGTGATTCCATTGCCTTCCGGTCTTTATTGATACCGTGATCATTGCTTATTGGCACATCTATTCTTTGAAGTTCTTTTTAGATTGCGAACTTTATGATCTCAACTATTCAGATGGATGAGTATAACAGCGGCATGGATAAGGAAGTAAAACGTTACTTCAGGAAGATCATCAATTCGTTTTCTGTTGGATTAATGTGGATGCTGAGTACTGCTACTACGGGACTTTTTTTTGGGCTGGCAGTGATTGAAAAAGGGTGGAGATGGTACAACGTAGTGTATTATGTTCTGGCTGTAATTACCTTCTTTTTGCTATTGTATTATTTCTTCAAGGTTTGGCGCAAAAACGATGCAGCCTAATAAAAAGAATCTGCTATATTCACCAGACGCTTATGAGAGAGTATTGTAAACGGTCCGTGATCATTGGTACATTGGTCATCTGGCTGGTAAAATTTATTTTAAGGCCTTTTGTGCCATTAGAAGAGCCTGTGCTTTTTGTACTAGGTTTTATTCCCAACCTTATTGCGTCTTACCTCATTCCCTTCGGTGCATACTGGCTTTTCAGCCATCGTCTATTCTTTAATGGCGTTCTGTTACGTTTTCCCTTGTTCTCCAATCTTCGGCTGGTTTGTATTTGGGGATTCGGGCTGGCGGTTGTAAATGAATGCCTTCAACTTATTCCTTTCTTTGGCCGCACATTTGACTATTTCGATATCCTTTTTTCTGTTGTAGGATTAAGCATCTCCTACTATTCCTTTTCTTTTTTTGAGCGTAAGTTCCTGGCTCATGAGCTATGATCTGAAATAATGACCCAGCGGCCTTTTTTTCTTTCTAATAGCAAAGTATAATGCCCGCTTAGATCACCAACATTTCGTTTCAGCATCCATTTACCTACCACGGAATAATATTTATCCGAAAGTTTTTTTACCTGTATGATATCGAAAGCCAGCTTGCCCATTGCTGCCGTATCGGGATAGCCTTTCTTATAATTGTCCAGGGTATTTTGCCAACCCCATACTACGCCGCTCTTGCCGATGAACATCAGCGAATCGCTTTTCCAGTATGGCTGCATAAAAGCTTCAATATCGCCACGGTTCCAGGCGCCGGTTTGATCGGCTAATATTTTCCGGATGGCTTGTTCCTCTTTGGATTGGCTGAAACAAATTAGCGACAGGAAAAGACTTGCTAAAAAAAGAATTTATTTCATAACCGGGGTTGTGATACTAAAAGTAAAGAAGAATAGAGAACAGCCGATTATCAAACCTTAACAATGCGTGAAATGCCGTGTAAAGTGTGTGTCACGACGTAGCTTTGCGCCAGAATTATATCTTATGTCAAAAAAAGCCATCTTTTACATAGTCTTTTTCACTGTTTTAGTAGTTGGTTTTTTCGCAGCTCTGTCTTATGCAATCCCAGGTTTTACCAAGCCTCGTATAAAGCCTATTAGTAACGTACAACCATTCTCTTTTACCAACCAGGATGGACAACAAGTAACCGAAAAAAATATTCAGAACAAGGTTGTAGCAGTGGAATACTTCTTTACCACATGTCGCGGTATTTGTCCCCGCATGAACAACAATATGAAAAAGGTCTATGAAGCGCTGAAAGATGAAAAAGACTTTTTAATCCTTTCGCATACCTGCGATCCTGAAGTCGATTCGGCTGCTGTTTTAAAACGGTATGCTGATTCAATGAAGGTAGATACGCAAAAATGGATCTTTTTAACTGGCCGGAAAGACAGTTTATATAGCATGGCACGTCAAAGTTATAAAATTGATGACCCCCAAAATCATTTTCAGAAGATCGAGGACGACTTCCTTCACTCGCAGTTCATTGCTTTAGTAAACAGAGAAGGCGAAGTGGTAAAAATTTATGACGGCTTAAAGCAAAGCGAAATGAACGAATTGGTTACTGATGCAAAAAAGAAGCTGAAAAACTAAATTTGGGTATGAGTGCAGAATCTAAAGCAATACAAAACCGCTTGAACGATATATTGCGACGCAAGCATTTGTCGGTGACCGACAGCAGAAAAAAAATTCTTTCTCTGTTCCTGGTCAGCGGTGATGCTCTTGCGCATGGCGATATAGAAAAAAAAGCCGGCGAAAAATTTGACCGTGTAACCATTTACAGAACACTTCAAACTTTTGTTGAGAAAGGCATTGTACATACGATCCCTACTGCCGACAATGCCATTAAATATGCTTTGTGCAAGGAATGCGAAGAAGGCCATCATCATGATGACCATGTGCATTTTATTTGCACCAATTGCGAAAAGACTATTTGTTTAGATGACGTCGTTTCTCCTGAAATAAAATTACCTGCCGGTTATCAGCCAGATAATGTACAGGTGGTGATAAATGGGGTGTGTAAAGACTGCCAGAATTAAATATTTGACAACTGTTGATATTAAAAAGCCTTGCTCAATGCAAGGCTTTTTAATATAGCTATTTCAGTAATGAACAAACCTACTTAACTCACTTGCGGATGTGTGATCCGCTCCATCTCTTGCTGTACAAACAACATAAGCTCACTAATATAATCCGGGGCAAAACTAAACTTCAACCCTGCTGCTTCATATAACTGCGGAAGTGTTTTCGTTCCGCCTAACTTAAGTGCATTGATATAATTATTGATAGCCTGCTCTTTATTTTCTTTGAACTGCTTCCACAAGCCGATAGCACCTAATTGCGCAATGCCGTATTCAATGTAGTAGAAAGGCACTTCGTACAAATGCAACTGTCGTTGCCAGGAGAATTTGCGATACTCTTCCAGTCCTGTTACATCAATTGCAAGAGAAGTAAACTCCGTTAAAATACGCCTCCAGTTTTCTGCTCTTTCTTCTAAAGTATGCCCTGGATTTTCATATACCCAATGCTGAAACTTATCAATTGTTGCAATCCATGGGAAGATGGCCAATACTCTTTCCAGTTGCTGTTGTTTAGCCCTTTTTAAATCATCCTTGTTTTCAAAAAACACATCCCAGTAATCCATGCTGAACAACTCCATCGTCATGCTGGCCACTTCAGCAATTTCCATTGGATATTCTTTGAATGCTGTTAGCGGTAGATGATGTGCAAGGAAGGAATGAATGGCGTGTCCGCCTTCGTGCACCATTGTAGTCACATCACCCATCTGTCCGGCGGCATTCATAAATATGAAAGGCGCACCGGTTTCAGGCAAGGGACAATTGTAACCGCCCGGAGCTTTTCCTTTACGACTGTCTAAATCCAATCTGCCCATTTCTTTCATCTTCACTAAACACTCGCCAAAGAAGGGATTCATTTGAGTGAAACATTCAATCGTTTTGTTTACCAATTCTTCGTCTGTACTAAAAGGACGAAGCGGTTGAACACCTTCCGGTTCTGCATCAATATCCCAGGGCTTCAAGTTTTGCAAACCAAGCCTTTGTCTTTTTCTATCATAAATAAAATCAACTAAAGGCATCATCTGCGAACGTACCGCTTCATGAAACTGAAAGCAGTCTTCTTTCTTGTAATCAAAACGGCCAAGGTCTGCAAACTTATAATCGCGGTAATTTTCAAAGCCTGCATTCAACGCCATTTGGTGACGCTTGTTTACAAGGTTTGAAAACAATTCGTTCAGTTGATCTTTATCCTGCAGTCTTCTGTCCTGAACTTTGAAATAAACCTCTTTCCTTAATTCACGATCCGGGTTTTCTAAAAACTTGGCAGCTTGCTGCAAAGTGTATTCTCTTCCTTGCACTTCAACAGACATCTTTCCTGATATCACACCATATTGTTGCGCTAACACTGCAACTTCTGATTGCAATGGAATATTCTCTTGTCGGAAAAGCTCTATGTTCTTTTTTACGTTGCGCAGGTACACCTGGTACGCATCGCCTTGTAGCTCTTTTGTAAAGGGATTTTCAACAAGCTTTCTGTTCAACTTATCAGCATAGGGCTGCATTTTAGGCTGGATCTCTGTAACAAAATAAGTGAAGGCAGCTTCAATCTCTTTGTTCTCTGTATCGCAGGGCATGCGTATCTGACGCCAGGCAGCATCTTCTCCTATAACGGCTTCCACTTCGCTCATGTCCTGCAGCCACTTTTCTAATTCTTCTTTCGAGTTTAGTGTTCTATCGAGCAGCTCTTTCAAATACGGCTCCAGGCTGGGCCAATCATTTAATTTAAAATCTTGCGGTAGGTAGCTTCTTGAAATGTTAGTTATTTGTGCTGTGTATTGTAGTTCCTGTTCTTTCATGTTTCAAATTTAGCTAAGGGGTGAAAACTGAAACGTGAGACAGCATCAACTTAACGTTTTGCTATCTCACGTTTACCATTATAATCAGTACAAATCTTATTCCTCAGATTTTTTCTTGCGAGTTCTTTTTGGCTTTGCTTCGTCCGTTTGTTCCTCCTCCGATGCCTCTTTTGGTGCCTTTTCTTTTTTAGCAGACTCTTTTTTTGTTTTGGCAACAGGCTCAGCAACAGCTGTTGCTTCCTCTTCAACTACTGGCTCCTCTTCTGTTTCCTCTGCCTCGACTACTGTAAAGTCAATATTGTGTTCGTTTAATACCTGGAACCATTGTACCATCTTCTTCATATCGCTGGTGTATACTCTTTCAAAGTCCATATCAGGATATACTTTTTCAAAGTATCCTTTCAATGCTTTGTTGTCTTTCACATCCGGCAAAGCCTGCTTATTATCTTTCATTGCAGACAATACATCAGCTAACCGGGCATTATCACGAACGGTATAAATCTCAATGCTTTCTAAATGCGACAGGTTATGGATACGGGACGAAATAAATTTAGTAGCTCCATCAGCCAGCGAACGAACAATAGCACCATCGCTTTTGCTGCTTAATACTTCATACAAACCCGGCATTCCGGTAACGGCAACAATTCTGTTATACTCCATAGTCTAAAATTTGGGACGTGCAAGATACAACCGATGAATAAAACAGAATATGGATTTTTATGAGCTAAGCTGCCGTGCTTCTGTTGAACGTCTGTTGCGTCGCACTCTTGTACATTTAGAATTCTATTGAGCTGACCCACCCCGGGTTCTATTAGTTCAATTATGCATCAAACCTGCCTCTCCAAGGAGGGGGTGTGAACTAAAGGCAATCTTATCTTTATTATCACAACTATTTTTCTCTGCGTAGCCGCCCCGTTGCGTTCGCCTCGAGAAAAGGCTTCACGCAAAGAATGTAAGTTAGCAAAGACGCAAAGTTTGCGTTCTTAATCTCCTTTCCGGCTCTGCTTGAAAAAATAGATCACTACACCTCTTGTAACAACTTTTCAATCCGCTCCTTCAATGTTTGATAGTCTGTATAGCCTCTTCCTAATAAATAAAATTTTGAATCAGAAACCTGCATCAATACCGATGGAAAGCCATTTACCTGTAACTGCTTCACCAATGCAAATTCGTAGTAGGCCTTCTCTTTATATTCTTCACTTTTTAGTTTGCTGAAAAACTCTTCTTCCGGTATTTCATACTTATGTACTAAATGGCGGTAAGCTTCTTTATCAGTCAAATCTCTTCCCTCATAATTTAAAGCATACTGTAAATCAGATGCAATGAAAACAGCTTTATCAGGATGGTATTCCTTAAATATGCAGAGAGCTATTGCTGGTGTTGTTGATTCGGGATACCAATCGCTCTGGTCTGGATTGAAAACATGCCAGAGAAAATCTTCTCCAAATTTTATCCCGCTCATATCTTCCACCGTCTTGTAAGCTCCCCGGATATATGTTGCAATGCTACTGATATGTCTTGGGTTCTCTTCGAAGATCATTCCTCCTGACAATACGTCAAATGCAAACTGATCTTTGTATTCCTCTGCTATCCTTGTGATTACTTTGCTAAAGCCATAGCACCACCCGCAATATGCATCATAGCAATAATAGATCGTTGGTTTCACTTCGTTCATAATCACCTTGTTTAATGTGCTTCCAGCCAATTATCTCCAACTCCAGCTTCAGAAAGAATAGGGATACCATTAGGTAAGGTCATAGCGGATTGCATGCATTCCAAAATAACCGGCTTAATAATTTCAACTTCATCTTTTACCGCATCAAACACCAGTTCATCATGTACCTGTAAAACCATTCTCGATTTAAAGTTCCGCTTCGTAAACTCCTGATGCACCGTTATCATAGCCAGCTTGATCATGTCTGCAGCCGTGCCTTGTATCGGCGAATTAATGGCGTTTCTTTCTGCATAACCACGAACCGTAAAGTTGGATGAATTAATATCTCTTAACCAACGCTTGCGGCCCATTACCGTTTGCACATAGCCCTGTTCTCTTGCCGAGTTGATCATATCATCCATATACTTTGTAATACCAGCAAACTCTTTCTTGTAATTATCAATAATGGTTTTTGCTTCAGTGCGGCTAATACCTAAGTTCTCTGCCAGGCCAAAAGCTCCTTGCCCATAAATGATACCGAAATTTACACTCTTTGCTTTACGGCGCATTTCTTTTGTCACAGCTTCTTCTTCCACATTATAAACTTTAGCTGCTGTGGCTGTATGCACATCTTTATTATTTCTGAATACATCACACATTACCTCGTCACCACTTAAGGCCGCTACGATGCGTAATTCTATCTGCGAATAATCGGCACTTAACAACACATGGTTCTCGTCGCGAGGCACAAAAGCTTTCCGTATTTCTCGTCCTCTTTCAGTTTTGATAGGAATGTTTTGCGGGTTGGGATTGTTGCTGTTCAATCGTCCGGTTACAACTGCTGCTTGTCCATAAGTAGTATGAACCCTTCCTGTTTTTTTATTGATCAGCAAAGGCAGTGCATCTACATAAGTAGAACGCAGCTTAGTGTATTCACGATAGGCCAAAATATCATCGGCTACTGAATGGGCTGCTGCTAATTTTCGCAATACAACTTCATCAGTTGCGTATTGGCCTGTCTTTGTTTTCTTCGCCTTAGGGTCAAGCTTTAATCGTTCAAACAACACCTCTCCCAATTGCTTTGGCGAACCCAAGTTGAAACGGACACCTGCTGCTTCATATACTTTTTCTTCGTGTACTCTTGCTTCAATTTCCAGCACTCTTGAATATTCGTTTAAAAAGTCCACATCGATTTTGATGCCTTCATACTCCATGTCAGTCAGCACGGGCACCAAAGGATTTTCTACTTTATAAAAAACATCATCCACACCACATTCTTTCATCTTTGGTATAAAGATGTTCTTGAACTGCAGCGTTACATCTGCATCTTCAACAGCATACTCCTTTATTTTTTCCAGTTCAACATCTCTCATATTGCCCTGGTTCTTTCCTTTCTTTCCAATAAGTTCTTCAATATGAATAGGCTCGTAGTTCAAATATTTTGCACTTAGCCAGTCCATATTGTTCTTGCCATCCGGTTCTATTAGAAAATGCGCCAATAAGGTATCAAACAGTTTACCTTTTATCTCAACGCCGTACCATTTTAAAATCAGCAGGTCGTACTTTAGGTTGTGACCGATCCAGGTTTTGTTTTCATCATTAAACAGTTGTGAAAATTTGGAGAGAATGTTTTTTGTTTCGGCAACATTACCGGGTGGAACCGGAACATACCAGCCTGAGTGCGGCTCAACACTAAAACTCAAACCAACTAGGTCAGCATCATTTGCATCCAGGCTTGTTGTTTCCGTATCAAATGAAATCTCGTTATACTTATTTAAGGCATCCAGCAGGTTTTTAAACTCGCCTTCGCTTTCTACTAAATCATATTCGTGGGGAGTGTTCTGAATGTTCTTTGACGGCTTTACAACAGAAACCACTTCAGCTTCTTCTGTACCATTTGACCCGCTTCCAAACAAATCACCTTGAACACCGGATGATATCTTACCAGCACCTGCATCATCCTCGCCTAATAATCTTTTGATAACCGTTTTAAATTCCAGCTCTGTAAAGATTTCTTTTAGTGCATCCTTGTTCCACTCTTTTAATTTGTAATCTTCCTCATGTAATTCAATAGGGACATTGGTGATAATGGTTGCCAGTTTTTTTGACATTACTGCGTTGTCTTTTCCAGCTCTTATCTTTTCGCCTAAAGCACCTTTGATACTTTCTGCGTTTTGTAAAACATTCTCCAGTGTGCCGTATTCAGTTAAAAGTTTGCAAGCTGTTTTTTGGCCAACACCTGCAATGCCAGGAATATTATCTACTGCATCACCCATTAATCCTAAAATATCAATCACTTGTTCCACTGATTGAATACACCATTTTTCACACACTTCTTTTGGCCCCATGATCTCAACATCTCCTCCCTGGTATCCAGGCTTATAAATTTTTACTTTATCGCTAACCAGCTGGCCATAATCTTTATCAGGTGTAACCATATATACTTCATATCCAAGCTTCTCTGCCTGCTTGCTCAATGTGCCAATCACATCATCTGCTTCATAACCATCGCTTTCAATAATAGGTACATTAAGGCCCTGGAGAATTCTTTTAATGTCCGGAATAGCCAGTGTAAGATCTTCTGGAGCATCTTGCCGGTTGGCCTTATATTCCGCAAAATCAGTATGACGTTCTGTAGGTGCGGCCGTGTCAAAACACACAGCCATATGCGTAGGCTTTTGATTATTGATAAGCTCTACGATGGTATTTGTGAAACCAAATTGTGCATTGGTGTTTTTGCCTTTTGATGTAATCCTTGGATTTCGAATAAGTGCATAGTAAGCCCTGAAAATAAGTGCATACGCATCCAGCAGGAACAGCTTTTTTTCCATGCCGGCGAAGTTAGGCAATAAGACCAGGGCCTGGCTTTAGAAAAAAGCAAAACCCCGCTGGTTAAACGGGGCTATTGCTACTATAGTTAAGGTTAGTAAGAGATGTGTAACGATTAGTTTAACACTACCGTTTTTTCATTCCCGGTCTTGGTCGATGAGCTAACATTGGCACTGTTAGCAGTTTGTTTGTTTAAATATTGCTCCGGGTTTTCAACCAGCGATGTGCTTTTTACTGTTGCAGCCGTATTGGTTTTAGGTAAAGCCTCTTGAGCGTTACTGTCTTTGTGAATAAAGTTCAGGTAAAGTGCGAAGAACAGAAGATTGAATGCAAAAAAATTGATCACCCTGGATAGACGCTTTTTCATAATGATTGGATTTAAGGATAATGAACGAGCAAAGTATAAAGGGGTTGCAAAAAATGCAACCCTTGGGAAAAGATTTTATAAAAATTGAGTGAAACTGCGTAGCAAGGATTCGTACAATTACGAATTTCTATGGCTTTTTCATGCTCTCCAATCGTTTTTGCATAGCAAACATCTCATCCCGCAAACGGGCTGCTTCCATGAAGTCCATATCCCTTGCAGCCTTTTCCATTTCCTTTTTTGTTTTAGTAATGACTTTTTCTAATTGCGGAATAGTAGTGTATTCTGCCTCATCTTCAGCAGCTTTTGTGGTTACAATTTCTTCCACAGCATAAGGTGAATCCGGATCATAACCTTTAATATCCAATACAGAAGTCTGTGCCATTACCTGCTCTATGGATTTCTTAACCGTACGTGGTGTAATGTTGTTTGCTATGTTATGCGCAACCTGCTTTTCTCTTCTTCTGTTGGTTTCATCAATGGTGCGTTGCATACTTTCGGTAATAGTATCTGCATAGAAAATTACAAGGCCTTCCACATTACGGGCGGCACGTCCCGCGGTTTGTGTAAGCGAACGTTCGTTACGTAAGAAACCTTCTTTATCAGCATCAAGAATAGCAACAAGAGAAACCTCAGGCAAATCCAATCCCTCACGAAGAAGATTAACACCTACTAATACATCTATTTTACCCAAACGCAAATCTCTAAGGATCTCTACTCTTTCCAGTGCATCAATATCGCTATGAATGTATTTTGATTTAATGTCAATCCGCTTCAGGTATTTATCCATTTCTTCAGCCATGCGTTTGGTAAGAGTTGTTACCAATACACGGTCGCCTTTCTTTACACGTTTATCAATTTCGTCAAGCAGATCATCTATCTGGTTTACACTTGGCCGCACTTCAATAGGAGGTTCAAGCAAACCTGTCGGACGAACCACCTGCTCTACCACTACACCACCGGTTTGTTCCAATTCATATTCACCAGGTGTAGCACTTACATAAATCACCTGGTTCATCAGGGTTTCAAATTCATGAAAGTTCAAAGGCCTGTTATCTAATGCTGAAGGCAAACGAAAACCAAAATCCACCAATGTTAGCTTACGGCTCCTGTCACCGCCATACATACCACTAACCTGCGGTACGGTTTGATGGCTTTCATCAATTACGCAGATAAAATCTTTTGGAAAATAATCCAGCAAACAGAAAGGCCTTGTTCCTGGCTTTCTCCTATCAAAAAAGCGGGAATAGTTCTCAATGCCATTGCAGTAACCTAATTCCCGAATCATTTCCAGATCATATTCTACCCTTTCTTTCAAGCGTTGCGCCTCAATAAACTTGCCAGTAGCCTTAAAATATTCAACCTGTGCCTGCATTTCATCCTGTATCTCATACATTACATTCTGGATCATGTCTTTTGGCGCCACGTATAAATTAGCGGGGAAGATGGCAGCATTATCCAGTTTACCAATCCGTTTGCCTTGCTGTATGTCTATGCTTTCAATCTCTTCTATCTCATCTCCAAAAAAGGTCACACGATAACCAAAATCAACGTAAGGAAGGTTGATATCAACGGTATCGCCTTTTACCCGGAAGGTACCGCGATTAAATTCTATGGATGTTCGGTTGTATAAGGAATTAACGAGGGAATGAAGAAAACCCTGTCTTGAAATCCGATCACCTTTTGCAATGCGAATAATGCCGCTTTCATAATCGGTTGGATTTCCCATACCGTAAATGCAACTCACACTAGCAACAACTATAATATCTCTTCTGCCTGAAAGTAAAGAAGTGGTAGCTCTTAAGCGCAGCTTATCCAATTCTTCATTAATGTTCAAATCTTTTTCAATGTAGGTATCAGTAGTGGGCATGTAGGCCTCTGGCTGATAGTAATCATAATAAGAGACAAAATATTCCACGGCATTGTTTGGGAAAAATTGTTTGAACTCTCCATAAAGCTGTGCCACAAGGGTTTTATTATGCGTAAGCACAAGCGTTGGCCGCTGCACATTATGGATGACATTGGCAACCGTAAACGTTTTACCGGAACCCGTTACCCCTAATAACACTTGATGTTTCTCTCCTCCTAAGACTCCTTCTGTTAACTGTTCAATAGCGGTAGGCTGATCTCCAGCCGGTTGATAAGGTGCCTGCAATTGAAAACCCATAGACTACAAATTTAAAAATGAAAAAGCATCAGCCGCCTGGTTTTTAGTACCTGAATTAGAGCTTTTGGATTATAACAAATTAAAAACCAGCATGTAACACATTTGGCAACGTTGTTGCTTATATTATAACATCCAATTTTCCTTTGAAAAGCAGATTTGAAAAACACCTTTATTCAGCCTTGAACGTGAAATCCAAATAGAAAAGCCTCAAAAATGTTATAACCTATTGAACACCAGGATAGCCTGCCGAAAACCGGCAGGCTTTTTAATATCACCGGATTACACGGATTGAAGAGATTTAGCAGATAGTTATCTATAGTTTATTTCTTCGCATTGGAGCAATCTCTTGCTAGCTTTTAAAAGAGCATAAATCCAGAACCAATCTTGAAACCTCAATCTGCGAAATCAATAAAAATTAGCGATAAAAAAATCCCGCCCTTTACAGAACGGGATTACCTATTATTCATACAGCATTAGGCGCCTTGTAATTCCTTGATCTTTTCACGGATCTTTTCTTCCAATTCTTCACCTAAAGCAGGATTATCTTTCAGTAAATTCTTCACTTGTTCACGGCCCTGGCCCAATTTATCGCCATTATAGCTAAACCAGCTTCCGCTTTTTTGAACAATACCCATTTCCACACCCATATCCAGAATTTCACCAATCTTAGAGATGCCTTCACCAAATACCAGGTCAAATTCGGCAGTGCGGAAAGGAGGGGCAACTTTGTTCTTAACCACTTTTACTTTTACACGGTTACCAACTGCTTCCTCACCGTCTTTAATTTGTGCCATACGGCGGATGTCTAAACGTACAGAAGCGTAGAATTTTAAAGCGTTACCACCCGTTGTAGTTTCGGGGTTGCCAAACATAACACCAATCTTTTCACGCAACTGGTTAATGAAAATACAGATAGTGTTTGTTTTAGAGATAGTAGCTGTAAGCTTACGTAAGGCCTGCGACATTAAACGGGCTTGTAAACCCATTTTAGAATCACCCATTTCTCCTTCCAATTCGCCTTTCGGAACTAAGGCAGCAACTGAGTCAATTACTACTACGTCTAAAGCTCCGGAAAGGATCAGGCGGTCAGCAATTTCCAAAGCTTGTTCGCCATAGTCAGGCTGAGAGATCAATAAGTTATCAATATCAACACCTAATTTTTGAGCATACGCACTATCAAAGGCATGTTCCGCATCAATAATAGCACACATGCCGCCTTTTTTCTGTGCTTCTGCAATAACGTGTGTAGCAATGGTTGTTTTACCTGAGCTTTCAGGACCATAAATTTCAATTACACGGCCTCTTGGTAAGCCACCAATACCTAATGCGGAGTCAAGACCAATGGATCCTGTAGAAACTACATCAATCTGTGATTCACCTTTTTCGTTCATCATCATTACGCTGCCTTTACCAAAGTCCTTGTCAATCTTGTCCATGGTAAGCTTCAGCGCTTTTAATTTTTCTGCGTTTGACATATTTAATAGTTGAAAAAGTTTAGTGAGAACGGTGACTAAAATTAAGGTTTTAAGCTACGTCTCTTATTAATTTTTTTGTGGGTGTAAAGCTAATGATTTTAGCAAGAAAAACAGAAAAATTATCCTTCGAAAGAGATGGTTTTTCGTTAAAGAATTGCTTGATTTTTTAAGCTGATTCCATGTATTTTCAGAAGCGATATTCCGTCATGAATTAAGAGTATTAAAGGAACTTAACTACCAGTATTTCCTGGTACGCCATCTATGGCTATATTTGCTGTCCAATCACAAATTGAATTACATGAAAAAGTTCTTATTCTCAGCCCTTGTATTGTGTGCTTTCTCTGTTAATGCACAGGAATCCAGCGAAATAAAGCCAGCCGTAAAAGGCGTGGTTTATGGTGAAGCTCCTGTTGCTGAAGGCAGTGCACTAAAACCTAACGATGTTCAGGCTAAAATGGCTAACGGTGTATTTGAAGGAAAGATCACCGGTAAAGTAACCGAAGTATGTAAAGCCATGGGCTTCTGGATAAAAGTTGACAAAGGGGATGGCACCAGCATGATGGTAAAATCAAAGGATCATGCATTCTTTTTACCACAAGACCTGGTTGGCAAAACAGTAGTGATGGAAGGAACGGCTTCTGAAAAAGAAGTAACTGAAGAAAAGCGTAAACATTTTGCAGAAGATGCCGGTAAGAGTAAAGAAGAGATCAAGAAAATTAAAGGCTCTGTAAAAGAGGTGCAATTCATTGCAAAAGGTATCCAGGTATTAGATTAATCTCTTTCATTTATAAAATTCAAGCCCCGAACTCTGCGGGGCTTTTTCATTGGCATAGGTTTTTGACAAATTTCATTATGAAAAAGCTCTTATTTGGCTGCGCCATTTTTATTTCATGTACAAATCAATCTGGTGAACCAACACGGCAAAATGATTCTGCAATTCAAGATGGAACATTGCTGAAGGATACATTGTCCACTCAAAAAGATTCATCACAATCATTTATTAAGAAGCATATACCAAATGGTATTTACCAGGCAATGCTGCCTTGTGCTGATTGTAAATCTTTGCTGCACACAATTGCTTTCTACCCAAACAATACTTTTCGGTTAGAAGAAGAAAGTTGGGGAAAGATTCCTGCTGTAGTAAAAACAGCAGGCAGTTGGACAATGACCAGCAACACTATTTCTTTATACAAAGAGCAACTAGTAGTCAGTCAGTACAACTTTAGAAATGATACTGTATTATATAAGCAAGGCAATAAAGAGTACCCCCTGATCAGGTTAACTGCTGCATCTGAAAATGAAGTATGGCGTAATAAAAAGCGAGAAGGACTTGAATTCTTCGGAATTGGCAATGAACCTTTTTGGAACATTGAAGTTGACGAGCAAAATAAGATTGCTTTTCAGTTGGCCGATTGGGGTAAAGCCATCATTTTCCCGGCCGTGAAGCCCATTCCCGCCGGCGATAGTATCATGTATAAAACCACTAGTGACTCAGGAATGCTACAAATAACTGTTTACAATCAGTTCTGCAACGATGGTATGAGTGACTTTATCTACAACAATAAAATAAAGGCGGTTTATAAAGGCAAAGAATATATTGGTTGTGGCCTATTATTTAAATAAAAAGAGCCGCACACTGCAGCTCTTTTTATTTTTTGCTTTACTGTTCAACTTACATTCTTGTCGCGGTGATCTGTCCACGGATCTCACCACTTGTTCTTGTAGCAGTACCTACAGTGTAATACCAGCCGCCATTTAATAACTGTGTTTCTTGGGCATCAGTTAAAGTCATCGTACCAGAATACGTTCCTGTTGCACCTGCATTAGCTACTAATGACCAGCTCGTTCCCATTGATGTTCCAGTCTGACCAGCACTGCCTGCAAAGAAGCCACCCGTAGTAGCGTTGCCTCCTAATCCAGTCCAATTAGTTGTGTACGTTAAAACATTTGTGTTTGCATCGTAGGTTCCCGTAATGGTGCCGGTTGCATTTGTTGTAACAGCAGGAGACATTTGTGCACCGTTGGCATTACCGCTAATAGAGTACATGTTCATACCAATATCTTCCTGATCTTCATCACAACTTGTAAGAAAGCCTGCACTTAACAAAGCAGCAAAAGCCACTGACAACATTTTTTTCATAGACTAGCATTTTAAATTTTTAGAAAATAAAGAGGTGGTGTTTATTACAATGTTTATGCCTAAGCGTTATTTGCATTTAATTAATGTTATAATTCCACCAAGGGATGAGGTATTGATTTTGCATCAGCTTGTTTATGCAACTTACTCAGACAAGGCCAATGATAAACCGGATTGCTACAGCCGGGTTGATTGCAAAAGGCATCGTGTACATATTGCTAGGTGCCTTGGCATTTATGGCTGCCTTCGAAATAAGCAATACATCAAACAATGATGTAAGCAACAGTGGCATTTTTAATTCGATTAAAGAATGGCCGGCAGGCCCATGGCTGTTAGGAATCTTAGCAGCAGGCCTGGCATGTTATACTGTTTGGTGAATGATTCAAGCTTTTTCGCAACATAATAAAGATGTGAAGTGGGCAAAGCGGCTTCGATACTTTCTAAGTGGCATAACCTATTTACTTCTTGCTTACTCTGCCGTGCAGGTTTTGTTATACAGTCAGCAAAGTAATGGCGATCAAAACCAACATTGGGCAGGAGAAATATTATCAAAGCCCCTTGGCCAATGGTTGTTAGGCATTGGTGCTTTACTAATTGCAGCTATCGGCATTTATCAAATTCATTATGGCGTTTCGGAAAAATATAAAAAACATGTTCAAGGCTCAGGTCATCATTCTCATATCGAAAAACAGCTTCTTTTGTCAGGTAAGGTTGGATACATAGCAAGGGGGCTTGTGTGGTTGATCATAGCCTATCTGTTGATTAATGCTGCTTTGCATGCATCAGCATCCGAAGCAGGTGATACCGGTAAGGCATTGCAGCTTGTGGAAGGCAGCTTTGGATCGATATTGCTTGGTGCGTTAAGTGTTGGACTAATGCTTTATGGCGTCTTTAATTTTATAAGGGCCCGATACGGAAAATTTGAATAAGTCAGGGCGAAGCTAATCCACTCCCTGACTTCTATTTTTATTCTATCACCATGCTAAAACGCTTTGCTTGTTGCCTTACAATCTTCTCAATTTCTGTTTCTAATGTTGTTACCGTATTCTTTACAGCTTTTGCTTTTTCACCTGCAATAAATGTTTCTCTTTTTACACTTAATTCAGCTATCTGCTTTTGTATGCTATTACGTTCTTCCAGCTTTGCTTTTACCACTTTCTCAATTTGATCTTTACTCTTTGTTTGCAGGCTGTCGGGCAATGTTTTTACATCCACTTTTGCTACAACTGCTTTATCATCAGAGTAAGCATCTACCAAATCCCAGCTGGTGTTTTTGTATAAGTTAGCCTTACCCTTCACTTCTGTACGTTTCATAGCAGCAGTCTTATTCATTTTAAAGTTTAGCTGGTCTACTTCCTCTTGTCTTGCCAGGTTAGCTCTTCCCATAGATCCGTACGTAATGTAAGTGCCGTTTAGCTTTCCGTTCAACGTATAGATTATACTATCATAAGGCGTAGGAATTTCTTCAAGCCTTGCGTTGTGATCAATATGCGTAAAGCTTCCCAAACCACACTCAGATCCAAGATTCCAATGCTCCCTGATGCCTTGTTGTTTATCACCACAATAAATGGTATTAACGATCACACCTTTTTTCTTTGCTTCTTCGCAAGCTTTTGTATAGCTAACAGTTCCTTGTAAAAAATCTTCATTACCTGCAATGAAAATCACACGATAGTTGCTGCTTGCAGTATCCCAGGTCAATTCATTTAAAGAGGTATGAATAACATGACCGCAATATTCGCTACCACCATTGATAGTTAGCTTGAATAGTTCTTGCGAAACAGCATCCAAATCAGTTGTAAATGGACTGACCTGCTTTATATAACCTTTTCCAGGGTCATTGCTGTCCCTTCCATATTCATACAATGCAATTTCAATTTGCGGGGGAGTATTAAAATTCTGGCACCTGGCTTTTCCCATTACACTTACCATGTTCCAGAGCTGTGCTTTAGCTTGTTCAATCAAGCCGCTCATGCTACCGCTTACATCAAGCAGTATGGCCACCTGGATCTTAGGCTGAGAAGTGTTGGGCTTTTCAACAACCTGTTCTTTTTTCTTTGGTTGAATAAATGCCAGGGTAAGAAATAATGAAACGGCAATTAAAGAGGCTGCAAGTGGTTTGGAAAACAACTTCATATAGTTTGGTTTTGCCGTTAGGATTCACCAAACTTCTTTTTTGCATAAAAAAATAAGGACTATAAAATTGCTTTCTGAATTCTTTAACAACAGCAACTATTTGTTTTGCTCAACCGGCAGCCGAATAATAAAGCTGGCTCCTTCTCCTAATTGAGATTCAGCCCGGATGGTTCCGCCATGGTTACTTACAATCTTTTTGCATAAGGCCAACCCTATACCGCTTCCACTATAGGACTTACGATCATTTAACCGCTTGAACAACTGAAAGATCTTGTCAGCATATTCGGCCTCGAATCCAATACCATTGTCTTTAACTGTAATTTCAACATAACGGCCTTCATCCAGTATGCTGCAACTAATATGAATACGTGGCGGCACATCTTCTTTAGAAAACTTCAAGGCATTATTTATGAGGTTGTAAAACAACTGGTGCATTTGCCCTGCGATGGTTTGAACAGAAGGCAGGTTTTCGTGAGTGAGGATAGCACCCTTTTGGTTGATCATTAACTCAAGGTCAAAAATCACATCCTGCACAATTTTATTGAGATCTTTGGTTACAAACTGGATCTCTGTTGTTTGATGCGAATAATTCAACAGATCGTCAATAATACCGGACATACGTTTTGCCGACTCCTGTATCTTACTAATATATTTTCTTTTAACCTCGCTTATAGATTCTGTATTATCAGTAAGAAAAGAAGCAAAAGTTTGAATCTTTCGAAGAGGTTCCTGCATATCGTGACTTGCGGCATATGCAAATTGTTCCAGTTCTTTATTCGAACGTTCTAACTCTGCATTAGCCTGTTTTAATGCCTTGGTCCGCTGGTTTACTTCCTGCTCAAGAAAAAGATTAAGATCTTCCATATTCTTTCTCGCCAATACCTGGTCTGCAACTTCATGCACCAGCACCATTACCCTTTCGACTTCATCGTTTAATTCTTTTAAGGGTTGAAATACAAAACTTAAATAAGTTGTTTCATCCTTCCCATTCCGGTGCAGAACGGTTTCATGTTCATGCAAATAAAGTGGTTCACCAGAAATTCGCACCCCGTTGATAATTTCCCTGTAACCTTGCTCTATTGCTTCAGGGATGACATCGAAAACAGACCTGCCTAAAAGCTCTTCTTTATTACGTTTTACAATAAGGCAATAAAATTCATTCACCAGCTCTACTATATGATTGGGCCCCCGGAGAATAATAATGCCCACAGGTGCCTCCATAAAAAGGTTATGCAGTTCTTTTTCAGCTTTTTCTTTGGACTGGGCTAATTCTAATAAAGCCTGGGCTTTTTTGCGTTCGTATTCAAAAGTGCTTACATCGGCGATAGCTGTTGAAATTTGAGAAGCAGTATAAATAAAATAACTTTTATATCGTTCATCAAACTCTAACGAAGGACTAACTCCGCAGATTAAAAAACCCGAAAGTTCTTCTGTGCCACCTTTTTGCAAAGGAAGTATGGCAGCCGAGGTGATATTAGGTAAGAAATTTCTTATTTCATTGGATACCTGATTAGTAAAAACAGGTTTGCAGCAATTCTTTATTTCTGATAAATCCCATAAATCATTTGGCCTGCCATTGCAGATGACTGATCTGGATTGTTCGTCACCCAAACCTGATGAATGAATAAGTTTCATTTCTCCATTTTGCTCATCTACCAGGTATAAAAGCGAAAAGGGTACATCATTTCTGTTTTCATCTAAAATTTCAACAGCCCCTTTACATACTTGCTCCACAGTATGCTGGTGGGTGTGTATGGCTGCTATCTTTTCAGAAGTATTAAGCCTGCGCTGCCCCAATATTTTTTCTGTTTCTTCATTACAGGCACAAAACAAACCGTCTACCTGTCCTTCTTCATTTAAAATAGGACTGTAAGAAAATGTCCAGTATGTTTCCTCTAAAAAGCCCTTTCTGCCTAAATACAATGGAAGGTCTTTCATAAATACGCTTCCTCCCCTGAAAACATCATCCACTAATGGCCCTATATCCTGCCACACCTCCGACCATACAATTCTTGCGTTTTTTCCTAAGGCGTCGGGAGATTTTTTGCCCAATACCGGTAAATACGCATCATTATGAAACATGATCAATTCCTTACTCCACCAGATGAACATTGGGTAAGCAGAATGTAATACGAGACTGATTGTAGTTTTTAAACTATGTGGCCAGTTTTCAACAGGGCCCAAAGAAGTAGCAGACCAGTCTTTAGAACGGATTAATTCACCCATCTTTCCGCCGTCTTCTAAAAAATATGTAGGAGCTGCCACTCGTACCTCCATAAAAACATAGGTTTGACCCTAGCTAAGTGTTTAAACTTCATGCCAATAATGGATGTGCTTAAAAAGAAAAACTAAGTTGAGCCTGCCTTTGTTCCCTGGTGCATTTCGTCTACTTCTGTTTCTACAACTTTATAACTTACTGCATGATGCAGGGGTTGAATGGGATGGCCCTTAAACAAAGCCCAAATTTTTGTAAAGGCTGCACCATAGTATAGTATCAGTGAAGAATAAAATACGAATAGTAAAAGCAATACGATAGCGGCCGATGTCCCGTAAACTGTATTGATATTACTATAGCTCAATAACAACCGCAATAAGAGTTTGCCTGCGTTGAATAAAATAGCCGTTACAAAACCTCCTGCCAAAGCAATATGCCAGTCTGGTCTTCCGTCGGGTAAGAAACGGAACAGAATAGCAAACCACAGAGTAACAATAAATACGGAAATAATATAGTTCAATGCCGTATTGAAATAGGCAGACAGAAGTGGAGAGAATTCAAAAATGTAATTTCCTATAAAGGCCTGAGCCGTTTCCGCCATAATACCAATCATGAATAACAAGCCTGCTATAAGGATCACAAAAACCGATTTTGTTCGGGTTCTAAGCTTTTTAATAAGGCTATGCTTGTGTTTAGGCCTGATCTTCCAAACCTGGTTAACCGAATTTTTTATCACCTTAAATAAGGTGGTGGCAACAAAAAGAAGGAAAATGAATCCACCTACAGTTATATAAATGTTATCAGCCAGTCGCCGCATACTACTCAAAACGCCAACGATCTGGTTAACTGTTTCCGGGCCAACAATTTCTGATAAAGAATGGAAAAGCTTAGCACGAATGTTTTTAGGACCAAGGATGAGCTTGAATGCCTGAATAAGAATAACAAGGATGGGTGGTAAAGCAAATGTTGTGAAGAAAGCCGTGGCTCCTGCCATACGCAAGGGGTCATTCTTCAGCAGCTCCTTTAGGGACTCCTTAAATACTCCTGCAATAGAGACGGTTTTATATACAATGCTTTTCTTCATCAACTGAATAATGACACCTCATTATTTGCAATTGATAAGCCGTTATAAAGCAAAGGCTATTTTAAAGCAGAACTGCAGCCTTTTACAAGATTCGCCACTATTCCCTTCAGATCATTATAAGTGGAAGGCTTGGTTACGAGCTCAGCGCCGAAATGTTGACAAAAAAGCTTATCGGCGGTATTGTTTGAAGTACTGAACATGATCACCGGGATGGAAGAGAACTGGTTACTTTTTTTCAGTGTTGACAGGGTTTGTTTGCCGTCCATGACGGGCATATTAATATCCAGAATAATCAGGCAGGGATAAGCCTCTTTAGGAAGAGCAGAAAGATGGTCTATTACCTCTTTTCCGTTCTGAAACGGAATCATTTCGGAATTGAATTTAATTTCATTTAACACCTGCCGAATGAGGTAAATATCATCAGGGTCATCGTCGACCCATAATATTGTTTGCTTGTTTGTATAGTTGGTGTTCATCATAAAACTTAGGCTACAATAAGCAGTTAGCGAAGGCTGGCGTGAAGAGTGTAAAATTATTTATACATCATGCTGTAACACAACCATCTTCGCAGAAACCAATAAAACCTTCGATGAACACACGAAACAAAAAAGCCTCATAATGAGGCTTCACTTAATCAATATGTTAAAGAGATCAGGCTAAATCCTGCATAGCATTATTCGCCTTGTTCTTCCAGTCCTCAAAACCTTCTTTTGCCTTGCCGAATGCATCACGGCCCTTGTCAGACAAGTCTTTTAATGTTTCTCTTCCTTCTTCGGTGCTTTGTAAATACAGGTAAATACCCGCTGCAGCCGCACCTATAACAGCAGTTGCAATTAATAACCCTTTCATAATTTTTTTTGTTATTCAGGCAATCCTTGTGCCAGCTCAGCTTCCTGTAAAAGAGAATGGATTAGCAAACCTTACGGCTTAATTTTAAGAATGGATTTCATTAACTCCCCTGTTGCTTTAGAAAGCTTACCTAAGGTGGAAGAAGCATCACTTAAGCCTATTCATCCTGCCTACTTGAAAATTTTACGGCTTGAATGGCTCATCACTTCTATAATACTGGCAGCAATTGCTGCTGTGTTGATTTTTACCGTTTCCTCTTTAAAAAACTCTTATGGGTGGATGATCATGACCGCGGCGGTTTTAATTTTTTTAGGAGCTTATTACTTTTTCCAGGAGAAAGGTTTTCCTTTTAAGCAATTTGCTGTAAGGGACAAAGATGTGCTTTACCAAAAAGGATGGCTGATACAAACACTTACCATTTGTCCTTTTAACCGTATTCAAAATTGCAGCGTACAAACCGGCCCGTTGGAAAGAAGGCATGGCCTGGCTTCTTTGATCATTTATACGGCTGGTTCGGGTGGTGCAGATCTGCGTATACCCGGCCTGTTGCAGGAGGAAGCAGACAAACTGCGTCACTTTATTTTAGAAAAGATTCATAAGGAGGCCAATGAAGAGTTTTGACTGGAGCAAGCCCCAACGCCAACCGTTAGCCGGGCTAACCATCGTTTTTATCAACGTGGTATGGGAAGTAGTTAAGAGGGTATGGCCTTTAATCATCCTGATACTGCTACGCAATAAGCCTGGCAGGTTTGACAAGTATGAGTTAATAGCATTGATCTTTGTTTTGCTGACAGTTGTTGGTGCTGTGCTCAGGTTCTTCTTCTTTCGTTTTTATATTGAAGACAATAAAATGATCATCAAAAGCGGATGGCTGAAAAAGACGACCAAGGTGATTCCGCTGGAAAAAATTCAAACAGTAAATATTGAACAAGGGCCTGTACACCAGGTGATGAATATTGTAAAGCTTTCAATAGATACCGCAGGATCGCAACAAGCCGAAGCCAGCATTGATGCCTTGCATAAAACTATGGCTGAAGCTTTAAGAGAACAATTGCTTTCTGAAAAAGCAGAGTTTATTACAGCAGAAGCGAAACAGGATTCTGTTACGCCAATCATGCATCTGAATGGCCGCTATCTATTGAAGCTGAGTATTTCAGCCAATCATTTAGAAACGCTGTTGTTATTGTTCTCGTTTGTGTTTGGCCTTTACGAAAATCTGAAGGATATTGATAATGGTTTCTTTACCGATATCAACGAAGCATTTCCTGACCGGAGCATCTATCCTGTTCTATTTCTGGCAATAGCTATTCTGCTTATTACAATTATTGTTTCAACTGCAAGGATATTTTTTAGCTTTTATGATTTTAATGTTGTAAGAAATAATACAGGCCTACGGATCAAGTCGGGTTTGCTGAATGTAAAAGAACGGATCATTTCATCCGGGAAAATTCAGTTTGTTTCATGGAAGGCTAATTGGATAAGGAAGAAGATGCGACTTTGGATGTTAGAATATCATATTTCCGGAGCAGATGAAGTGCAACGAAAATCAAGAGTGCACTTACCCTTAACACGCAACGAATACATACCGTTGATGGTAAAAGAATACTATGAGCTGCCAGCTGTCAACGAAGCAATTGCCATCCGTATTCATTCATCTTTTTTCTGGAGACGTTTTATAATAGTTGGTTTAATACCTTCTCTTGTTATTATCCCCTTGCTATGGTTAGTATGGGAAGAGGTGTCTTTGTTTTTGTTGTTCTATACATTTTCTATTGCAATTATGGCATGGCAAACACAACGAAAATTTCGATTGTGGGCCATGAATGACACAGCCTATATAAAGAAAGGCTGGTTAGGAGAAGAAAGGATCTTATTACAATGGTATAAAATGCAGTTCATTCAGATCACCCAATCTTTTTTCCAAAGAAAAAGAGACCTGGCCTCTATTAGGATTCATACAGCAGGAGGCAGTATTCATATTCCGTTCATTTCTTTGGAAGCGGCAAAACACATCAGGGATTATGCCTTGTATAAGACAGAGGTGAGCAGTAAAAATTGGATGTAATTAATTTTTCCCTCGCATTCTGCGTTCCATAATAATGTCTTTATAAATATCGGCAGCTATTTCAGCCAGTGCTATTCCGGTTGATGGTTTAGGCCTTTGGTATTTATGAGTGAGAGGGTTACTTCCCTTTGCAATCTTTTTATAATCAAAAAATTCGTTTATCCGCAAAACAGGTGGGCCCTCATTTCGCTCTTTCAAAAAAACATAGTTAGACATTTTTGCATCAACGGTCCAGGATTTTACCAACTCAATTTTTTCTATAACTGATAAACTCTCATAACTGCGAACAAAAGAAGCAGAATCCTGTGAAGCTGCAACAAAACACATGAACATCAGCACAAGTATTGTGATAAACTGTTTCATGACATTTTTTTACTAATGTAGTTTTTTAAAACAAGCCAGCAAAGCTTATCCTGCCAACAACACCTACCAGGCTTCTGATATTTTACCACTATCTAACAACCGGGCTGCGTAGGCATGCAATTCCTTTTCCATATCGGCAGGATTAAGCGAATAGTATTGAATGATGTTCTTCAAATGTTCATCATCGAACGAAGGTTCAATAACAGGTACATCATGCACATTGCCTAACATACCCAAATGGTTTCCGGTAAGTATTTTACTATTGCGGATGCCCTCTGGCAAAGCATCAATACCAATTCCAAGTTTTGTATTTGGCTTTGGTACCTGAAACAAGTTTTCACTGGTCACCCGGCTATACCAGTCTCCACCTAATCTGGCTACCAGGTCAACTTTTGTTTGATCAATCTTTTTCTCCTCATTCAGTAAACTATCATCAATATGTAATACCAGCACTTCGCAAATTACCAACTGTCCGGCCCCACCTTCTTCTCCTAACGATTTTACCTCAAGCACTTTACATTCCAGCTTAGCCTTGCTTTCTTTCACCATTGGAGGCCTTATTGTAGTTGCAGCTTCTTTAGTAAAACCGGCCTTTTCAAATTCATCAACACCCTTAGCATACTCGCAGCTTGAAAGTGAAGTTTGCTGCACGATGTCATAAGTCACGATATTGATAACTACTTCTGGTACTTCTAAAACATTTTGAAGTGTATGCTTGGTAGTGTTATCTCTTACCCTTCTTGCCGGAGAAAAAATCACAACCGGAGGATTGGCTGAGAACAAATTAAAAAAGCTAAAAGGGCTAAGATTTACAGCCCCTTCTTTATCTATAGTTGATGCAAAGCAAATAGGACGCGGCGCAATCACATGCTGTAAATAATGCTGCCTGTCTACCGGCTTTAAGTCTTGAAGGTTAAAGATCATGGCGGCAAATTTAGAGTGAAGTGGGTGTCACCTGTATTTCATTTTTGCTTCAATGATGCGGCTCTTCCATGAAGGATGCATTCTTTTATACACTCTTCTTTCTTTGTAGAATACTCCACTCGGTATCCTCTTCAACAATCGTATTACTCAATACACCTAATTGATCAATCTCCAACTCCACTACATCACCGCTTTGCAACCATTGCTCCTGGTAGTTAGGGTCATTCAATTTACCTGTACCATTCAATTCCAAAAAACATCCTGTACCAACTGTACCGCTTCCAATCACATCACCGGGATAAAGGTCAACGCCGGATGATGCCCTTTCAATGATCTCTGCAAACGTCCAGTCCATATCACCTAAACTGCCTTCACTTACCTGAAGGCCATTTACACGACATACCATTTTTAAATTCCAGTTATTACCCACATGGCCCTCTTTTGCAGGCACAACAAATTCTTCTAATTCATCCAGAGTAACCAGCCAAGGACCAATAGTAGTAGCAAAGTCTTTTCCTTTTGCCGGCCCGAGATTCAATAGCATTTCTTCCATCTGCAATCGTCTTGCACTCAGGTCATTCATGATCATTAGTCCCCCAATGTATTCATCAGCTTCTTCTGCTTTAATATTTCTTCCGTGCTTGCAAATAACGATAGCTGCTTCCAATTCAAAGCCTAACTTTTCAAAATGGTCGGGCATGCAAGGCACTTCGCCAGGGCCTTTAATGCTATGATGATTTGTAAAGTAAAAAATGGGATACTGATCAAATTCTGAAATCATATCCACTTTACGATTTCTTCTTGCGGCTGCTACGTGTTGACGAAATGCATAACCATCTCTGCATGATGTAGGATAAGGCACCGGTGCTATTAACTGCACTTCATTCAGAGGAATACCGCGGCTGCTGGTACGTTCTCCTTCTCTCAACATCAATTCTCCTGCCTGCGCAATTGGAAAACTGTCTTCCCAATAATTTAAGAATAAGCTCATGCTGCCTGGCAATTCAGGATGCAATACTTCCATGTCATACACCTTTCCATTGATTAAAACACCCAATTGCTCATGTTCATCTTTAACGTACGTAACCAGCTTCATATGTAAAGTTTTGAGGGCTCAAAAATAGGCCAGTTTGTAGTTAGTAGTTTATAGTTTGTAGTTGATGGCTTCTACTGAGAAATATGCTCGCTGCGCCGTTGCTTCTCTGCGTTCGCTGCGAGAGATGAACACTGATTTTTATGATGGTTAGATAAACTATGATATATCTCCCCGCGAACCTGCGCCTCTGCAAGAGATAAGGCTCCACGCAAAGAAGCAAAGTTTGACAAGCTAACCTTAGCATTCTTAAAATGACTTAGCGCCTTGCGTGAAATCATTTGTAAATTGCTTTTATGCGACTGCTCATACTTTCTATATTACTTCTCACTTTATTCTTCGCATTCAACAATAAACCAACAGAGGAACAAAGTTGGATACGCATCAACCTTTTAGGTTACCAACCCAGCAATACCAAAGTAGGTGTATGGTGCTCTAAGGAAGCTACAACAATTAAAACCTTTCAGCTTATAGATGACACCACAAAAAAGATTGCTTTTAGCGGCAGTGCAGGCAAAGCCTTTGGTGCATATGGACCCTTTACACAAACCTACCGGCTTAACTTCTCATCTTTTAAAAAGCGGGGTAAATACTATTTACAGGTTGGCAAAACCAAATCACCAGAGTTCTCTATCAATGAAGATGTGTATAAAGGCTCGGCCGATTTCTGTTTGCGTTACATGCGTCAGCAACGCACAGGCTTTAATCTTTATTTAAAAGATAGTTGCCATACACAGGATGGTTATGTTTTGTATGGAGAGAAAGCAGGGATCAAAGACAGCACCTATATTGATGTTGTTGGTGGCTGGCACAATGCAAGCGATTACCTGCAGTATGTCACCACATCAGCTAATGCAACGTATCATCTATTGATGGCTTACAGGGATTTTCCCAAAGTGTTCAGTGATGAAAAGTTAGCAAATGGATTAGATGGAAAGAACGGTATGGCTGATGTACTGGACGAAGCCAAATGGGGACTGGATTGGTTGCTGAAAATGCATCCAAGGCCCGATTGGATGTTCAACCAAATTGCCGATGACCGCGACCATATGGGTATGCGCATTCCCGGTATGGACAGCTTTTATGGAAGAGGCCATCAACGACCTGTTTACTTTGTTTCCGGCGAACCGCAACAAAGAGGCAAGTTTTTGAATAATACTACTGGAACTTCTTCTACTGCGGCAAAGATGGCAAGTGCTTTTGCACTGGCTGCCGATGTTTTTGGAGAACCAGACAGTCTTCTCTTTGAAGAAAAAGCATTTTCAGCTTTTGAATTTGGTAAGAAGAAATTAGGCGTTACACAAACTGCTTCCGTCAAATCACCTTATATCTATGCAGAAGATAATTGGGTAGATGATATGGAGAACGCATCAATCTATCTCGATAAATTATTATCAAACGGTCCAGATGATTATGATGGAGTTTATTTGCGCAAAGCAATAGAATTTGCAAAAAAAGAACCTGTCACCCCTTGGTTTGGTGCTGACACAGCCAAACATTATCAATGGTACCCTTTCATCAACCTTTGCCATTATGAATTAGCTAAGCAATTAAAAGGTGCTCAAAGAGATACTATTGTTGGTTACTACAAAAAGGGCATCCAACGTGTTTGGAACAAAGCAAAGACCAACGCTTTTTACCGTGGCGTACCTTTCATCTGGTGCAGTAATAACCTCACTACTTCATTTGCCATTCAATGTTATTGGTATAAACAACTTACCGGTGACAGCCAATTTGATGAATTAGAACAAGCCAACTTTGATTGGCTATTCGGATGCAATCCATGGGGTACCTCAATGGTATATGGTTTGCCTTCCTGGGGTGATACACCCGTTGATCCTCATTCTGCTTTTACGCATCTTA